>TARA_B110000116_G_scaffold259321_1_pt1 | contig 14699 bp, 10 predicted proteins | sample TARA_B110000116 | Tara Oceans TARA_B110000116 (sample SAMEA4397355) | marine metagenome | biome: Polar Biome; feature: [ZZZ] marine water layer (ENVO:01000295); material: water (ENVO:00002006), including particulate matter (ENVO:01000060) such as... | depth 199 m
CAAGAGAGCTTGACCACGACCTGCAAGAGATGCTCGGCTACACCATGGGGACTTATGCGCTGGGTTATTACAGCGATCCGGAAGGCGTAAATGATATAAACGACCTCAGACCACCTGAGTTTGTGCTTGGTCGTTCACCACGAAAGAATGGGAACATGGCAGCGTTGATTACTGACTAAGTCAAAAGTGAGACTTTACTTCCAATGCTGTACGCGATTCATTACGTTTTGCGAAATTTGAGAGATTGCCAGATCCTCGAGCCCGTGCGCCAAATCGGTGTAGCCAACGGGAAAACGGCGCTTTGGTTACGTATGAACGACCCCATGACCGTCGATCCCATTGCAAAACAAGCCCTGTTCTCTGCAGCGCTAGCGCCAGCAAGATGCTCAGCTACCAGGTGTCGACCGAATGTTTCTTCTCAGAAATCAAAGACCTCCGCTCGGATTGTGACGGGAGTAGATTCAGTAAGTTGACGATATTTTTACGTGTCTCTGCTGGTTCGATAACGTCATCGAACGCATTCATGTTCCGAGTAGCGCTGAATCCATCGATACTGCCGATTTCTGCATTTGGCCAAGCGAAGGAAGCTAGAGGTGATGTATGACCAGTGGGGGAGCCACACATTATGTGGCCTGAGAAACCGCCGGCTTTTCCTATTTGGATTGAAATCAAAGGAACTGTTCGGTGTTGGTGTGCCATAAGCGCCCTAGTGTGAGAACGCGACAAGCCAGGCTCAGTCGCGATGACCCCTGTAGCTCCCTCCGCCCAGCTAGTAACTGCACCTACGCTGTCTAAGATGGAGAGAATTGGGAACTCGTAGCTATCGCATAACTCGACAAATCGAGCTGTTTTAGTTGCTGCTGATTCATCAATCTCACCGTTTCGAATGAATGAGTTATTAGCTAGGAGGCCAATTGTTTTACCGTTTACTCGAGCTAAACCCGTGGTGACTGTGGTTGCAAAACTTGGACGTAGCTCGAAATAACTACCGGCGTCTATTAGCGACCGGATTATCGAAAAAATGTGGTCTTCTTCGTGAGCGGTGGTTGGTAATTCATCGCTGAGGGATCTTTCTGGAAGTTCACCTGATGCATTATCTTCGAAGTAGCTTAGATATCTTTTTGCAGCTTTGATTGCTTCAGCGTCACTGTCAACTAGGAGATCGATTCCTCCAAGCTTGTCATGCATTTCTGCGCCGGCCAGTTCGTTAGGAGTTAACGAAAGCCCTAAGGCAGCTTCCACCATTGGAGGCCCACCCATTCCAATAGCTGAACCTTTGGTTGCGATAACAAAGTCCGAGAATCCAGCGATACTAGCGTGGCCGGCGAACGAAGGTCCTGCGACAATTGCAATCGTTGGGACCCACCCTGACAACTGAGCCATTCCATCAAAATGGGTATATCTACCGAATTGACCACTGAGTTCAGTATGTCCTAAACCAGTTCGTGGGTGCCTAGCGCGGCTACCACCACCATCGACGAATAAGACCATCGGCCATCGGTGTTGTTGAGACAGCGCTATCAAGTGTTCCAGGCGTCCGCCTCCGTACCCTCCTCCTTTGTCGGTGTAATCAGATGAGGATGCTATTACGGGCTGATTATTGACTTGCCCGATAAAGTCAACGCCTCCATATTCAGGTACCCAGTTGCCTTCGGTGTCGATTGCCGCTATCGAACCAAATTCGACGGCTGTTTCAGGATCTAGAAGGTTAGCTATCCGTTCTCTCGCAGTGAGATGCCCTGAGTCGTGTACTTTGGCGACTGCATCAGGGCGCGCTGAATCAAAACGTTTTGTCTTTGCAGATTTTAGTCGTGTTAGCGGTGTTTCATCCATATTGTTTCAGGCTCAGTTTGGATCGCAATCCAATCACTTAGGGTCGATAGGTCTAACTTTTCTACTTGGTATCCGCCTTGGAGTACGTATTAGGTGTCGTGCTATTCTTGGTCTGGTTTCTTCGGGCAAGATAATGTCATCGAAAGAAAATGTTCGCCCTGCGTTTAGTCCAGAAGAAGCATCGCGCATTTCTTCGGCGTAGAGGTCACGTATCTCACGTGCTTCCTGCGGGGTTGAAGCCGCCTTGATTTCCCTACGTTTCACCAAATAGGCAGCACCTTCTAATGACATGCCAGCGGATTCTACAGATGGCCATGCGAGCCGTAAATCAGGGACATGTCGAGAAGTGCCGAACCCAGACATGGCATATGGGCCAAGGCCGTACGCTTTTCTTATTTGTACTGAATATAAAGGGACATTTCGCTGATGTAATGCGGCTAGTGGTCTCGCGTGGTGGCGTGCCATTCCTTCGGCCTCTGCCTCAGGCCCAACCATGTAGCCAGGATTATCTATAAAAGAGATAAGAGGGAATCCGTATGAATCGCAGCATTCAATGAACCGAGACGCCTTGTCTGCTGCAGCGCTATCAATTGCACCTGCACGCGCCGACATAGGTTGGTTAGCGATAATCCCAACCGAGCGCCCATATAACTTGGCAAACGCTGTAACCATTGAAGATCCCCAACGACTCCCTACTTCTAAGGTGCTGTTTTTATCTGCGAAAGCATTAATCACTTTTCGCATGTCGTATTGTCGGCGACGATTGGGGGGAACAATGCTACTTATATTGGCAGCTTCATCGGGTTCTTCGAACTCATTTACTGATTCATACCAGAGGCTTAATAATGACTTGCAGGTCCTGATTGCATCCACTGTGTCGTCAGCGATTACATCAACTTCGCCGCGGTTAGCTAGTTCCTCTGACGACCTTGATGTGACTCGTGTAGCGTTGATACTTCCGATTGAAGAACCTTTAGTAGCGATAACTAGATCAGTTAAAAAAGCGATAGCAGCGTGACCATCGTGACTATCTCCGGTGACAATTGAAATTGTTGGTACCCAGCCCGATAGCTCAGTTAAACCTTCGAGAACGTCCCATCTTGCTCGCGTGTAATTGATAATCGGTGGTGGGAGTAAGGGCTCGTCTCGGCGGGCACCATCACCTTCTAGGAAAATTATAAATGGCCATCGATTTTTCTGAGCTAGATAAATCATTTTCGCAAGTTTGCGCATGTTGCGATCTGTCTGGGTTCCGTTATGGATACCTCTGTCATAAGCAGCTATAGCAACAGATTTGTCGTTGACGCTAGCGATCCCGCAGATTAAGCCATCTGAATAATTGTTTCCATCTGAATCATCATCGCTGGTTGCCAGAGCTCCGTATTCGTCGAAACTCCCAGTATCAGATATTGAGCGAATGAGACTTCGCGCGTTTATGGAACCTTCCTGGGCTAGCTTGCGCGCGACTACGATTTCTTGACGTGACTTATCATCCACAGATTACCTCGCATTGAAATCGGAGATAATTACGTTAAAGGCGTTACTCGGTCTCATAGCTAGCGCAGCTTTTTTCGGGTCTGGAAAATAGTATCCGCCTACATCTACCGGATTACCCTGGCATGCGATTAGTTGGTCCACAATTGTAGCTTCATTTTCCAGGAGGGCGAGGTGAAGTGGTGTGAAATGGGCCGCTAGTTTTGGGTCATTTGTTTGTGCGCTAATGGCTTCAGACCACCAAAGAGCGATATAGAAATGACTACCTCTATTGTCTAGCTCGTTCACTTTCCTGCTCGGAGATTTACCTTCATCAAGAAGTTTTCCAGTTGCAATGTCGAGCGTCTCGGCTAGTAGCTGAGCTGTAGCATTTCCTGACGTGGTGGCTAAGTGCTCAAGAGATACTGCGAGAGCTAAAAATTCTCCGAGGCTATCCCAGCGGAGATGATTTTCTTTTTCAAATTGCTGCACATGCTTAGGGGCAGAGCCACCGGCGCCCGTTTCGAAAAGCCCTCCACCGTTCATAAGAGGTACGATTGACAACATTTTTGCGGAAGTTCCGAGTTCGAGAATTGGAAATAAGTCCGTATTGTAATCGCGCAGTACATTGCCGGTTACTGAAATTGTATTTAAACCTTTTCGGATCCTGTCGATAGAAAATTGGGTTGCTTTGACTGGAGACATAATCTCAATATCAATGCCGTCTGTGTTGTGGCTCGGCAGGTATTGTTTAATTTTTTGAATGAGTTGAGCATCATGTGCCCGACTTTCGTCTAGCCAAAAAATAACTGGCTCATTCGCCGCTTGGCCTCTTGTTACGGCTAATTTTACCCAGTCCTTGATCGGCTCATCTTTAACATTGCACATGCGCCAAATATCGCCGCTCTGCACAGTGTGCTTTAGCACTATGTTGCCGGACTCGTCGGTCACCGAAACTGTACCGTTCGAAGCCATTTCGAATGTCTTGTCGTGGCTGCCATACTCTTCGGCTTTTTGTGCCATTAACCCAATATTTGCAACAGAGCCCATGGTCGTGGGATCGTACGCCCCATTTTTTTGACAGTCTTCAATCACGACCTGATAAATCCCAGCGTAGCTGCTGTCAGGAATTACTGCTTTTGTATCTTGCAGCTCGCCATCAGGATTCCACATGCGCCCTGACTCCCGAATCATTGCCGGCATGGAAGCATCAACTATGATGTCGCTAGGTACGTGGAGGCCTGTTATGCCACGATCAGAATCGACCATAGCTAATGCTGGGCGACTTTGCTGGTCACCGCTGATGGATGTCTCTATTGCCTCTTTCTCAGATGGAGTAAGAGCTTCTAGGGCATCAATGAGGCTCGCAAACCCGTTGTTAACGTTTACGTTATGGTTAGCTAAAAGTTCGGCGTGTTGGTTAAAGGTCTCTTTGAAAAATTGCTTAACGCAGTAACCGAAAATGATTGGGTCAGACACCTTCATCATCGTTGCTTTCATATGCAAAGAGAACAAGACGTTCTTTGCCTTAGCATCGTTCATCTCAACTTCTAGAAATGCTGTGAGAGCCTCCATTGACAAGAACGTTGCGTCAATTACTTCGCCACTAAGGACGGGAACGGTCTTTAAGATTTGTGAACTACCACTTGTTGGGCTGAATGTGACAGTGAGAATTTGATCCTTGGCACTAGTAAACGATTGTTCGTTATGGCGAAAATCTCCTCCACCCATCGTTGAGACATGAGTTTGAGAGTTCTTGCTCCAAACACCCATTGAATGTGGGTTTTTTTGTGCGTAGGACTTGACTGCCTTGGGAGCCCGACGATCTGAATTTCCTTCTCGTAAAACTGGGTTGACAGCCGAACCCTTTATCTTGTCGTATCGCTTCTGGATATCTTTTTCAAGATCATTAATCGGATTAGATGGATAGTCAGGGATGTTGTAACCGCTTGCTTGTAGCTCTGCGATAGTTGCTTCAAGTTGCGGAACTGAAGCCGAAATATTCGGGAGTTTAATTATGTTAGCGTCGGGCTGAAGAGTTAGCTCACCAAGCTCTGAAAGTGCATCTGCCTGTATCTGCTCCTCAGTAAGATTTTCTGGGAAATTGGACAGAACACGGCCAGCTAACGAGATGTCTCTAGTCTCCACGCTTACGCCAGCAGCACCAGCAAAAGCTTCGATGATTGGCAAAAAAGAGTACGTGGCGAGAGCAGGTGCTTCATCGGTATGGGTGTAAATGATCTTGGACATTTGGCTCCAGTGAGTATTAAATATCTGTTAGTTTGTAACCGCTATCAGACAATATCGGTTTATTCCTATGAGATCCTGATTGGTAGGTAAAACGGGTAAAAGGTTTAGGTCTTGGCTTGAAATATTTAGTTCCGTCATCATAAGGAAAACTGCATCCACACCATGAGAGGAAGAGTAACCATGGGAAAACTGCAGACCGTAGTAGAGATCAGTTTGTTTTTCTAGTGCCTGCATTCGTGCCAGCTAACCTACCGAATACGGCTCCGGCCATGAGTCCTGTCCCGCCGGGGTAGTTTCCGTAAAATAAGCCCCCTACTAACTCACCGGCAGCGAATAAACCCGATATTGGGTTTAAGTCAGTATCAAGTACTTGCCCTTTTTCGTTGATTCGTAAACCGCCAAAAGTGAAAGTGAGACCGCAGGTCACGTTGTAGGCCTGAAAAGGTCCGGTGTCGATTCTGTTAGCCCAGTTAGACTTATTGAGTGCAAGTCCTTTAGTGTTTCGCCCATCTTTGACATTGGGATTGAAAGTAATTTCATCTGATACTGCTGAGTTAAATTGTGTAATGGTCTTGAACGCTTCTTGCGAGTCGACACCTTCCATTCGAGCACAAAGCTCTTCAAGTGAGTCTGCCTGAACTTTAGTGACTTGTTTGATACGGTATTCATCTCTAAGTAAATGGTCCACTTTGGCATCAAATATTTGCCATGCGCTGTGGCTAGGTTGAGCCAGAATTTCGCGACCATATTTTGCATAAGTATAATTTCGGAAATCAGCACCCTCATCTACGAAACGGTTGCCGTCATTATTGATGATCAAGCCAAATGGGTAACTATGTTTTTGAAACCCATCTCCGACAGCCAAGTCGCCAAACTCGGGAGCGTTGTATTCCCAGCCGACAGCATGAGCCCCACTCCAATTTCCGTATGGCATAGCTCCAATTTCTAAAGCCATTTGAATACCATCTCCTGTATTGAAACGGCTCCCTCGTACCTTTGCTAAATCCCAGCCCGGACCTAAATAGCGGGTTCGCCACTCAGTATTGGCTTGGAAGCCGCCGGAGGCGAGTACAACTGAATCAGCATAAATGTCGCTCGCCTTACCGTTACTTCTAACTTGTACGCCTCGGACTCCTTCATCGTCTACGAGCAGCTTCTTGGCTGCCGTGCCATAGACCAGATCGATATTATTTTTTTTGAAGGCAGATGTAAATGCTTCGTGTAGGCCTTCGCCACCGCCCCAAGCCTCAACAGTTAGGCCGCCCCAAAACTTGAATCTTCCGTCTACTTTAAATGCTTGGCGCCCCCAAATTGGAGCAAATCTGACGCCCTTGGTCTGCATCCAACTCACGGTTTTGTAGCTTTCAGAAACTAACGTATTGGCTAGTTCTGGGTCAGTTCTATAATCAGTTACTCGACCCATATCTTCATAGAAATCACCTTCGCTATATACACCAAAGTCTGTCATTTCAATTTCTGAGTCAGTTAGATCCGGCATTAAATTTTTAAGATCTTCAACGCCGTTATAAGCAAATCGGATGGCTCCAGCGGTGAAGCGGGTGTTACCACCGGATTCTGCCATAGGTGCTCTTTCCAGAACGAGCACCTTTGCTCCTTGGTCCGTAGCAGCTAGCGCTGCGCATGCGGCCGCGTTCCCTGCCCCAACCACCACAACGTCGTAATTTTCTGTTCTGTCGACCATGGGAGGGTGTTTTCCTATCTCGGATTAGTTTGATGTTAAGCAATATGAATGTCGGGCTTTTGAGTTTGGCCGTAGCGATCACGACACAAGCCTTCAAACTATTTCAACCTAGACCGTTTCTGCGGCATTCGGGTTCAACTTTTATAGTTATGCCTTCTCATCAAAACTACAAAAAACATTCAAACTTCACTGAGGGTGTTTATTGGAGATGAAGGAGCGTTAAATTGGTGTGTCTCGCGATGCTTGATGTCAACGCTAGCCAACAGGCCAAGTGCGTAAAATCTCATGGCTCGCTTCTAGTAGGGGATTACGACCCGCCGGCTCGTATTGTTTAGGTTTGGAGTGCTTCAGCAAGTGAGGTATGGAACATTCCCAGTGCTGGTTCGTTAGATCCTATGTGGATCACAGAAGCGAAATTAGATCTGAATCCTCGTTGCACTCTTGTCATTGCAGCGAAGTCTTCGTTTACGACCGTGGCGATTGTTAGTTGCAATGGAAACGAAGTGGTATCTCGAGCAAGAGTTGAACCCAGTTCCGGAAGGTCAGATGTTAGAGCTACTAGCTGGGGCATGCGTGCGAATACGCCCTTTTACTCGCGCCGGAGATGGTCTGGGCTCGTATAGTCGTATGTATAGACCGTCGTGGCTTCAGTTGTCCATGATTGGGCTAAAGCGTGGTTTTCAATCTTCTAACTTCTTGCATGCACGGTAAGGCAATGGAACCTACGATTAAATAATGGGTGCACAAAAGAATGCCAACGAAATAATTAATATGCGTTCAACCGTTATCGAGAACGTTGTCGGCAAGTTGTTCCTGAATGCTGGGTGTTCCGTCAACGAAAGTTTGCGTATAGCCAGGAGTCTGGTTGATGCAAATCTTACTGGTCATGATAGTCATGGAATCATCAGAGTTACTAGGTATCTTGACTGGCTCAAACAAGGGGTGCAGATTGCTGATCAGGAGATCGAAATTCTGGTCGATAATGGTTCGTTGTTACTCGTTGATGGGTCTTATGGAATGGGTCAAACCGTAGGTCCGCAAGCCGTCGACTTGGGGATAGAACGGGCTAAACAACATGGGCTATCGATAGTGGCACTTCGCAAAGCCGGACATCTAGGGCGCATTGGTGAGTACGCAGAGATGGCTGCTGGCTCTGACTTGATATCAATTCATCTTGTAAACGTTGCCTCGTCTCAGTTAGTTGCTCCTTTTGGTTCAAAAGATCGGCGGATGGGAACAAATCCAATGGCGTTCGGAGTCCCGGTTCCAGGAGAAAATCCGATAGTGCATGACTTTGCTACGTCGGTTGTTGCTGAAGGAAAAGCGATGGTTGCGCTTCAAGGTGGAGCGCCTTTACCGCCGGACTCACTTGTGGGTCCATCCGGCGAATTAACTGATGATCCAGCTGTGCTGTACGAAATCAGAGAAGGGAATGCACCAAATGCAGCCAGGGGATCTGGAGCTCTTAGAGCAATGGGTGACCATAAGGGATCGGGTCTTTCTGTAATGTGTGAGTTGTTGGCTGGAGCGCTTACCGGAACTGGAACAGCAGGACCTGGAAAAATAAGATTCGCAAATGGCATGCTTTCCATCTATCTGGACCCAAATCAGATAGATCCGTCGAACGAGTTCGCAGGTGGTGTCACTGACTATATTGAATGGTTTCTCTCCGCTACTCCAAGCTCTGAAGGAAAATCCGTGCGTTTACCTGGTCAAATAGAGATAGAACGGCGGGAGGCTCGAATTCGGGATGGACTGGATGTTCCGATTGAGGTTTGGGCAGGCATAAAAAATGCTGCTAAGACGGCCGGAATTGATGTGCCTAGTTAAAGGCCCTTTACCCTTCAGGAGAATTAGCTTTTAAACACTTACAGTCCTGACGCAACCTCATCTAATCCAAGCATAACTCGACCAGCCAATTCCATAACTGGTTCACCGACCATCATATGTTGAGCAGCTACGTGCACATCTCGAAAGTTTCGCTGCAGCGGGGAATCATCGAATATAGAAGTGCCTCCAGCGATTGTGTACATCCGCTCCGTGACATCTTTCGCCGTGGCGACTGCATGAAACGTTGCTGTCCTTAATGCTCTACGCGATTCCAAAGAACTTTTGTGCGTTGCGACCTCGGCCCATGTCTCGCGAATGGTCTGATAGAACAATGCTTTGGATGCGCGCAAGTTAGTGTCAGCTAATGCAACGTCCTTGTGTAGCGAACTTCGATGCGCCATTGTTCTGGTTGAACCTTGAGGCGTTTTTTCTTTAGCAACATTTATGAGTTCGTCGACAGACGCTCGTGCCATACCAAGGCAGACAGCACCTATAGGTATTGCTAAAAAGCCGAACTTTGGGTATCGGTAAATCTGCTCTGATGCGAACTCCGAAAGCGAAAGATCCTCGACCATCGCAACTCGTTTCGATGGCAGGAAAATATTCTCGGCCGTATATGAAGTTGACCCGCTCCCTCTCAAACCTGAGACATGCCAATTGTCCAGAAAGTTAATTTCACCTGGCTGAAAAAATGCTCTAGCTTCAACGAAATTCCCGTCTGCGTCTCGAATTTTTTCACCATTTTGATCCGTTATTAAGACCCCACCAGAGATCCATGCAGCATTCAGTGATCCAGAGCCCCAATCCCAACGGCCATTCACCAAAAACCCCGAATTGCCATCTTTCATAGCTGGTGTGGCAGTTCCGGAGTAAGCAAAAACCCCACTCGTAATGACGTACGGATCTGACGTGATTTCGGCAGACATCGAAGGGTCGAGGGCGGGCAGCATGTATTGCGACGTGGCACCAATAAAAACGCACCAAGCTGCAGAGCCACTGGCTTCAGCCAAGATTTCGCATACTTGACAAAATGTTTCAGGGCTGGATCCAAGTCCGCCTAGGCCGACGGGAGTGCAAATTTTGTAAAACCCAGCTTTTGCCAGATCGAGAGCTAGAGACTGGGGTAGTTGCCTAGAACCTTCAATCTGGTTAATCTGCTTCCTTAGTAGTGGCTGAAAATCGACTGCCTTCTGGAGTAGTTCACTGTCAACTGAGCTCATATCAGTTCGAGTAACTTTGTAGCTGTTTATCATCAGTAGCAAGTCGTTCTAAGAGAGGCGAGAGGTTCCAATGCTCGCCTCCTTGGCTGACGCTGTGCTCCTTGATTTTTTGAACTAATTCCTGGAGTCCGATTGTGTCAGCCCAGAACATTGGGCCCCCTGTGTACATAGGCCATCCATAGCCATTAATCCAAACAACATCAACGTCGCTTCCTCTTATGGCGATTTCTTCCTCAAGGATTTTTGCGCCTTCATTAACCATCGGATAAAGGCAACGTTCGAGAATCTCTTGATTCGTGATCTCTCTCTGAGCTATGTGTTTGGATTCAGCAAATTCGCGAATTAGTGCAACTACGTCTTGGTCAGGAGTTGGTGCTCTAGTTGTGGAGTCGTAGGTGTAAAAGCCAAGACCATTCTTTTGGCCTCGCCTTCCCGTTTCGCAAAGTATCTCTCGAATAGTTGAACTTGACGAAGTGGATTCTTGCCAGCCAATGTCGAGGCCAGCGAGGTCCATCATTGCAAACGGTCCCATCGGGAACCCAAAATCGAAGAGCACCTGGTCTATCTGTGCCGGAGTCGCTCCTTCTAAAAGCATTTTTTCAGCTTCAATACCGCGCATAAACAACATTCGATTTCCGATGAAACCATGACAGACGCCACATAGAACTGGAGTCTTTTTTATTCTCTTGCCGATTGACATGGCAGTTGCTATTACGGAGTCTGAGGTAGCATCTCCACGAACGACCTCCAACATTTTCATAACATTTGCCGGCGAAAAAAAGTGCATTCCGACCACTGATTCGGGCCGATTCGTCGCAGACGCGATTTCGTTAATGTCGAGTGCTGAAGTGTTGGATGCGAGGATCGCACCTGGATGACAAATTGCGTCAAGTTCCCTAAATATTTCTTTCTTCAAATCCATGTTTTCAAAAACTGCCTCAATGATGAGGTCGCAATCAGCAAAGGAATTTTTGTCCGTCGAGGAGCTAATTAATGCCATTCGATTCTCGACATCTTCAGAAGTGATTCCCCCTCGCGCAGCTGTTCGTTCATAGTTCCCACGAACAACAGCGAGACCGCGATTCAAACTTTCCTGGTCACGTTCCACCAATGTGACTGGTATTCCAATGTTCACAAAGTTCATGGCAATCCCGCCGCCCATAGTTCCTGCGCCTAAGATCCCGCATCGTTGGATGTCTATTAGAGAAGTATCTTTAGGCAGTCCAGGAATCTTTAGCGCAGCGCGTTCAGCAAAGAAATAGTACTGCTGTGCTGTGGATTGAAGCCCGCGCATCAAATCACTAAAAAGTTCCTGCTCGCGAGTTAGACCAGCTTCAAACGGTAAATTCACGGCAGCTTCAATACAGCGAATGTTGTATTCAGGGGCAAGAAAACCACGTGTTTTTTTAGCGATCGATTTACGGAAGTTATCAAAAAGACTTACCTCGGCGTCAGAAATTTTGTCACTTCTGTCACGGATGCGGAGCAGTGGCAACGAATCTGACACCGCCCGCTCGGCAAAGGCAATTGCTCCGATTTCTAAATCATCAACAATTTCGTCAATTAGGCCGCATTCAAGCGCTTCGCTTGCTGAAATGGGCTCTCCACTGGTCATCATTTCCAGAGCCTTAGCAGGTCCTGTAACGCGCGGTAGACGCTGGGTGCCTCCAGCGCCCGGGAGGAGTCCTAGCTTTACTTCCGGTAGGCCGAATTGAGCTGTTTCAAGAGCCACTCGGTAGTGAGCACACAGCGCTACTTCTAAACCGCCTCCAAGCGCCGTGCCATGAATAGCTGCGATTACTGGCTTAGAACAATTTTCCATTGCATCTTGTCCGGCCTGCAAACTTGGTGGCTTAGGGGCTTGCGAAAACTCGGTGATGTCCGCTCCAGCAATAAACGTTCTGCCGTCGCAGATAAGCACAATTGCAGTGGCAGATGAGGTCTCTGCTTCTTTAATTCCGTCGATTAACCCTTGACGCACATGGTAGCTAAGAGCGTTGACCGGTGGATTCGAGATTGTGATGACAGCGATGTCACCTTTTTGTTCGAGTCGAACAGATTCCGTTAGTTGGGCCATGCACTAAATCTAGATGGGATATTGGAATATGTCAGTTTCTCCGCAGAGTTTGGCACAGTAGCCAATCAACTTTTATAGTTCAGGCTAGAGTTTGCTAGCGAAAGGGAGTATCCGTGAATCCAACTTCAGATCCGACAGCAGCACCATTCGGTACAGTTTTTTGCGAGTATATGAGCACTGCACGAAGCAGCGAAAATGGCTACGTTTACGGTGGGGAAGTGGAGCCTTACGGCGACATATCATTCAGCCCAGCAGCGCATGTTTTGCATTACGGTAGCGCCCTCTTTGAAGGCATGAAAGCGCATCGACAAGAAGACGGAACGTTGGCGATTTTTCGCCTTGATGATCATGTTAGGCGTATGCAGAGGAGCTCGATTAGCATGCGACTGCCTGCTCCTGATTTTGAATTATTGAGAACAATGATTATTGATACGGTTGAAGCCAATTCTAACGAAGTGCCAGAGCCGCCGGGTTCTTTGTATATCCGTCCGGCTCTCGTCGGGACTGAACCTAATATCGGAGCAGCAGCGACACCTAGTTCATCAGCCTTGCTTTTTATCGTGAACTGCCCAGTGGGTGATTATTTCAAAGGTGGAGTTAGGCCGCTTACCTTACTTCTAGAGGAAAACATTCCTCGGACAACTCCTCAATTCGGAATGGTAAAAGCCGGAGCCAATTATGCCATGGCGTTAGGGCCGACCTTAGATGCCATGGCTGCTACGCCTGGTATCGACCAGCTGCTATTTGCCACAGACGGTGGAATCAGCGAGACAGGCGCCGCAAATTTTTTCGTTCTCGATGACGACAGATTGGTTACCCGTTCCTTAGACAGTTCATTTTTGCATGGTGTAACTAGGGCTTCGATAATCGAGTTGGCGTCGGATTTAGGTTATGTGGTTGAGGAACGTTCGATTCAAGCGACTGAGTTGCAAGAATGGGCGCTTCGTGGAGAGGCTTTTTTGGCTGGCACCGCAGCAGTTATTTCTCCAGTGGGAACGATTCTAGCGGAAGGCGAATCGATCCAATTTGGTGATGGTCTGCCGGGAGTGAACACTATGAAGCTCCGTGATGCCTTGGTTCAAATTCAAAATGGAAAAGCTGACGATATTCATCACTGGCTAACCAATGTCGCTGGGTGAATTCACAGTCGGCTTAAATTTATTTCAAAATATTATTATGAAATGCTTACGGTATTAAAAGTAGAAAGTTCCGAAACGAAAGAACAGCAGCGATATGGTTAAATTTGGATGGCTTTCGCCAGTCATTGGTAATCAATGGAGTGACTTTCAACCAATAGTGATTAAGCAATGCGAGTTGATTCTTCCTGAAGTAGCCCCCCATTTTGATAGCGTTTGGATAGCAGATCATTTTTACGGATTTGATGCGCGATCTGATCCATTTCTGGAGGCCTGGACGACCCTTACTTGGGTTGCAGCTAAGTTTCCTAATGTTGATTTGTGTCACCATGTCTTAGGTCATGGCTACCGACCGCCTGCCTTAACCGCAAAAATGGCATCTACTTTGCAGGTCTTAAGTGGTAATCGTTTTACGTTAGGGATTGGTGCTGGTTGGCGTGAGGAAGAGTACCTTGCGTACGGGTATGACTTTCCAAAGCCGTCGATCCGATTCAAGCAGTTAGAAGAAGTAGTCGAAATATGCCGGCTAATGTGGTCGAACTTAGACCCTAGCTACGAAGGTAATTACTTTAAAATCGACCACGCCTCAGCACCACCTCTGCCAGACATTCCTCCCGGGATCTGTATTGGCGCTGCAGGAGAAAAAATTGGACTACCACTTGCTGCAAAACTCGGTGATGGCTGGAACACAACTTGGCGAGGAAAACTAGAAACTTATAGACGGAAACGCGACATAGTTTTAGAAAATATTGAAAAATGGGATCGGAGCAGATCTGATGTTGAATTCTGTTTAACAATTGAACGAGCCTTACCCGCAGGGGATGCCGATTCTCAGGAGTTTCTCGAGTTTCTTAATACACTAGTCGGAGAGGGAGTTGACCATTTCGTTCTTGACTTTGGAAACCCTGATCACACAGATGACGCACTCCGTTTCATTGAACAGGTAATGGGTCCTCTAAGAACGAGCTATAACGAAATCAGTAGTTAACCTGTAGTCACAGGTTTGGACAAGGAAGCAAAATGTCAATCAGACTTCGCCAAGTAGCGCTTGTTGGTAACGAGTACGAGAAAACCGAAAAACTCTTAAAAGACATCCTGGGACTTTCCGTCGCTTATCGAGACCCAGGCAATAGGCCAGGGATTGAGGCCGGTGTGAGTATTTTCGGTTTACGCAATTT
>TARA_B110000116_G_scaffold85756_1_pt1 | contig 14614 bp, 15 predicted proteins | sample TARA_B110000116 | Tara Oceans TARA_B110000116 (sample SAMEA4397355) | marine metagenome | biome: Polar Biome; feature: [ZZZ] marine water layer (ENVO:01000295); material: water (ENVO:00002006), including particulate matter (ENVO:01000060) such as... | depth 199 m
GCAATAGGGCCGTGCTTCATTTCTGCTGCTGGGTAGCCTTCCGCATGTATGTAGGAAATTTCTTTTAATTTGAGTGCCCCCTCTAATGCAACTGGAAAATTGTATCCCCTTCCCAAATATAAAAAGTTAGTTACATCTTTAAATTCAGCAGCAATCTCTTTTATCAAATCATCTAATTCCAATACTTTCTCTACCTTTTTTGGGATGAGTTCCAATTCAGTAATAATTTGGCGATATTCTGTATTGGTAAGTGAGCCTTTCTCTTTAGCAATTCTCAGAGCCATAAGCGTAAGCACCACCACTTGTGTGGTAAATGCTTTAGTAGAGGCCACCCCAATTTCCGGGCCGGCATGGGTGTAACTCCCTGCATCTGTTAGTCTTGGAATGGAAGACCCCACTACATTACAAATCCCTAAAATAGTGGCTCCTTTTTGTTTGGCAAGTTCCAAAGCTGCCATAGTATCTGCCGTTTCTCCCGATTGGGAAATAGCTAAAACCACATCTTTTTCAGTTATAATTGGGTTTCTGTATCTGAACTCGGAAGCATATTCCACCTCCACAGGAATTCTTGCCAAGTCTTCAAACAAATATTCTCCAATAAGGCCAGCATGCCAAGAAGTGCCACAAGCCACAATAATGATCCGCTCAGCATTTAGTATTTTCTTTTCATAATCCAGAATTCCCCCCAAAGTTATCTCCCCTGTTTTAGTATTTATTCTCCCACGCATGGTATCCAAAATACATTTGGGTTGCTCAAAAATTTCTTTAAGCATAAAATGCTCAAACCCTCCCTTTTCAATGGCTTCCAAACTAAGTTCTAATTCATCAATATAAGGTGTTTTTTTTATGTTAGAAATGGTTTTTATTTCTAAGGTCTCCTTTTTGTTTATTCTGGCGATTTGCTCATCTTCCAAATAAACTACATTTCGGGTATACTCTACAATTGGAGTGGCATCAGAAGCCACAAAATACTCTCCTTTCCCTATGCCAATTACCAAAGGACTTCCTTTTCTGGCTGCAATTATTTCCTCATTATTTTCTTTATCTATAACCAAAATAGCATATGCTCCAATTACTTCATTTAGCGCCAAACGAACCGCTTCAAACAAGTTTACCTTTTCGTTTTTCTTAATTTCTTCAATTAAGTGAACAAGCACTTCCGTATCAGTTTCGCTTTCAAATACATGCCCACTTTTTATTAGTGCTTTTTTTAAGGAATCATAATTTTCAATAATCCCATTATGTATAAGTGCCAAATTACTATCGCCTGATTTGTGAGGGTGTGCATTTAGTTGATTGGGGACACCATGGGTTGCCCAACGCGTATGGCCAATCCCTATATTCCCCTTTACATTTTTGTCCTTTACAAAATCTTCTAAATCGGAAACCTTGCCGGCTTGTTTGTAAATATTTAATTGCTTATCAGTTGTAATCGCAATGCCAGCACTATCATAGCCCCTATATTCTAATCTATGAAGACCTTTTACTATAATGGGATAGGCCTGCTGGCCACCTACATATCCTACAATTCCACACATTATAAATCGGTATAAATGATATTGAAACTTATTTTATCTTTTGGCAATATTGTTCTTTTGGCATTTACTGCCCCACCAGCTGCCACCAAATATAGCTTATTGGTATAGTCCTCATTGTTTAATAACTGAAGGAAATATCTTGTAACATTAAAGGTGTATTTTCCGTTTTCTACCTTGCCGCCAAAGTGTTCTTCTCCTTCTACAATATAGTCGATTAGAAAATAGTCTTTCCCCTGCTCATCTACTCTTACCAAATACATTCTTCCATGAGGGGAGAAATCAGCAGTATCCGAGCCATCTAATTCAAAACTAAGGTTAACTCTATTAATGGCTTTATTTTTGAAAAATGTTTTTAGTGTATCCAAATGTTGTATTTCAATAACTGTTTTATATCCTGCCATGGATTGGATATAAGTATTTGTGGAAGTGTCGGTTTGTTGCAATAATTGCGACATATCTTTTTCATTAAAAAGATTAACTCTGGCCGCATCTCCTGAAAGAGAGAAATCTAAACTAAGAGAATCTACATTGGGGCTATGATAATAAATGCTAAGTTTTGTATTAGCTGCTGTTGGGCTGAAATAAGCAATTGCCCCACCTGAAAATGTGGGAATGCTAGCAGTAACATAAACGCCTTTGAAAAACTCTACAAATTGTTCGTTATCTTCCAGATTAGCCGTACCAGATTCATCTAATATTCTTTCCCCTAAATTATTATCTAATTTCAAGCGTAAATGTGGCACTTTCATTTCTCCACCAACCATCACGCTATCTTCCATATTAAAAGGAACAAAATCTAAAGTAGCAAGTTGGGTTGAATAAATTACATCATACTTGGAATAGTATGTGCTATCCTTAAAAATGGATTCTGAAATTTCATTAACCGTAATATTAAATAGCTGATTATTTTCTCCATAGCTTCCTGAATAAGATAATGATAATATTACAGAATCAACCATTAAACTATCTCCTACATCTACATTACTAAATGGAAGCATAAATTGAGTGGCAAATTCTGCTTGATTATCCCCAAATACTGGATCATAAATTGCCCCCAAAAGCAAAGTACTTGTTTCATCCGAGCGCAAAGAGTCCTCTGAAATAGTACTTAATTTTAAATTGTTTTTGTTTGAAGTTAGCAATACACTAATGCCATCAGATGGCGGTTGCACTTCAAGGCCAATTAAGTTTGGATCGGTACAGGAAAATATCAGTAAAGTAGCACAAAGGCAAAAAGTGCTTATGTATTTGTTCATTTATCTAATCCGTTAATTCTAGCTCACCCTCCTCCACTTCTTCATAAAGTTCCTCATAAAAATCGGCATAAGCACTAGCATACGATCCATCTTCCCCACCAGGATGTATCATTTTTGGCTTTCCAGAAGCATCAATGTGTTTGACAATTCTTTTATCAATCTTTTTACCTACCTTAATTATGGCGTCAGCATAATCAATAGCAATTTTATTAAGAGATAAATAATCTGGGGTTTGCAAGCCTTCAACATCCTTTTTATTTAAACTGCTTTCAAACAAAAGTTTTTCGCATATTTCTTTGTTTAGTTCTCCTGGAAAATCGGTATCATAAACGGAAAATATTACTTTTGAATTATTAAAAAGAGGATCTTCATTGTATAGTTTTTTGATGTAAAGTGGAATCAATGCCGAAATCCAACCATGACAATGGATAATGTCAGGTGCCCATCCTAATTTTCGAACAGTCTCAATAACCCCCTTGCAAAAGAATATCATTCGCTCATCATTGTAGGGGAAAAACTTCCCATTTTCATCATGAAAATATTTCTTTTTTGGGAAATAGTCTTCATTGTCGATAAAATATACTTGCATCCTGGCTGATTGAATAGAGCCCACCTTAATAATAAGCTGATGGTCAAAATCGTCAACAATCAAATTCATTCTTGAAAGACGAATTACTTCATGTAATTGATGCCTTCTTTCGTTTACCACACCATATCTTGGCATAAAAATTCGAATGTCTTTTTTATCCTCTTGTATTTGCTGAGGAAGGTGTCTGCAAATTAATGACATCTCAGTTTCTGGCAAATAAGGATAGATTTCCTGTGATACAAATAATACTTTTTTCTTTCCCATAATTTTTAATTAAGTGTGCAAATTTACGAAAATATATGATTTTTATCAAGCAATTGCCTTAGTTTTGTGCTCTAATTTTTATTAGCTAAATGCAAATATTTAAAACAAAAAGCGATTTATCTTCCTCTCTTTCTTCTTTAGCTGACCCCCTCATTGGATTTGTACCTACAATGGGAGCTCTTCATAATGGTCATTTAGAGCTTTTGCGGCAAGCAAAAAAACAATGTTCTGTTGTAGTTTGCAGTATCTTTGTAAACCCAACACAATTTAGCAATAAAGAAGATTTTAATAGTTACCCTAATACACTTTCGGATGATATAACAAAACTGGAAAAGATAAATTGTGATGTTCTTTATGTTCCGGATGTTTCTGATTTATACACCATTGATGAAAAAACAAAACACTTTAATTTGAATGGGTTGGATAATGTAATGGAAGGGAAGTTTCGAAAGGGACATTTTGATGGAGTAGCAACTATCATTGAGAAATTTTTTAATGTCATACGGCCGCATAAAGCCTACTTTGGGCAAAAAGATTTGCAACAGATTTTAGTAGTCAAATCCCTTACAAAACAGCTTAATCTGCCCATTGAAATTATTTCTGTACCAACTATACGAGAAGAAAATGGTTTGGCAATGAGTTCTAGAAATAAATTACTGAGCCCAAAGGAAATAGAAACCGCTTCCATGCTTTACAAATCCTTAAAGTTCTGTAAAACAAACAAAGATAAATTTTCGATTACTCATTTAAAAAACTGTATCAAAATACAATTTTCAGAGCAATTAGAGGTTGATTTAGAATATCTTGAATTTGTTGATGCAAACAATTTGCAAAACATTAGCTTTTTTCAGGAAAATAATAATGCGATTTGCATTGCTGCTTATCTTGGGGGCGTACGCCTTATTGATAATATTATTTTTTAGTTTTACGCCATGGGAAAAAATAAAAATTATGCTTTTTTGAATATCTTGAAGTATGTGGCTTCTTTTGCTTTTGCTTTTGCAATTCTTTACATGCTTTTCCAACATCAAAATCCTGTAAAGCTATTTGAAGAAATACGAAAAGTAGAAATTTCATGGGTTATTTTATCTATGATTTTTGGGGCTTTGGCTTATGTAAGCAGGGGGTTAAGATGGATTGTTTTGATAGACGCCCTGGGCTACAAATCTTCAAAAATGAACAGTATTTCGGCTGTTTCAATAGGATATTTCACCAATATGTTTATTCCAAGAGCTGGAGAAATATCGAGATGCTCTGCATTAAATCAAGCAGAAAAAATACCAGTTGATAAATTATTTGGGACTATATTAGTTGAAAGAGTAATTGATTTTATTTTCCTTTTCGCCCTTATTATTCTGACTCTTTTCTTAAAATTGGATGACTTACTTAAATTCTTTACCACCCTTCAGGCGCATCAAACAGATGCCAATATGGGAAACAGTAAACTTTTGATTTTATTAGGAGGAATGACTATTGGAATTATTGGATTTTTTCTGATCAAAAGATGGACAAAAAATTCTATTTTTTATGAGAAAATTATTTCGTTTATAGAAGGCCTGAAAGAGGGTTTTAAAAGCATAAAAAAGATGAAAAAAAAGTCCGCCTTTTGGATACACACTTTTAGTATCTGGATTATGTATTTTTTAATGACTTATATTTGTTTTTTTAGCATGAGCGAAACCACACATCTTAATGTAGGAGATGGGCTTTTTCTTTTAGTGCTTGGCGGAATTGGTATGGTAATTCCAACCCCAGGAGGTATCGGGTCTTATCATGCCATTGTGATGATAGGCTTGGCAGTATTGGGAGTCGGCTTTATTAACTTAAATCCGCCTGAAGGCGAAATTAATCCCGCTTTAGTATTCCCTACGGTAGTACATGTTGCACAAACATTAGTTGCTATTATTATGGGTCTGGTTTCCTTATTATTCTTATTTTTAACCAAAAAGAAAAGCCATGTCAGAACTTCATAAAATAAATGATAAAATAATCTCTTTAGAAGAGCTTAAAGCCAGGATAGAAAGCTGGAAAGCAAATGGCAAAAAAATTGTTTTTACCAATGGTTGTTTCGATATTTTGCACAGAGGCCATGTTGAGGTTTTGGCAAAAACTGCTGACTTGGGGGATAAACTTATTATCGGCCTTAATTCTGATAGTTCCATTAAAAAATTAAAAAAGGAAAATCGACCAATAGTGGATGAAAAATCAAGAGCCCTATTGCTTGCTGCATTTTCATTTGTTGATGCTATCGTTCTTTTTTCAGAGCAAACCCCTATTAATTTAATTGCTGAAATAAAACCAGATATTTTAGCAAAAGGAGGTGATTATGAAATTCAGGAAATAGTGGGGCACAATATTGTGCAGGGGAATGGTGGAGAAGTCATTACTATTCCGCTTACAGAAGGTTTTTCAAGCACAAACATTATTGATAAAATACAGAATGGTTAAGAAAGTTCAATCGGCATTTTTTTGTCAGAATTGTGGTACGCAATCACCAAAATGGTTGGGGAAATGTCCTTCATGTCAGGAATGGAATACTTATGTAGAGGAGGTTATAAATAGGGAAGAAAAGATAAAAAGTTGGAGTGGAAGAAAAGGGGAAACAAATACCCCCTCTTTAATTTCTGATATCAATTTTACAGATGAAAAAAGGTATGCTACTCCTGATAAGGAACTAAATAGGGTTTTGGGGGGAGGCATTGTGCCTGGCTCTATTGTGCTTTTGGGTGGTGATCCTGGAATAGGAAAATCTACTTTGCTATTGCAATTGGCTCTGCAAATGAAAAGCAAAAAAGTGCTATATGTATCAGGGGAAGAGAGTGAAAAGCAGATAAAAATGCGAGCTGACAGAATAAATGAAACTTCCGAAAACTGTTTTATTTTATGCGAAACTTCTACCCAAAATATTTTTCAGCAAATAGAGCAATTACAGCCCGATATTTTAGTGGTCGATTCTGTACAAACTTTGCATACCTCTATGATTGACTCCACTCCTGGAAGCGTATCTCAAATTAGATCTTGCACTGGCGAGCTTTTAAAATTTGCAAAAGAAACGGGGACGGCTGTTTTCTTAATTGGACATATTACAAAAGACGGATCTTTGGCTGGACCGAAAATCCTAGAACATATGGTAGATACCGTTTTACAATTTGAGGGCGATAGAAATCATGTTTATAGAATTCTAAGAACCATAAAAAATCGTTTTGGCTCTGCCTCAGAATTAGGCGTTTATCAAATGGGGCAAGGCGGATTACGGCAAGTGTCTAACCCAAGTGAGATTTTAATTTCAGAAAGAGATGAGCCCACAAGTGGAGTAGCTATTTCTGCAACTATGGAAGGGGCTCGCCCTTTACTAATTGAAATTCAATCTTTGGTAAGTTCTGCCGTTTATGGCACACCCCAACGCTCTGCCACTGGATATGATGGCAAGCGATTAAATATGCTTTTGGCCGTGTTGGAAAAAAGATGTGGCTTTCGTCTTGGCGCAAAAGATGTTTTCCTGAACATCACAGGCGGCATAAAAATTGACGATACTGCTACTGATTTAGCGGTTATTTGCTCTGTGCTTTCCTCTGATAAAAATGTGCCCTTGGGAATGGATGTTTGCTTTGCAGCAGAAATTGGTCTTTCAGGAGAATTGCGTGCAGTTACCAGAATTGAAGAAAGAGTTTTGGAAGCAGAGAAATTGGGCTATAAGCAAATCGTTATTTCAAAACATTCTAAACTCAGTAAAAAAGATTTCAAAATCAGCATCAAGCAATACGGAAAAATTGAGGAGGTTTTTCGTTTATTCTTCTAGTAAATCGAATAAATCATCCAAATTAGGTGCTAAGATAATTTCAATTCTTCTGTTGGCAGATCTACCTTCTTTTGTAGCATTACTTTTAAATGGAACATGCTCCCCTCTTCCGGCAGCAGTGAGCTGAGTAGGATTTAAATTAGGGTTGCTCATCAGCACTTTTACCACAGCAGTTGCCCTTAGCACACTTAAATCCCAATTGTCTTTTACTGCTGATTTCCCGCTTAAAGGTATGCTGTCGGTATGTCCTTCCACCAAAATTTCCAAATCGTTTTGATTGGCAAGTGCAGCTGAGAGTTTGTTTAAAGCAAAAACTCCTGCCGTGCCCACTTGGTATTTTCCAGAAGCAAAAAGCAAATCTTCTTCTAAGGATACATACACTTTTCCATTTTTTTGCACTACTGTTAGCCCTTCCCCTTCCAAGCCAATTAATGCTTTAGATATTCTGTGTTTTAGAGCAGTTACCATAGAGTCTTTCTTATTTATAATGGATTCCAATTCTGCAACCCTAACTGAGCGCGCCTCTAATTCTTGCTGTGCTTTTTCAAGGGCTTGCTGTTTTTCAGCCAGTGAATTGGATAGATTATTCAGCTCATCTTCTTTGATTAGAAGATTATTTTGTGCTTTTTCTAATTGCTTTAAAAGTGCTTTTGTTTCTTTGGCTTTTTCCGCCATATTCCTAGTATTTTTACTTGCCAGCAAATCATAAGCACTACTTAATTTATCATAAGAATTTTGCAACAGCACTAATGCCTTCCCATTCTGAATAGAATCATTTCGCATGGCATCTACTTGTTTTCTAATGTTTGCAATTTCTCCTTCTAACTCTTCTACTTTTTCGCTTAAAGAAATGATTTTTTTATCCTTCTTTACAATTTGTGCTTTTGCATTATCATACTGAGTATGTAATGCATTGTGCATTTTTGGGGTAACGCATGAAGAAAGAATTAGCAAAATAGAACAAAGAAGAGCGATTGTATTTTTCATGGGGTTCTGATTTTCTTTTTAGATTATCAAAACTACAAATACGCTTGCCTTTTTTTTGGGGTAAATTATTTACTTATTAACAGAAAATTGAGAATAAAAAGGATTAAAAGTCCAACTCCACTAAAACAGGACAATGGTCGGAATGGAAAGCTTGGCTCAATATTGCCGAACGGCTTAAATGGGCAAGTAAATTTTTACTTATCATATTATAGTCAATGCGCCAACCCAAATTTTTAGCTCTTGCATTAGCTCTATAACTCCACCAAGAATAATTATGTGGTTCAGGATTTAAAGAGCGGAAACTATCTGCAAATCCACTTGCAATAAACCCACTCATCCACTCTCTTTCTTCTGGCAGAAACCCAGAGGTGTTTTTATTTCTTTGTGGATTGTGAATATCAATGGCTTTGTGGCAAATATTATAATCCCCTGAAATAATCAGTTTTGGAAAATCTTTTTTCAGTGCATTTATATAAGTTTGAAATTGGTTTAAAAATTTCATCTTAAAGGCCTGTCTTAAATCCCCACTGCTTCCAGAAGGGAAGTAAGCACTCATCACTGAAAAGCCATCAAAATCTGCCCTGAGTATTCTCCCTTCAAAATCAATTTGTTCTATACCACAACCATATTCTACATGTTTTGGCTTTGTTTTTGTTAGAATTGCCACACCGCTATATCCTTTTTTTTCGGCCGAGTTCCAAAAGCAGTGATAACCTAAATCAGTAAAAATGCTCTCATCAAATTGCTCAGAATTGGCTTTTATTTCTTGTAAACAAAGCACATCCGGATTTGTAGCTTTTAGCCAAGAAGCAAAATCTTTTCTAAGTGCCGCCCGAATCCCGTTTACATTATAGGTCAATATTTTTACCATTTATTTCAAATAAAATTTGCTTGTTCCGGCCAAAAACCCATCTATATAAACCTCCGTAATATATTCGCCTTCCTTCAAAGGATTCCTTCTTTTAAAGTCAATACTAAAAGGTAACTCCTTATTTTCATATTGGAATTGCTTTGAAATAGAATATTTTAATTCTCCTTGTTCTGTAACAAAATTTTGGGTTTGACCGCTATTAATAAGTAGTTTGTGGTTTGGGCCGATAAATCGCAAGTAGATTGTTTTTGGTCCTTTTTCTGCAATAGAATTATATTCAATATTAAAGGTTGTTCTTATCATTATTACTTTGGATGCTTGGAAAGTTTCCACTTCTTTTCCGCTATTTCTGTATTTTAATGTCTCTACCAAAATATCGCCAACTTCAAGCACAGAGCCCTTATTTACTTTATCGATTAGCTGCTGATTTTCTTTATTTAGCTTGTAGTTTTTCCAGTTAATATTCTTGTTTATCTTTATTACGCTATCGTTTTCGTTATGGAGTTGTACATTGATTGTATATAAAGAATCAATATCAGCAAGGTAGCGAATGGAGATGCTTCTTAGGATTTCCATTTTTTCTTTGGCTATTTTCAAATCCTCTTTTGTTCTTATTAAATTTCTAATTTCAGAAATTTTTGAGCGAATAGTAGAGTCCCTTTCTCCTAGTTGAGTATTTAAATCACCATATTGGTCGAGCAAATTATCGTGCTCATCAATCAAATCATCCAAATCATCACGTAAAGCATTTTTCTCCTCAATAAATTGCATTTTGATTGATTGCTGTTTCTTTATTTTTTTTTCTTGAAAAAACAAAAAAACTAATAGTCCAACTACAACAAATAGTAGAATATAAAGCCACTTTCTTTTTGGTTTATTTTCTGGAAAATTGCTCTGCTCCATCAATTATTTCTTTTTTGATTTTTTCTTTTTTGGTTTTTTCTTTACGGCCTTTGGCTTTTCTTTTTTCGCCTCTACTTTTTCAGGGGCTTTACTTTTTTCATCCACATAATTAAGGCGTAATTCTGAAAGCATTCCGTTCAACATTTTTTCCATTTCTTCTGATATATTGCTTTTTGTTTTTTCTTTTAGCATTGCCATAAGGTCAATGGTTTGGCTTACATATTCCAAGTTGCGATTTACTTGTCCTGTTGGGTCCGCAATTTTCCCTAACCCTTGCATTGCAGATGTGTGAAACATATACAATAGCTGCATAAATAACTGATCGTTTTTGTCCATTAGTTTTCGGTTTTAAATTAAGCCTCCAAAAGTACAATTTATTACTTATAAAAAAACCACCAAATGGTGGTTTTTGTGGGCCCAGCAGGGCTTGAACCTGCGACCCCTTGATTATGAGTCAAGTGCTCTAACCAGCTGAGCTATGGGCCCTTTTAAAAAGCAACTGCAAAACTATTAAAATTGTTCTATTATTTAGCAGATTTGTATAATGAAAAATTGCAAAGCAATAATTTTTGATTTAGGAGGTGTAATCCTAAATATTGACTACCGCCTTACCATTGCAGCTTTCAATGAATTAGGAGTAAAAAATGCCGATTTTTTTTATTCTAAAAAAATACAAAACCCTATTTTTGATAAAATAGAAATTGGAGAAATAACTGCCAATTCTTTTTTGGAGCACTTACAAAAACAAACCAATAACGCTAGTATATATGAGGTTGAAAACGCTTGGAATACCATGCTACTTGATTTGCCACAAAGAAGATTGGACTGCATAAAAAAGTTGAAAAAAAATTACAAAATATTTTTGCTAAGCAACACCAATGAGATCCATATTAAAGCTTTTAGAAAAAAGATAGGAGAGAAGCAATGGGAGGCCTTTTCTTCTTTGTTTGATAAAATGTATTTATCGCACCAAATAGGATTTAGGAAACCTGGCAAAGAAGCATTTCAAATTATATTGGAGGAAAATAAATTAAAGCCAAATGAAGTTTTCTTTATTGACGATTCCACACAACATATTGAGGCGGCCAAAAAATTAGGAATCAATTGTCATTATATTAGTGCAGGGGGTAGAAATTTGCAGCCTGTTTTAGAAGACTTTTATTTATACCCCCTCTCCTTTTTTAAAAAACGACCTTATTCTTTTGGTAAGAAATTAAAATATGGGAATAACAAAATTCTGTTTGAACGAAAGTGAGTTTAATTTTGTTCTATATTTTATGTTTCTTATGTATTTCAAAAGAATTAAGTCTTGATTTTTGGTTCTTTTTCTTCAAGGTAAAAGAATATAATGAAAAGAAATTGTAGATCTTTCATTTCATTCAAGATGGCAAAAAAAAGATGGGGATGAAATTATTTTATGCCTTTCCCTGGCATAATTCGATAAGCACACCAGCCGTATCTTTGGGGTGCAGAAAACAAATCAATTTATTGTCAGCACCTGTTTTTGGGTTATCATTTAAAAGGCGAATGCCTTCTTTTTTAAGGCGCTCCATTTCTTTTTCAATATCCTCCACAGCAAAGGCAATATGGTGCATGCCCTCTCTATTTTTTTCTAAAAATTTTGCAATGGGGCTTTCGGTATTGGTAGCAGAAACCAATTCTATTTTACTCTCCCCTATTTTGAAAAATGTTGTTTTTACGCTTTCTGAAATCACTTCTTCCCATTTATAAGCATTTTTCCCGAAAATAGTAGAAAATATTTTTTCTGCTTTTGCCATATCCTCCACTGCAATGCCAATATGTTCAATTTTTTTCATTTAAGGCAATTCTTTAATAAGTCCAGAAACTGATGTGCCTTTGGCTAAGAATAGAAGGAGCTTTAAAAGAAATGGAAAGTTCATGTGTTCCACTTTGGTGGGCGTTAATTTCTTTGAAGAAATGATCGTAGGCATAAGCAATATGCATTTTCCCGGCTCTAAAACCAATAACTGCCGAGAGGGAACCATTTGTTCTTGCGCTTATGCCAGTCCAGAATGCATCTTGGAAAAATACCCTGCCCGAAAAATCGTATTGCGATTTGGTGTTTTCTGTTTTTCGGATTAGTATAGATGGCTCAAAGTGAATATCTCTATTGAATTCGTATCTATAACCTAACATTCCCATATAATTTCTATGCAAATAGTTGGTGCTAAATCCATCTCCCGCTTCTTTGTTAAAATTGGATTGTAGCATATTTAAAACAGAATATCCCACATAAAAATTCCTTCCGTATAAATACAAGCCAGAAGAAGCGTCTGCTAAAAATCGGCTATAAGAATTCCCTGAAAAAGCGGGATCATCTCCGGGAGGAAGATTCCCGGCTTCTAAATCCAAAACATAATACATTGCTTTTGCCCCAATACCAAAAGATAAATTCAGCCTATCTGGGTCAAGGGGAACATGGTAAGCATAATCCAACTCGAAAACACTGCTTCCAGCTTGACCGGTTTGGTCGTGATACAAACTTCCTCCCATTCCGGAACGATTATTAAGCGCCCCATGATAGCTGATATTTGCAGTAAGTGGAGCACCCGAAAACCCAAGCCACTGTTGGCGAGTGATAATTACAAAAGGATTGTAGGCCTTACTCCCTGCAACTGCAGGATTATAAGCCAGTTCATTCACAAAATACTGGGAATAAACAGGGCTTTGTTGTGCAAATAGAAGCTGTGAAAATCCTAGAAAAATCGCTATGAGTAAAAGTTTTTTCATTTATCTTACAATGGTTACTGTTCCCGTAAATGGTTCATCTCCATTTTCTAAATTAATAATATAATAATAAGTAGCGGAAGGCAATCTTTTCCCATCTACTTTTCCGTTAAAGGCATCTTTCAAAGTATTCTGATATTCCCTGCGCCTGAAAACCCTATCACCAGAACGGTTATACACCTCCACTAATGCCTCAGGATAAAACTTAATATTTTTTATTTGCCAAAAATCATGATTGGAATCTTCATTTGGTGAAAAAGCAGAATATACTTCCAAACATATTTTCGGATTGTGAATTACGGTTGCAGTATCTTGCAAAATACAGCCCATTTCATCTATAATTTCTACTGCATAAGTGCCTTCCAATAATTCGCCCAAAATAGATGTATTTGCTTTATCCAAATCAATGATATTATCGGGCCAATAAAAATCATAGGGGGGCGTTCCGCCTGACACATAGGCCTGAATAGAACCGGTATTATCATCCTTGCAATCGGCATCTGCAATACTCATAAAAGCTTGTAGTGGGGGTGGAAGAACTATTACGCAAGGAAGTGGTAGAGATGTACAGCCATTAGCATCCGTAATAGTTAGTGCATAATATCCTGGAATTAGCCCAGAAATAGAAGCGGTAGAAACCCCTCCAACTGACCAATTATAAGTATAAGGCGGTGTTCCTCCATAAACTAAGGTGCTCACATCTGCTGAATCTCCTGAAACACAAAGGCCAGAAAGGGTAAATTTTGCCGTTATTTGCAAAGGTTGCTGCACAGTATAGTTGAAAGTATCCACGCAAGAAGTACTTGTTTCATTTACAATTAGCTGATAATCGCCTGCCAAAAGATTAGAAATATCTTTAACAACAGAAGAAAAGCCCAAAGGGCCTGTCCAGAAATAAAGGGTGGTTGCTGGGCTACTTGCCACATTTACGCTAATAGCCCCAGTATTATCGCCATAGCAATTGATGTGGGTGGCCTCATCTAAGGTTATAGTGCATTGCGCCATAATTATAGATGGGAGAAAGGTGAAAAATACTACTATTATGGTTTTAAATTTGCTAATCATTTATTAAAAATTCAGTCGCAAATTTAACATTTATTAAATTAATAGAGAAGGAGTGAATTTTTAAATGTGCGGCATTTTGATAAAAAGTTGATTATGTGTATGTTTGGAGGGAATTTAAAACTTAAAATTATGAGTTTTTTAAAATGGCATAAAGAGTTTACAGAAAAAAAGATAAAATTTTACGGGTTATCTAAACTCTCTAATTATCAATTAATGTGGTTGTCTTGGGGGAAAGGACTTGTTATGGGAATAATAATTGCATATTTTATTTGTCACTAATCAAATAAAAACTATGAAAAAACTACTACTCATATTACTTTGCTTGCCTATGATTGGGTTTGGGCAAACTGCTTACGATTATTATATACAAGGAATTGAATATCAAAATTTAGGAGAATATCAATTAGCAATAAATAATTACACAAAAGCGATTAATGAATACCCTGATTATGCTCCTGCATATTACAACAGAGGGATTACATATAATAAGTTAGGAAAATATGAAGATGCTATAGCTGATTTCTCAAGAGTTATTTGTGTAGGAATTCATTTTGAAATTGCTAATAATGAGTTAGTAAACTATGAACATGCCAT
>TARA_B110000116_G_scaffold265282_1_pt1 | contig 14470 bp, 11 predicted proteins | sample TARA_B110000116 | Tara Oceans TARA_B110000116 (sample SAMEA4397355) | marine metagenome | biome: Polar Biome; feature: [ZZZ] marine water layer (ENVO:01000295); material: water (ENVO:00002006), including particulate matter (ENVO:01000060) such as... | depth 199 m
CTTCAACTTTAAGTGAGTGAAAGAAACTTCCAATGCAAGCGTTATCATAGCAATTTCCTTTTCTACTTATGCTCTGTTAATGACCGTACCTACTCAACAGGTCGCGATAATCATTTGAGCAGTACTGGCTACCGCGATGACTGTGGACAATCACCCGTTCAAAAAACCCTCTAAGCAGGAGTGCTGCCTTCAGCGCATTACAGACCAAACTGGCTTGCATATGCACGCCGATTGATTAGCCAATAGCCGCCACGCGAGTGGAGGTCGATAATCACAGCTACATAGAACCAGCCCTCACTGGTGTAAACATAAGTAATGGCGCCAGCCCATTTCTGATTGGCGCTGTTAGCGATAAAGTTTCGATCCAGCAGCTCTGGAGCAATCGGCAGTTTTTGATAGCTAACGGTTGTCACCTCAAACGGCTTTTTAGCCTTTTAAGCCCCTGCGAGCGATGCCGTAACGGATGGTCTTGATCTTATGCTCAGTATCCCCATTGTCATACACTTCTGGTTTCAGCATGCCCTATAACGGCCCATACCTTGTGTAAAACTCTCGAGCAGCTCGTAATCTCGAGCGGTACGAACTTGCTGCCGAGCGCTTGGGTCATCTGTGCTTCTTAACCAGTAATAGCAACCACTTCGAGATGCCTTCATCGCGCAGATCATTGCCGCCATGCTGAATTCACAGCAATGCGCATGGATCAATTCACAGCGCATCACTTTTAATTTTTTGCAAAGTAGGTCGCCGCTTTTTTTAAGATTTAGAGCTCCTCGGCTTGCTCAGCCAACAGACGCTTCAGGTGGGCATTCTCTATTATCAGTGTACCTTTACGCTCACTGCTGGAAGAGTTTTAAAGAAAGCAGAGCGCCACTGATAGAATTTGGGACTTGTGCAGTTCAAGCTGCATGGCGGTGTCAGCGATAGTCCTTTGTGCCGGTCATTTAAGTATTTCAGCTTTAAAGTTATCAGTATGGATTTTTCAGCTATTGTTAATCATCATGGTTCACCTTTGGTTGCAATTATAATCGCTTAATAGCTACGCAGAAATAGCGGCCTGAATCAGGTAGATAAACGCTTAGTTGCAACTCATTTTTCATTTTTAAACGTAGCATAGGCATATAATAGCGTAGCTATGTTGATCTAATAGTTAGATATGTTCGTATAAGTAATATTTAAGGTATGAGCTACAGTCATGAAACGCACTTTATACTGGTTAACTAAAGATCTGCGGATCAGCGATAACTTGGCTCTTAAGTTAGCCAGTGACAGTGATTACTTGCTTTGCGTATATGTGGTTGACCAAAAATGGTTCAAGTCTAATAACTATCAATCTAAACCCTTAGGCAACAATCGTTGGAGCTTCTTACAAGATTGTTTGAGCGATTTTAATCAAAGCTTGTTAAGTCTGGGTCAACAACTCCATATTATTTATGACGATACCTTGCCTACTTTGGCAGGGCTCTGTGAAAAGCACCATATTACTGATGTGATTACCACCCGCTTGCCTGGCACTTATGAAAACAGGCTCATCAATCAGCTAGGTGATATTTTTCCTCAAATGTCGGTCAATAAAGTTGAGCAATTTACCTTATTTTCGCATGAAACCCTGCCTTATAAGCTTCAACATTTACCTGTTAGTTATTCTAAATTTAAAAAAACAATGGCTAATGTAGCAATACCAGATATTACTCCAGCTATCCAGTCATTACCTAGCCAGTTTACATCTGTTTCATTGCCATCCATATCTAGGCCATCATGGTTACCTGTAAACTCTTTCAAAAACTCGAAATATGGAATGAAATTTGATGGCGGTGAGGCCTCAGCTACAAAGCATCTTAACCAATATTTTAGCTCTGATTTACCGTTGAATTATAAAAGTGTTAGAAATAATTTACAGGGCTGGGAAAGCAGCAGTAAGTTATCGCCATGGCTTGGTTATGGCTGTATTTCACCGCGGCAAGTGATGGCATCAATTAATCAGTTTGAAATGCATCGAGAAAAGAACAGCTCTACTGAGTGCTTAGCCGCAGAAATTATATGGCGTGAGTATTTTCAATGGTCTCATTTTAAGGTGGGAGCTAAAACATATAGGTTCAAAGGCATTTCCAATAACCCTCCACTAACATCATTTTATCCCGAACGATTTAGTAAATGGTGCTTAGGTATTACACCCTATCCGTTAGTTAATGCCTGTATGAATGAATTAAGAATTACTGGTTATTTAAGTAATAGAGGTCGTCAGATTGTCGCGAGTTGCTTGGTTAATGAACTCAGTGTTGATTGGCGTTATGGTGCAGCTTGGTTTGAAGAGCAGTTGATTGATTATGATGCTGCTGTCAATTGGGGTAACTGGCAATATATTGCAGGTGTTGGTGTTGACCCCAGAGGTGGTAGGCATTTCAACATTGAAAAACAAGCTGCAATTTTTGATCCTGATGGTAAGTATCAAAGTAGGTGGACTTCAAAGTGCGATAAGAGTGTTTTATCTAATCAGCCACTAGATTCTGTTGACGCAGCAGACTGGCCAGTATCAATGGCCAAAGACAATGGCTGATGGCATAGATAAAAATTTAAATATTAATAGGGGCTTAAATCTGGGTATTAATATTGTTTGGTTAAAGCGTGATTTACGAATCAGTGATAATCAGGCTTTAATGGATTCATTAAAATTTGGTCAGACATTACTTTATTATGTATTCGAACCTATTTTAATAGATGATCCTCATTATGATGAAAGGCATTGGCGTTTTGTTTGGCAATCAATACAAGATATTAATAACCAGCTAGAGAAATTTAATACGCGCGTCTATGTGTATTTTGGTGATGTAGTTAATGGTCTTAATGAGATAAATGCATTATTTAATATACTGAATTTATTTAGTCATGAAGAAATAGGCCTACTTTGTACTTATGATCGAGACAAAAATGTAGGTACATGGTGCAGATCAAACAAAGTACATTGGCGAGAATATCAGTCAGGCGCAGTTGTTCGAGGAAAAAAAAATAGAATTGATTGGGATAAGAACTGGCGTCAAGTTATGACAGCACCTTTATGTCATCCTGAATTATCGTTATCGGCACTTGTTAATGGTAGTGATTTGGATAAGTTAATTCAGCATACGCTACCTCAGTCATGGTCAGTGCCTAATCAGTTTATGCTTAAAGGTGGAGAAGCATGGGCATTTAAAACACTCCAATCTTTTTTAGATAAACGTGGGAAAACATATCAGTCTGATATATCAAAGCCCTTAGCTAGCAGGAGAAGTTGCTCGCGCTTATCACCTTACTTAGCTTGGGGCAATATAAGTTTGAGGCAGTTCTATCAAACAATTTTATTAAAAAGGTCTCAAGTAGGCTGGAAGCGACCACTAGATGCTTTAGCTTCAAGATTACATTGGCATTGCCACTTTATTCAAAAGTTTGAAAGTGAGCATCAAATGCAATGGCGGCCTGTCAATAACGCCTACAACAATCTTAAATTTCCAGAAATACATATGGGGATGAGCATTGAAGAACGTTTAACAAAATGGAAAACAGCCCAAACAGGTTATCCATTAGTTGATGCTTGTATGCGTTGTTTAGAAAAAACAGGCTATATCAACTTTCGTATGCGTTCGATGTTAGTGAGTTTTTTATGTCATCATTTATTTGTTGATTGGCGACTGGGTGCTATGCATTTAGCTAGATATTTTTTAGACTTTGAGCCTGGTATTCACTACCCTCAATTTCAGATGCAATCAGGTGTAACAGGTACTAATACTATAAGAGTATATAACCCGATTAAACAATCACAAGAGCAAGACAAGGACGGCAATTTTATTCGGCAATGGGTGCCGGAATTATCTCAGTTACCTAACGAGATAATTCATACACCTTGGTTATTGTCTCCAATGGAAGAAGTTCTATATCAGTGTGATTTGGGTAAATATTACCCTCACCCTATGATTGATATTAAAGAAACCGGTAAATTTGCTAGAGATATATTATGGGGATTCAGAAAGCGGTTTGACACGAAAATGGAAGGTCGTCGTATTATAGCTAAGCATGTTCGAAAAAATAAAAAAGTGTTTAAAGTCAGTAAATTAAAAACCCCTCATAATAAGGTAGATACATGAAGGCAAAACATTTAAAGCTAATATTAGGTGATCAGCTTAATCCTAAGCATAGTTGGTTTGAATATGTCGACCCTGATGTTGTGTATCTTATAGCTGAACTCAATCAAGAGGCAAGTTACACTAAACATCACATTCAAAAAATTACTGCTTTTTTTGTTGCTATGAGTGATTTTGCCCAGCATCTTAAATCTAAAGGGCATCGTGTTTGTTATTTAACACTCGATGATACTCAAGAATTTGATGATCTTACCGAATTGATAAAATCGCTAATTGTAAAATATTCCTGCGAAACCTTTACATTTCAAAACCCTGATGAGTATAGATTGAGGCAACAACTCACCGATTTATCTAAAATACTCGACACTACCGTTAATCAAGTTGATAGCGAGCATTTTTTATTACCCTTTAATGATCTTCAAAATCATTTTAAATCAGGTACGCATGTAAGAATGGAGAATTTTTATCGCATCATGCGTAAACGGTTTTCCATTTTAATGAATGGTGATAAACCAGAAGGTGATGCTTGGAATTTTGATGCTAATAATAGAAAGTCATTTAAAAAAAATGATCTAAAGTTAATCCCAAAACCGTTGATTTTTGACAACCCAGCTAATGATTTTGTCCAGCGTATAAAAAATCATAATATTAAAACAATAGGTGATGAATCGAATAATATTTCATATCCAATTAATCGACAGCAGTCGTTATTATTATTGGATTTTTTTTGCGAGTATCAGTTGCCTAATTTTGGCAATTTTCAGGATGCCATGACCATAGCATCTCCTTATGCTTGGAGCTTGTACCATTCCCGTCTTAGCTTTTCAATAAATTGTAAGATGCTTGCCCCAATGGAAGTGATTAAAACTGCTATTTCATTCTATGAAAATTCAGATGGAAAAATAACACTGTCACAAATTGAAGGTTTTGTAAGACAGATTCTTGGCTGGCGAGAATATGTACGAGGTATGTATTGGGTTAATATGCCAAATTATAGCAAGCAAAACTTTTTAGCCGCTCATCGTGATTTACCGAGTTTCTTTTGGAACGGTGAAACAAAAATGCAGTGTTTAAAAAGCGCAATATCTCAATCACTTGAGCATGCCTACGCTCATCATATTCAAAGATTAATGATTACCGGAAACTTTGCCCTACTTGCTGGAATTTCTCCCGAGCAAGTTGATCAATGGTATTTAGGTATTTATATCGATGCAATTGAATGGGTTGAACTGCCTAATACACGAGGTATGGCACTCTTCGCTGACGGTGGTTGGATTGCTACAAAGCCTTACGCTGCTAGCGGTAATTACGTTAATAAAATGAGTGACTATTGCAAAGGCTGTCGTTATAACGTTAAAGAAAAGATTGGTGACAGTGCCTGCCCATTAAATAGCTTATATTGGAATTTTATTGACACTAACTATGATAATTTGTCCTCAAATCATAGGATGAGTTTTCCAGTGCGAAACTGGGATAAAATGGAGGATTCAAAAAAAGTTGAAATTAGAGAACGTGCTGCTTATTTACTCAATAATTTAAATGATTTATAAAAATTATTCGAGTCAAATTACTGCCTCTCCAATTACTATGGTTGTGTGTCTAAGTTAATAAACTCTAGAGTGGTTTTATGCAATTTCTTATCGATGAAGAATCAAGAATTATAGAAATGGCCTGGGAAGACCGAACTCCCTTTGAAGCGATAGAACATCAGTTCAATATGATTGAATCTGATGTGGTGAAATTTATGCGCAGTCGTTTAAAACCTAGAAGTTTTAGGTTGTGGCGAGAAAGAGTTAATGGTCGCTCAACTAAACATGAAAAACTGCGTGGCGATGATGTGACCAGAGGATACTGTCCAACACAGTATAAAAATAGATCAAATAAGTAATATGCTGTTAATTTTATTAAATTATTTTATTGATATTTATTCATAAATCACTGCTATCAAGCTAAATTTAGCAAGGTATAAGGTCTTATTAACACAAATAATGACCTCACTGGTTGGGCAGGGTATTACTCGTTAAAAACTAGTGTTGCATGTATCAATATAGTCATATTTTTTGTGCGCAGTTACGCCTAACAGCTAAGAAAAACATCTGCTTTCTGCTCTGATAACGCATTACAGCTAATGTGGCCCCGATGTGGCTGAGATTTGTTGTTAGGTTATTAATTTCCAACCATAAAATAGCGTTAATGCTAGGGTATAAATAGTAATAACGGTATACCAGCGTCCGGTAAGTTTGGGTGTGTTAATGGGGGCTACATTTAATACAGCGAGGATCACGACGAGCGCATACAACGCGGTGGTAAATACTGGCACGCTTATAAAGCCCTCGAGAATAAAGAATAATGTTAATATAATTCCATTATTATCAATTGCCAGACCTCGATAGGTTGAACTTTCGACTAATCCAAATACATTGAAATAGCTTAAACGTAGGACACCTGCAGCGAGTATTGCAAATGCTCCTGGTAGATACCAAGGGCTAAAATCACCATAGTTTAGTAATAGTACTGCTGGGCAAATGCCAAAGCTGATGATATCTATTAATGAGTCCAGCTGTCCGCCAAATTCACCCTGTTCAGGTGTTCGCCCTTTCATCTTTCGGGCGATGATCCCATCGCTCCAATCGAAAAATATTGCCCACAATAAGCCTATCATTGCCGCAGAGGAGTTTCCTTGGAAGGCAAAGTAGATTGACATCAGTGCTGAAAATAACCCCGCCAAAGAACAGAGATTAGGCAGGTCTTTTGCGAAAGACAGAATTGACGGTCGTTCGTCTCGAGCATCTTGTAAAGATGACATAATTGTTTTTATCCTTAGCTATTGGCGGCTTTTGAACGGACGATAATCTTTAATGCACTGACAATAGATTGATTTTCAGCAGGTGTTCGACTGGCAACACGTATGTATCGCTCAGATTCTGGCATGCTTTTACCCTGGCAATGTTTAATATAGATATTGTGCTCGATGAAAAGGATCTCTGCCACTTCTGGCCCAGTAGGCGAGTGCTCCGGTAAGCGGCAGAATATGTAATTTGCCTCAGGCTTATAAACAACCATACCGTTTATAGAACAAAGGGCTTGATAAAAATCATCGCGCTCTCGACGCACCAGTGCGCAGCTGGTTTCGAATTCTTCTTGGTAATCAGGTGCCATTTTTAAAAAGGTTTCAGCGAAACCATTCAAGTTCCAGATGTGGATACCAGAGCGAACTTTTTCAGCAAACTTCATATTGTCGGTAAGCATGTAACCAATCCGTAAGCCGCAGATGCCATAAGCTTTGCTCATGCTTTTGAAGATAGCTAAATTCGGGTACAGGGCAATATCACGCTCCAGTGTTTCTTGGTCTCGATTGTTGGCGAAATCGATGAATGACTCATCGACAATGAGCATACAGTCATGTTCGGCCAATTTGTTAACTAGGCGAATAAGATCGGCCTTTGGCACCAATAATGAGGTTGGGTTATTTGGCGATACCACAATAGCGACATCTGCCTGACAGCCTAGTGCCTCAGCTGCAAATTTATCCACATCTAACTCGAACGATGGCATATCAAGTGGGAATTCAATTACCTGCCCCTCGGGTGTGGCGTTGGCATACTCATTAAAAGAGGGGACTGGAACAATCAATTTTTTTGCAATGTGACCCGAGACAATTTTGATCAACTCTGCTGCGCCATTACCTACCACAATACGTTCAGCTGGTTGACTGATTAAGTCGCCTACCCAACGAGCAAGTTGGCCCTGTGCCACAGGGTAATTTAATACCAGCTCTTTGATTTGATCCTTGAGTAGTTCATAGAAGCGCTCAGGTGGAAAATGTAAATTATAGAGGTAAGCATGATCTACAAAACCGTATCTCCAATAGCCGCCATGAGCGGTTGATAATGTTTCGTACTGTTCTTTGCGTGCAGTTCGATTTTTTTCTAATGCTGTTTTCTTGGTCATATTTATATTTTGTCCGTTGCGTCATTGATGTATACGACGTTTATTTTTTTATGGCCTGTGATGAAGCAGCTAATAGGCCCTTGCCGAAATAATTCTGTGGTCTTTACCAATCGGCATTAACAAGTGGCGGGCATTAATTGAAATTCGCTGGCTTTAGATTTTTTCTTCTGGTTTGTAACGGGTGTTGGGAACATTATCTCTGCCGCATGAAGGTCCTCCAATCGATCGACTTCATACCATCGATTTTCATCGAAGAGCACAGCCTCAAAACTAAGAGAGCTATCGGCTATCATGTCGGAAAATACCGCTTCATAATATTCGCCTAGGCGCTCACCTGAGACATAGTCACTTAGATGGCTAACCACTTTATTCCAGCTATCGATAGATAAGCTGTAAATGTTCACAGTTTTATAGCGAGGTATATTATTGGGGCCTTGACCAATTTTAAAAGATTCGACACTGCCATTTTTGTTGAGTTCAACTGTGGTGCCATTCATCCAAGGCAGAATATTTGAAACTGCAATTTTATTCGGACGCATCATGTCATTCAGCATTTCTGGGTCAAATACTAGATCGCACTCTACTAACAGAAAAGGTTCTTTGATAACCTCGCGTGCAAGCCAAAGTGAGTAGATATTATTAGTCGTTTGAAAGTCTTGGTTGTATACGTACTCAACCTTTAGGTCTCCCTTGTGTAGCTGCAAAAATTCCCGGATACAATGATCTAGGTAGCCAGTTACCACTATGATCTTTTCAATGCCCTGAACTCTTAGATTTTCAAGTAGTCGCTCTAGGATAGGCTTGCCACCTACGAGCGTGAGGCATTTAGGTGCGTCAAGCGTTAACGGACGCAAGCGTGAACCTGTGCCTGCCGCAAGTAAAACAGAGGTTTTCACACGCTTAGACTTTGGCGCAATAATATCTACTAATGGAAAATTTTTGACAAGTTTCTCCTGGAATAATGAGCGGTTTATTCGTTTTCGCCGAATTTTTATAAGCCGAATCGAAGTATTTGTCGCACGGCAAAGCAGCCCGACAAGTGAGTGTAATAATTTAGTGGTCGTAACTTAGATCTGCAGAAATTGAAGCAAGAGATTTAGACAGTGGAGCGAGAGCAATAGATATACGAACGAGATCGGTTGCAATCTAGTGCTGTAGAGATTGGAGCAAGAGCGGAGGGTGGAAATGGGACGAGAGCTGTAAGTGTTAGAGCGAATGCTATAGGTATTTACAGTCTGCTTCACTTTCTACTGTAACACATGCAGGGTTGCACACCACCATAACACCCTTGACAATCCTGTTACGAACAGACTATCAGTGCTAATCAGGCAGCAAATAGTCATGACATTCCCGCAGGCTTGGTGTTGAGCATAGAGCTAATTGTCACCACAGTAGACACTGATGTTATACCTGTGGCTCTAGTCGCAGAGCTATTTTTTTGGATAACGGTTTAGCCTAACGCTCTAAGCTCGATGGGTAGGGCACTTAATTTTACCCTGAATAGCTGAATAGCTGAATTGTATGACTTTGATGGAGACAGTCCATTGTGGATGATTGTAGCGGGTCATTGTTAGCACCGATCCCGGCGTCGAGCCTCATATCACCCTAGATATCAGTGAGACTGTATTTAATAGCGGCATCTGAGTGATGCCGATGTCGAAATCATGCTGGTCTTAGCGGGTTCGGATCGAAAAAACCTCAGAGCAGCCATCTATTAACAATAATTCGCCGGTCTTAGCAGTAATTGATCTGCCTGCGCCACAATCAATGATCTACTCTGACGGTACAAATGAACACCTAGTGGTTCGTGCAGTGACAAAGCACAATGATGATTGAGTGTTATTAAACGGCTCGGCATATCATCACTGTTGCTGTAGGTTTCTACGCAGGCCCTTTTGGCGACAGCGAAGGTAAATAACCTCCCCAACACTATCGAAGCTAGAGTACCGATAGAGTTAAACAGCTTACTGCCATTACTTTAATGACGGTTAGGCTTGTAGATTAACCCAGAGGGCTATTCACCCACCAAGGTTTCGCAGCGGTAGTTTCCTCGGCCATCAATACCTAAAGTATCGGCCAGTTTAGGCAACAGTGTCTGTAATTTTTGTTTTAAGGTCCATGGTGGGTTAATAACAATCATGCCGGCAGCAGTCATTCCATGCTCGATGCTGTCAGGCTCTCGACCCAGTTCAAATAATTGAATATTTTGAATACCGCTGTTACGCAGTTTTTTTTCTAGAATATCGATACGCTCTCGTTCTACCACTGGGTACCAGAGGGCATAGGTTCCCGTAGCGAAGCGCTTGTGTGCCGCTATGAGTGTTTTGACGACGGTGTCGTAATCTTTTTTTATCTCATAAGGGGGATCAATCAGTATTAATCCACGCTTACTGGCTGGGGGCAGTAGTGTCAGCAGGCCGCTAAAGCCATCGCTTTCGGCAATGCGGACGTGACGTTTTCCGGTGAAGTTTTCCTGAAGTTTTTCTAAATCAGCCGGATGTAACTCGAACATCCAGCTGCGGTCTTTGCGGCGTAAAAACTGCTCGCCAATCATCGGTGAGCCGGGGTAATACACCAACTCATCGCGACTGTTAAAGTGCTTGACGCAGTTAAAGTAATCTTTCAGCTCCGGATAGTCGGCTCGGCTGAGTTTTGCAAAGCCGTCTTTGTACTCCCCAGTTTGCTGTGCGTGTTTGCTCTTTAGTCCATAGACGCCGGCACCGGCATGGGTGTCGATATAATCGAAGGGCTTATTTTTTTTACACAAATGTTGCAGAATTTCAATCTGCACTAAGTGCTTGAGGACATCGGCATAGTTGCCGGCATGGAAGGCGTGACGATAGCTAAGCAAGGGAACCCCAAAGATAATTTTTAGATGATTTTTAAATTAAAAGGACATTATTGATCGGACCAGACCGCAAATTCATTGCCGCTGGGGTCACTAAAATGAAAGCGGCGACCACCTGGAAAATTGAATGTCGGTTTACTAATAACACCACCGGCACGCTTTATTTCGGTTTCGGTTAGGTTCAGGTTTTGACTATAAAAAACAATTAAGGCGCCGCCATTATTTTGGCTGGTGACTTTGTCTGCTGAAAAAAAACCACCGTTGATATTGTCGAGGCTAAAAGCGCTGTAATTTATCGCGCCTGATTCTGGGTCAAAGTAGTCGCTAAATACCCAGTTAAACACCGCGCCAAAAAACAGCTTGCTGGCAACAAGGTCACGGCAGGCGATTTCTATGTAGTTAAGACTGTGATGTTGGTTCATTGTCGGTCCTTCATCTGCTCAATTACAGCCCCATATTTTTACGCAGCTGAGCCATGCGCTGGTGGTTTTCTTTACCGGTGAGTGGCGTTTCAATAGTTTCTGGCAGCGCTTTAACTTCAGGCGGAGACAGTTTTTCACCGTTAATAATACGCTCGCACAACTGTTGATAATTGCGCTCAAAAATCGGAAAGGCGATGCGCTGGGTATTATTACCGATAAAGTGCCAGTCGCTGATTTTGCCAGCATGGTAAACCGCCGAGTGCGACCAGTTGTAACCACTCTTGGGACTGGGTGCTCGGCAGGCTTCTATGTAGGCGTTGTGGGCGCTGGGCAGGCCGTGATGATTGAGGTCGCCCTGACAGCAGTCGATCATCTTCTTCAAGGTCGGCAGGTATTCACTGCTCTCGATGGCGCGCTTGGCGCCGCGCAGTAATGCCTCGGTATCAAAATAGCCGAGAGACTCCATCCACAGACGTTTGGCAGTTATTAAAGTCTCTGTGTCGCTGAAGGCTTTGTAATACTGGTTGTGATAATTAACACGAAACAGGGTGAAGATTTGATTGATAGCATCAATCTTTGTGTCGCTGGGCGGTGTACGATTACCCTGCTGTGAACGGTCTGATGCTGACGATACCCGATTAGAAGCCTGCTTTTTTAATTGGCCTGCAACTTGATTGATTAAGTCTTTACTGTCTTGCATCGCTGCTGTCCGGTTTAAATACTGTAAAAATTCGGTGAATATCGCCACAAAAAAGGTCTGAGGTAGTTTTTCGATGCTCAAGTGCCAGAAAGATTTAATCTATGTTGTAAAATACAAAATTAGTATTTACTGAATTTTTTCTGTCACCTGCCTTTCCTGCGAGCTGCCACCGTATCCTCTGCGGTAAATGTTCTTTATATGTGCTTTTGGGCTGGACGTTATGTTGCCCAACTGCGGTCGGTTAAATCGTCGCTCAAGCTGCGTTCGCGAGTGTTGCCGCTTGGGTTTGCGCCCGAGGCTTGTGCCGTCTGTGTTGCCATCTGATGACGTCTGGCCCAGTGGTATTTACAGTGCTGCACAAATTTACTGTTCCAGGCGTTGTGGATTTCTTTGCGGTCGCGCCAGTAGAGCACGAAGTCGGGCTGTTGTTGGCGGGCAAAATCCAAATCGATATTGGCCAGTCGCAACACATCGATAGCATCTTCACTGGGGCGCCAGTTTTCGGCCAGCAATTTTGCTTCGCTGTTGTGCTCCACAGTGCTGCTATAGCGCGCCCACTGGCGACGTACATGCTGAATAAATTTGCTGTTCCAAGTGTTGGTGATTACGCCTTTTTCCTGCCAATAGATAATAAACTCTGGGATGGCCTCTTCAACAAAGTGAGCCTCTATGGCTGCGTGTTTGAGCAATATTTCCAATGCATCTGGGCTCGGGCGCCAGCCCGCTGCAATGGGACCCTCGGTATCAGCTTGAATAAAGCGCTCCTGCTCGCGCTCGCGACTGACTCGCTGTTGGCGCGACTGCTGGGTTTGATGCTCTTGCCAGTGGTGTAATACCTGCTTGATAAATTTGGAACCCCAAGAGTGATGGGCCTCGGCGCGCTCGCTCCAGTAGGTGACAAATTCGGCTATTCGATCACGTACATACTGTTCGGGAATATTATGTTGGGCAATTCGGCGCATGACATCGTCGCTGGGCTGCCACTGTGGTGAAATACGATTGGCGCCTTGAGCGACCTGATTGTGGGCGCGGCTGTTTGGCGTAGCGAGTTTTTGCCTGGGTGCGGTCAGTGGCTGTGCAGCCTGCTCGTTGAGGGCGAATTGAATAACGCGGCAACTGGCGTAGGGCGCAGAGCCGAGAATAATCACGCCCTTGTCAGACAAACTTTTACAAATTCGCTGCACATCTAGGTCGTTCCAGAAGGGCATGGTGCGCTCAATGGTCTGCTCTTTAACTTCTAGCCATTGTAAACCATTGTGGGCGATAGGCTCGCCATAGTGCAGCAGGTCGCTGAACACCGCCAGCATCGTGGCCTCTTCTAGCCCAAGTGTGGTGGCTAGGGCGGGAGAGATTTGCAGTGGCTTTTCAGCAACCAGCGATGACGGTGGGGGGCAGTGGTTACTCATAGTTTGAATTGTAGAGCTTTTAATGGGGGGTGGATAGTTGCCTGTGGCTATCAGGGTCGATGTCGCTGGAATTAATGCATGTATGCTTGTACAGTTATGTAAAATTAAAATAGGATTCCCCATGGCCAAGGCCAAAACTGCTTACGTCTGCAACGATTGCGGCTCAGATTATCCCAAATGGCAGGGCCAGTGCAGTGACTGCGGTGGCTGGAATAGCTTAGCGGAGGTCAAACTAGCGGCCTCTCCAGTGCAGGCGCGAAATCAAGCGAAATTTAGTGAGAAACTCTCAGGCTATGCCGGTGGCGCTCAGGCAGGGCAGCTGCAGACTTTGTCTGAGATTAATCTCGATGATTTGCCGCGTGTTAGCAGCGGTACCGTCGAACTTGATCGTGTTCTGGGTGGCGGCTTGGTGCCGGGCTCGGTGGTATTGATTGGTGGCAGCCCCGGCGCTGGTAAAAGTACTTTACTGCTGCAAACACTGTGTTATTTATCAACCCAGATGGAGGCACTCTATATCACTGGCGAAGAGTCGCTGCAGCAGGTGGCTATGCGCGCTCAGCGACTGGGCTTACCGACCGATAAATTGAAAATGCTCAGTGAGACCAGTGTCGAGAGCATATGCGCCACCGCCCAACAGCTTAAGCCGAAGGTGCTGGTGGTCGATTCTATTCAGGTGGTGCATATGGCCGACGTGGCCTCGGCGCCGGGCTCGGTGTCGCAGGTGCGAGAGAGTGCCGCTTATTTAACCCGCTTCGCCAAGCAAACTAATACCATCTTGATACTGGTCGGTCATGTGACCAAAGACGGCTCACTCGCTGGCCCTAAAGTATTGGAGCATATGATCGACTGCTCGACGCTACTGGAAGGCGACAACGACTCGCGTTTTCGCACCCTACGCTGCAGTAAGAATCGCTTTGGCGCGGTCAATGAGCTGGGTGTGTTCGCCATGACTGGGCAGGGGCTGAAAGAAGTTTCTAACCCTTCGGCCATTTTTCTACAGCGCGGCGATGCAGTTTCGTCGGGCTCGGTGG
>TARA_B110000116_G_scaffold50525_2_pt1 | contig 14465 bp, 10 predicted proteins | sample TARA_B110000116 | Tara Oceans TARA_B110000116 (sample SAMEA4397355) | marine metagenome | biome: Polar Biome; feature: [ZZZ] marine water layer (ENVO:01000295); material: water (ENVO:00002006), including particulate matter (ENVO:01000060) such as... | depth 199 m
GAAATGAAAAATCCAAATTAAAGCGAGAAATACTTCCAGTGCAACACTAATTGATTGAAAACATTAACGCATTATTAACGCTTTGGAACACGTTAACGAAGCGTTAACTACACTATTAACGCTTTATGGCGTACAATATAGGATCAGAAAATGACCGTATAGGTTATTTAGACACGAGGATTGAGCAACATGAGGCAAAATTCACTAAAGGACAAACATGGAGATAAACGCCATATTTATTCTAACTAAAGCAAAGAGATTACAAGTAATAGGTCTTGGCAAAGAATAGTGAGAACATGGCAGTAGACAATAGCCGATTGAAAGGATTTTACAAACTATCCGTCCCTGAAAGAAGAGAGAAATTAGCAGAGATAGCAGGTTTAACTGACGAACAAGTTCAAGCATGGGCTAATGCAGAATTATCTGAAGAAGCTGCGGACCGCATGATAGAGAACGTAGTAGGGAGATATTCACTACCAATAGGGGTCGCTACTAACTTCATCATTGATGATGAACATTACTTAGTACCATTCGTTGTTGAAGAAGCAAGCGTAGTTGCTGCTGCATCCAACATGGCAAAAAGATGCCACGCTAAAGGAGGCTTTAGGTCGAACAATACTGACCCCATAATGATAGGTCAAATTCAAATTGTTGATTGCGAATACCCTGAGGCATCGAGAGATTCAATACTAGCAGCCAAAGATCAATTGATTCAGGCATGTAATGAGGTTGACCCGATATTAGTTAAATTCGGAGGAGGATGCAAAGACGTAGAAGTCCGAATAATAGAAACCATGTCTGGACCCATGGTTATTGTCCACATACTTGTAGATTGTAGAGATGCTATGGGAGCTAATGCAGTCAATACAATGGCTGAAACCATTGCCCCTAAAGTAGAATCATTGTCAGGAGGGACTGTCATCCTGAGGATCATCAGCAATTTAGCCATACATAGACTGGCAAGAGTTAGCGCTATATTCACTGCTGAAGAAATGTCTGATAAAGGAGACCCGGCACAAGGCTCTGAAGTCATCGATGGAGTAATACAAGCATACCATTTTGCCGCAGCGGACCCATTTAGAGCAACCACTCACAACAAAGGAATCATGAACGCTATTTCACCGATAGCAATCGCATGTGGACAAGATTGGAGAGCAATTGAATCAGGTGCTCACTCGTATTGTGCCCATGAAAAACAGTATAGTTCAATGACACACTGGGAAAAAGACTCAGATGGTAATTTAGTTGGTTCAATTGAATGCCCTATGGCCGTCGGACTAGTCGGAGGTGCAGTAAGAATACATCCTGGAGCTCAAGCAAATGTCGCACTCTTGGGAATAAAAAGTGCTAATGATTTAGCTAAAGTAATGGCTGCTGCTGGTATGGCACAAAACTTAGGAGCACTCAGAGCATTAGCCACTGTAGGAATACAGGCAGGACACATGAAACTGCATCTAAAAAATATGATTAGTGCAGCAGGAGCAATGGATCATGAGATCGACATAGTCGCAAACATGGTAAAACAAAGCGGTGAAAGAATCACTATGGCAACAGTAGAAGCTGCAATACTAGAAATTAGGAAAAAGTAAAATTCTAATTTTTGTTTTAAGTTTCAGAGACATTTCCCTCTTCTGTAAATTCAGTTATCGTCATTTGCTCATCCGGAGCGAGAGATGCTGCAAGTTGAGCACTGGTAAGTCCTGCTTTAGCAGCTTCAGAACGGAACCAGGAGCGCACTGCACGATAGTCAACCTCTGGGCATCCGAAATATTCAGCGAATCTGCGAGTAGTAGTTAGACGACGAGTCAAACCATCACGGCGCCTATCGATTAGACCTAAGTTTGCTAAATCCCTCACGTGATCATATGCCCTTTGTCCAAGCATTTCCACTAACTGAGATTGAGCCATCGGCTGGTGATAAGCAATTAACGCAGCAGCTGGAAGAAGCCTCTGAGGAGTATCTGGACGGAAAGATTCAGGTAAATGAGGAGAAAGACTAGGGCGAACTTCAAAAATCCATCTTCCAGATACTTCAGTCAATTGCAATGCAGAATCTTGCCTCCTTTTGATTCGTGCCTGTAACTCAGATAGGGCTAATTTAACATCCTCTGAAGATTCATCAACCGTTTTAGAAAGTTCATCGGTAGACATGGAGCGACCAGAGGTAAACATTATTGCTTCGAGAATAATTGAAAGACTAGCATCACTCATTCATTATCGCTCCTTCATGAATTGATGCTTTAGGATTAATACGGTTAGTTAGAGTAGAAAAATCATCATCTTCAAAATGTAGATTCTTCAATTTAATTTGACCATCAAGATCTTGAGATACTTCAGCATATCCCCTATGAGTCAAGAAAAGAGAAGAAACTAAAGCAGTCACTTGAGCTTCTGATTCTGCTTCCTCTGAACTTAATCCTGACTGGATTGAATTTTCCTTTAAGACTTCGACTATATCACTAAGATTAGTTGTAGTTTTTTCTTCTACGGTACGGCTGCGCAATGCATCCCAAGTTCTTTTTAAATCATCTTCCAGATTTTCAACATGTAAGCTACCTCCAAATCGAGCGCGAGCTTTTTCATTTGCTTCACGACGTTCTTTGGCGATTTGCTCCCTCATTTTTTGTTCTTCTGAAAGCCTACCTGCTGCTTGAAGCCCCATTAATAATTCACCTAAAGTCACAGGTCGACCTTCTTCACGGTGTATTCGTCCTTCAAACATACTTGGGAGAACATCACTGGCAGCACCAGTAAGTACCCCTATTGAAAAATTATAATCTTCATCTGAAAATTCAGTTTCCCAAGAATCTTCAAAATCCCACGATTCTTCAACTTCTTCATCAATAAGAGAACGTTCTTGTCTTTCAAGAAGAGTACTTGCTTGGCCCCGAAGTATTGTCCATGCCATTCGAACTAACCTTCCACAAGTGGGTAGATCTATATTTTCAGAGTGATTTATTCTTTGGTTAAATAATTCCAAAAATACTGAAAGATCTACATCCCAGGGGTCAAGATCACTATTTTGAAACATTTGAAAAACTAGAGCTACAGACCTATCGAATGGGTCTATCAAAAATTGATGCTCGGCTTCTTCAACCAACGACAACTCCACTAAACGATCTAAATATTGACTAGTTTCAAGATCTGCCTCGCCACCAAGTAATCGAGAGACTATATCATCCCTCATAGTAGAACCATCAAAAACAGACACAAAATTACCTCATTCAATTTCTATCTCAGACGATTTAACCTCGTCACTATTACTCTCTGCATTATCCTCATCTACTAACGTATTATGGAGAAGATTAGCTTCTTCAATATCTTCAGTCCAATCCTCAGTCCGCTCCCTTAATGCTTCTAAATCTCCATTCTCTGAAAGATTTGAAGTTTCATCAGGCACCTCAATGTCATCTACATCTAGTCCTGCTCTTTCGGCAAGGCCACCTAGAGACTTAGGCGCACCCAAAGGTTCAGGAACCCGAGGCATTTTTTCTGGATCAGGTAATACTAATTCAGAGCGCTCATCGTCAGATTGCTTTCTGGCTGCTTCTTCTTTTTCTATCTCTTCACTCATTTGTAATGCAGCAGCACGGTCGAAATCAGTGATTCTTCGACTGCAACCATCACCAGCATGAGTAATTCCAATGTGATGATTTGCAAGATTCAAACTAACTTTTCTTAATGTCACCATGATAAATTGAGCTCTCTGAGAACGCATCAAACATAAAGTAGCTATTAATTCAGAATTAAATGGGTCTAAGTTTTGATCGACCTCATCGAAATAATAGAATGGACTTGGCTCATAATCTTGTATAGCGAATATTAATGCCAGTGCCGCCATTGATTTTTCACCACCGGAGAGTAAGTTTCTACGAGTTTTGCTACTCTTACCTGGAGGAACACAATCCATCTCTAAACCTCCATCAAATGGATTCTTCATATTCTCTAATCTAAGACTACCAACCCCACCAGGTTGGAGAAGCTGATAAACTCGGCTAAAGTTTCTGTTGACATGCTCGAAGACTAATAGGAGTCTCTTTTTCCTTTCTGTCTCTAACCGTTCTGCAATACCAACAAGGTCATCACGCCTTTGCCTGAGTGTTTTACCATCCTCTACAAGGCCTGCAATACGTTCGACGGCAACGTCATATTGTTCAATTGCTAACATATTGACATCACCTAGATGACCGAGGCGACGTTCGAGTCCCTGCACTACTCTCTCCGCCTCGGCCACTGTAGGTAATTGGATATCTGCAGATGGAACCTCAATATGTTCTGCTGCTAATTCAGAAATAATTTCATTGACTGTTTCTCTTTTCTGATTAATCTGAATGTTTAGGTCCTCTACTCGTGAACCGAATGTCTCGCGTTTCTGAGAACTCGACTCTAAGTTAGCCCTCAAAATGGCTCTTTCTTCTACTATAACCTCTCTACGCTGTGTAAGGATCTGTTGTTCTTCATTAAATTGTGAGGCTTGACCTTTCAAATCAACTAATAATTCTCTTGATTTAGTTATAGAAGATTTCAAGGTATTAATGAAACTCTTAGTATCTGATACTAATGATTCTCTCTTTTGAATTTGCCTCGCAAGTTCAGATAATCTATCTGAAAGAATATTCATTCGTTCATTCCCACTAAGTATTGCGGCATCAGAAATAAGCCTTGTACGCTCAGCATCTGTTCTGGTTTCCTCAGCATTCCGTAATATTTCTGATAAATGGTCGGGAGTGTGGTTTTGTAATGCAGTAGCTGCATTTATCCTTGCCTCGAGTGAATCAAGATGTTTTTGATTTGAAACTTCTGCTGCCTCCTTTGCGCTGACAAAAGACCGTTCAGCAAGAGTGAATTCTTCTCTCGCAGATAATATTTTTTTGCCTATATCATCAACATGTTTCTGAGCGCGCGACAAATCAGATTTCCATTCACGTATTTTTACTGATTGATCACTATCGTCAAGACCATGAATTTGGTCTCGAAGTATCTGCTGATTAGTTCTTAATTCCCTTAATGCGGCTTCAACTGTTGAATAAAGTAAATTTGCTTCTTCAACCGCTCTCTCAAGTCTTTCATTACCTAATTGTCCAGGATTACCTCCTCCGAAACTAGGTCTTGATGAACCAACCGGTGAACCTCCAGTCATAGCGCCAGAACCTTCGATAATATCTCCCTTTAGAGTGACCATTCGAACACCTCCCATATTCTTACGCGCTATTTCCATAGATTGCACAATAAGCGTGTTCCTAGATGCATACCTTACAGCAATATCAATCTCTAAATCATAATCTAACAAATCATGAGCAAAACCAAGAATCCCTGGGTTTCGAGCTACAATTAGAGTCCTTCCTTGAGGCCTTGAAATGTTTAGTTTGTTAAGAGGGAGGAAAGTTGCCCTGCCACCGCCATTGAGTCTTAACCACTTTATACAAGACGCTGCAACCTCATCATTCATCACAACAATACTTCTAAGACCATTTCCAAGAGCTAGTGCCAAAGCTTCTTCGTTAACTGGGTCTTTAGGCGAACATAGTTCTCCCAGTGTCCCAAGAATTCCTTTGATATCTCCGCTTTGACGTAATTTGGTAAGAGCCGCAATAGTACTTGCAGAACCTGGCCTATTCGCCTTCGCTTCTTGACGAGCTCGTGCTTTAGCCAGCTCAACTTCTGAATCTCGTGCTCTGACTTCTGCTCGGTCACGATCTTCTCTTAATGCAATTTCTTGTTTAGTCAATCTTTGAAGTTCATTTGCAAGACCAGTTCTATCTAATTTTTTACCGCCATCTTGTAATTCTTCACCAACTAACTCCAGATCGTCGCGATTTAGTGTTGCCTGTTCATATTCATCTTCGAAATCAGCTAACTTCTCGGAGGCAATCTGAGCAGTTTGTTCAGCCCTATCCGATTCTAGTTTGTCTACTGAATAATTCTGATGCATTTCTGAAACTAAATCAGTCGCTTGGCCGAGTGCGCGATTCAAGTCGCGACCATGTTTATCTCCTGACTGAATAGCCGCCCTAGCTTGTTTCTCATCTAATGCGGCTCTATTCAAATCATCTTCAGCTGCAGACAATGATGCTGTAGCCAAATCCAACTCTTCTCTACCCTTGATTATAGCCGACTCTGCTCCCTGATAATCTCCACGAATAATCTCAATATCTTCATCAGCATCTTCAATGATTTTTAATTGGTCGCCCACCCTATCGGAGTTGGTTTCAATATCTATCTCATGTTTCCGAATTGTATCTAATAATTCTTTAGCGTCGCCACTCATTATATCGTCTAAATCGTTCCCTATTTGGACAAGTTCTTCATCGAACTTGCCAAGATTGAGGTTACCTGATCTGATATTTTCGGTAAGACCTTTGATTTGTACCGAATAGCTTGAACGCTCTTCACCAAGAAGCCTGACCTCATCTAATCTATTTCTATATCTAGATTGATGGAGTACAATTTTATTCACATCTAACTCATCTTTCAACTCTTTAAATTTCAATGCCTGTTGACGCTCTTTGCCTAAACCTTTGAGACGATGCTTTTGTTCCTCTTCAAACAAATCTATTGTTTCAACATTATTCTCTACAACTTTTCGTTGGTTATTAGCTCGTCGTATTTCATCATCATAAGCAGTGACTCCAGCTACCTCTTCCAAGACTCCTCTTCTCTTATGAGGAGTCATTGATGCAAGATTAGTGACATCTCCTTGTAATACGATATTGTAGCCATCACCATGTAAGCCTGCTTCGGCTAAAACCCTCCTCATTTCTGTAGCAGTAGAAGGATTATCATTAATGTAATAAGATGAGACAGTATCATTTTTACGATTTAATCTTACTGAACGAGTAAATTTGACTTCCTCGGTATCAATTCTTAATCTACGCCTTCCATCTATTTCGGGAGAATTCTTGAAAACAAGTGTTGCAGACATATTTCTAGCAGCTTTCCCACCTCCACCTCCATTGAAAATTAACTCAGAAACGTTAGATGCTCTGAGTGAACGAGTTGATTTAGGACCAAGGACAAATTGTATAGCATCTCCACAATTAGACTTCCCTGACCCATTAGGCCCTGTTATTGCAGTGAATCCTTCTTCAAAAGGAATAGTGATTTCTCCACCAAATGATTTAAAATTTTCAAGTTCAATCCTTACTAGATGCATCCCATCACCATATAATATCAGCAATTTCTCGCTGACATCATTAATTCGCTGCCGCATTTCCGTCTATGAACCTTGAGGATAAATAGAGCGCAGCAATGCGAAAAATGAACCTATTCATTTATGCCGTCACTTATGACATTAAGCGAAGATTAATTCACAAACGTCCTATGGACATTAACATGAGTACCACAGTCAGGGATGAATTAATGCCCGCTGTAGATATTGCAGTAGTCGGATCAGGCATTGCAGGTTTATTCTTAGCACATCGTTGTGCTCAGAAAGGTTTGAGTGTAGCATTAATCACAAAAAAAAGCATATCCACATCAAATACGAATTGGGCGCAAGGAGGTATTGCCGGTGTATTGGATCCTGAAAATGAAGAGGCGATAGAAGCGCATGTTGCCGACACATTGTCTGCTGGTGCAGGATTATGTGATGAAAAAGTAGTTAGATCCGTAGTATTAGAAGCAGCGGATAGGATAAGAGACCTAGTAAAACATGGAGTTCGTTTCGATAAAAATGAAAGCGGAGATTATGATACTGTTAGAGAGGGTGGCCACTCTGATCAAAGAATATTACATTCAAAAGATGCGACTGGAGCTGAAATTGAAAGGGCTTTGACGAAATCAACATCTGGTGAAATTGATGAAAAATTCACAATATTAGAAAACTGGATGGCAATTGACCTCATTCAAAGAAAACATGGCGACCCGAGAGAAGGAGTAGTTGGTTTATGGTGCCTATCACCATCCGGAGTAGTCCATACTTTACCTGCAAAAACAATAGTTCTAGCAACCGGAGGTGTTGGGTATCTTCATCGTTCCACAACTAATCCATCTATTGCGACAGGAGACGGAGTAGGGATGGCGCTACGTTCAGGAGCAGATATCAAAGACATTGAATTCATACAATTCCACCCTACATCCTTAGCGGTGAATGACTCAAGACCTTTCTTAATTACAGAAGCTATGAGAGGCCATGGCGCAGTATTAATGACGAATGAAAATTATGCTCACTGGAAAAAATCAGAGAGTACGGAACCTAAAGATTACTCGTTTATGAAGAATCACTCTGAAATGGGGTCACTAGGGACAAGAGATATTGTTGCTAGAGCTATCGATGCTGAACTAAAGAAAAATGGAGATGAACATGTCCTCTTAATAACTGAGCATTTGAAAAAAAATAAACTAATAGAAAAGTTCCCAAATATAAATAAAAAACTATTTTCTTATGGAATTAATCTAGGCCCAGACCCTATTCCAGTCATACCTGCGGCACATTACATGGTAGGAGGAGTCACTGTAAATGAACATGGGCATGCGTTAGTTGATGGTGAAAAAATGCCAGGACTTTATGCAATAGGAGAGGTTGCCAGAACGGGGTTACATGGGGCTAATCGGCTAGCATCAAATAGCCTACTTGAAGCAGTCGTATATTCAGAAAGAGCAGCCGCTAACTTGATTCAAAATGCCGAGAAAAATGAATTACAGCAATTGCCAGAAGTAATCCCTCTATGGCGTGCAGATAATCTTGTTACGTTAATAGAACATGCACCTCTACGTGCGGATTTAGATGCTTTAAGGACAACTATGACCATGGATGTAGGGATAGTGAAAAGTAATGCTAGACTAAAGAGAGCTCAGAGAAGAATAATTCATTTAGAAAATGAAGTTGAAATAATCTGGGAAAGTTGTAAACCCACACAAGATTTAGTAGAATTAAGGAACCTCATCCATGTGGCAAAAATTGTAGTAAGTGCATCTTTAGAGAGGAAAGAAAACGTCGGTTTGCACTATAACAAAGATTACAATAATTAATCAAATTTAGATGAATTCTCAATTCCTTTAATTAAACCATGTAATATTGCATTACAGGGAGTAGGTATTCCTTCAGCTTCGCCTCGAAGAACAACTGCCCCGCATAAAGCATCAATTTCTGTTGGTCGACCTGCCATTATATCTTGAAGCATCGAACACCTATTTTCAGGAGATATCACCACAACATCCCGGAGGTATGTCTCTAATTCAATATCTCCAAGATCAACCCCACTAGCACGTGCAACTATTGCGGCTTCACGCATCGCCTGCATAGATTGCTGCCAAAGAGAATTAATCTCTAAAAGGGCCCCGTTTCGAACCCCTGCAATTGCACAAACTGGATTAATAGCGACGTTTATTAGTAATTTTTTCCAAATAATCTGTTGGATGTCGTCACTTAATACTGCATTCAAATCAGCATCGTTGAGCATGTTAAGCAGATACTCTGCTTTGTTGTTTTCAGAACCATCCAATGCTCCGAAAGTTATACAACCTCTGCCTACCCAGTGAACTACACCCTCACTATTTCGCCAAGCAGCATGAGTTATGGAACCAACAAATACACGATCTCTCCCTATTCGATGAGCTAATATCTCTGCATTTCCTAATCCATTTTGAATCGTCAAAGCATAGCCCTCGGGAGTAAGAACCTCAGATGCTATCTGAGTTAATGCAGGAGTATCGAGTGTTTTACCACAAATTATTGCGACATCACAAGTCCCCCTTATTTGCTCTGAAAGAGGACCAGATTCGCTGTCAACTACTAAGTATCTTTCAGATGGAACGACTTCTATACTACCTTCAGGAGTATGAAGAACTAAACCCATATCTGAAAGATTGGAGGCAGTACGACCCCGAGATACGCATATGATATCTGCATTTGTATCAGCTAAGGCGCCTAGAAGAATCCCTCCAATTGAACCCACTCCAATAATCGCAACTCTCAATTTAAGCAACCACCTATAGGGCACTTTGAAACAAAATGAAGAGTCAGACTATCAGATTCTTGTGAGATCCAGAACACTCTCCAGGCATCAGTATTATCGTTCAAATCAATATTAATATCTGCTGAACCATTTGCAAGAATTAAATTCGGGACAGATATGTTTAGAGAATCATCATCCCTTAAATTACTAGATACATCAAGAATCAAAGTTATGTCATTTTCAACTCTTGAATTAATAGTTAAATCAGAGAATGATAAACCAGAGTCATTTAAAACTGAACCACCAATATCTAAATCTAGACCCGATATAATAACTCTAGAAAATGAATTGGTAGTATTGCAATTCACTAACCAACCATCCTCTGGGAGTAATATACTTCGGCTATTATAATCCCCATCAACAATAAGTGGATAACCACTTGCTAAAGTGAAATTTTCTTCGGAATTAGAATCAAGTGTTGGAATCATGTTATTTGATGGACATACTGGAGAACCATATGTGTCTGAAAAAAGTATTTCCCCCGCTTGAATCCCTAGGGATATACCATCATCAGGTGAGACATAAATTCCGACATAAGAGTCATTAATTGGTAAATTCCAAAATTTTTTGGTACCATCATCTTGATTGAATTCAACTACAGGGGCCATTCGATAACCACTAATTCCCGAATTACCGATTTCTAATGACTCCCAGCCACCTTTCTCTGAAATTAAGCATAATTCATTTACCCCCTGTGAAATAAAATTTGATTCTTCAAACGACCAAAAGGGATTCTCACTAACTGATAAGTTTCCCGATTGATTGCCAATTACTTCAACTGTATTACAGATTCTAGAATTAGGCATATCTGCATCCCTATACCAAACTGGTCCAGGAGATGTCACTCCATCATATTTAACGGCCAATATGTGCTCTAAACGAATACCTTGAGATTCTACAATAAATCTCATTTGGACCGGTGTCATATCACCAGGTTCATTGTCATAAATTGAGAAATTAAATACCCCCGTATTACTCTGACTAATATCTTCGAAGTTACAAATTAATCCCATAATAAAACATTCAGAATCAATACTCCATCTTTCATTATCACCATCAATTAAAACCTGTATTGAACCAGATATTGGAATTACTCCCAACGGTTCTAAATTAAAGAGATTAGAACTACCATTCCATTCATCACTCGATAACTCAACATCCCAACTTGTAACATCTAATCCGCTATCCCATTCTGAAATTTCCTTGACAGGATGTAATCCAGGAAACCCGAATAGCAATGATGCAACAACAATAGTAGCAAATATATTACGAAATTTAGTGTCAATACCAGATGCTTCATCAACTACTAAAGCCATAGGTATATGCTCGCCACTGAACCTCCTCCAGGAGGCTAAGGATGCAAGAATTAACCAAGGCCAAAATGTTGTTTTCAAGAATACGATGCACATCATACCAAGAGTCACTAAGAATATTGAAGTTTCATTTTCACTAGATTCTAAATCCTTTGGGCCTATTAGTGAATATAATATGCGATCACCTGGAAAACCAGGTATCGGTAAAAATAGAATCCAACCAATCGTAGATAATCCCATACCTGCAAGAGCTAATGGATGAACCCATTGGAGCTTTACTGAAATATCTGAACCAATAAACAGGTTAGCTATTAAATCTGCTATAATATTCAGAGTTAGTGACAACGGTTCGGAAACTGATTCAGGAGGAGAGGAAGAAGTTAAGTTAAGTCCAATTAGTGATAATATTGCTCCCGATATCAAGAACACAAATGGCGATGATGATTCGATTATACCTAATGAACGACGATTAGGGTAGGGAATTGCATCAACTCTCTTTTGGCCAAAAATCCCAACAATTCCAAATGGCCAAAAAGGAGAAATTAATGGGAATGCGATCGGCACTAGATTACCTACATCGACTTCAAAAAATGAGGCAGAATATTTACGAAGAATGTTGGCAAAAAAAGTAACTAAGAAAATTGGTATACTAAAATAGATTAATGACTCTTGAATTAAAGCATATGTGATCAAGGAGTCACTTATCTGGAATTGAGATATCCAATAACTACCGGCTAATGTTGTGAATGAAAACATAGTTAGCCAAATTAAGGACTGTTGCCAAAGAGGGACATTTACTGGATCTACAGGATAACTGATCACGGTTAAAATAGGAGGATTTCCTTCATCTAATAGCCCTAACATACTTAGTGGCTTTAGATGTTTATTTAATTGGATAAGACATGAACTAATATTTTCATTATCACGGCCATTTATTTCCCAAGACATATCACTAATACTAGACTGATTACCTATAACGAAATACCGACCACATATGGTTTCAAGTAACTCTCGCTGATTCCAAGTTTCCTTATCAATTACAATTGATTTTATCTCAGACATCGCCACCCCTCCTTCGTATTTGATTACTGAACATAGATTACCCCCTATCAAACCGTGTGTGTCGCTATGCGACTAAGGTTTGCATAAGTTACTTGTTTTTGAATCTCTTGAGACGGAAGGTTTCTTCTCTTTCCATCTCTTCCAATCTTAGTTGAATAAATGATTGAGCTTCCTTCATTTCTGGGATTACAACAAATTCGAGAGCATTTACACGCCTTTTAGTCGCTTCAATCTCTTCAAGAAGTCGCTTCAAAGTAGCTTCCATTTCTGCGGCTTTCACGATTTTAGAAATTAATACAGAATATGAATCAGCTGATTCATCAATATAAGGTGAACCGCCGATTATTCCAGTCGGCCTTGTTTCAACAGTTGTTGTAAGATTTGTACCATCTACTTTCGGAACTACTACACCCATGATATTCCTTCTAGATACCATGACTTCTGGACCTGAGGTTGCTGCAATTGCTGCACTTTTAACCGCTAACCCACCTTCTATAGATGATGCTAAAGCAATTGATTTAACTGCATCACGATATGTCCCTACAAGCTCCTCTCTAGCTTTAATCATCTCTGCTAATAATGTACGGAATTCGAAAAATAAACCATCTCTTTTCATTTTTAGAAGATTATAACCACTTGATGTTTGTTTAATCCTACGTTTCAGGTTAATTAGTTCTGAGCGGGTAGGCTTGATATCTAGTGCCATATTTCTCATCTCCTAACTATAATTCCCTAAATAGACTCATTCTTTTTTATCAGTTGGATGATATTTGTCAATCCACTTCTGATCTAAACGTACAAGATATTTTGTATCGATATTTGAGAGTAGTTCCCATGCTAAATCAAGAGTTCCTTCTTGAACAGGACGGTCTTCATCACGACTTTGTCTCAGGAACTTATCCTCAAATATATCAGAGAATTTAAGTAACTGTAAATCACGTTCATTTAGAGCATCTTCACCTACAATCGCCACTAAACCACGTAATTCTCTTCCCTGAGCATATGCTGCGTAAAGTTGATCCGATACTGATTTATGGTCTTCACGGGTTTTACCATCACCAATACCTGCATTCATAAGCCTAGATAGAGATGGTAGTACATTAATCGGAGGATAAATTCCTTTCTGATGAAGCTCACGAGAAATTACTATCTGTCCTTCAGTGATGTATCCTGAAAGATCAGGAATAGGATGAGTAATATCATCACCAGGCATTGTCAATATCGGGAATTGAGTAATAGAACCTTTCTTTCCTTTTATTATCCCTGCGCGCTCATATAACATTGCTAAATCCGTATACATGTATCCAGGATAACCTCTACGACCTGGTACTTCTTCACGAGCAGCACCAATTTGACGTAATGATTCACAATAGTTAGTCATGTCCGTATAGATAACCAATACGTGATAATCTTTCTCAAATGCAAGATATTCAGCAGCAGTAAGAGCTAATCGAGGAGTAATTAATCTCTCAACCGCTGGGTCATCTGCAAGGTTAACGAAAAGACAAGCGTTCTCTAGAGCGCCAGTTCTCTCTAAATCATGCACGAAGAAATTGTATTCTTCAGCTGTTATACCCATTGCACAGAAAACTACTACGAAGTCATCATCGCTGTCAACTAGTTTAGCTTGCCTAGCGATTTGTAATGCAATATCATTGTGAGGAAGTCCTGAAGCACTAAAGATAGGTAATTTCTGTCCTCTAACTAATGATGTACAAGCATCAATTGCAGATATTCCGGTTTGAATAAATGTATCAGGGCTCTGGCGCGAATAAGGGTTAATAGCTGCACCAATGATGTCAGCCATTTCATCTGCCACAATAGCAGGTCCACCGTCTCTTGGACGGCCTGCGCCATCAAGAATTCGTCCAATCATATCTGTGCTAACAGGTAATTTGAATACATCCCCAAGGAATTTTATCCCTGTTTGCCTATCTATTGAAGCAGTACCTTCGAAAACCTGAACAATAACCTGGTCATCAGATGTATCTAGGACTTGTCCATTCTTCAAAGTACCATCAGTAAGTCGTAATTCTACGATTTCTCCAAAAGCAACAGGTTCGGTTTTATTAAGGAACACAAGAGGTCCCTTTACGTCAGTGATTGTTCTATATTCTTTTCCAGTCATTTATAC
>TARA_B110000116_G_C16801007_1_pt1 | contig 14437 bp, 4 predicted proteins | sample TARA_B110000116 | Tara Oceans TARA_B110000116 (sample SAMEA4397355) | marine metagenome | biome: Polar Biome; feature: [ZZZ] marine water layer (ENVO:01000295); material: water (ENVO:00002006), including particulate matter (ENVO:01000060) such as... | depth 199 m
TTTTGGGGGTCGGCACTCTTTCTTTTTGAGCGTCGAGCCGTAGAAGTCTCTTCATTAGCCATGCCATCAACAGCATCTTCAGCATCCTTAACTGCTTCTGCTAGAGTTTGACCAGGCTTCATGTTCCATGTATCAGCAGCTAAAAGATTAGGGTCAATACCCTTACCTCTCGCATATGCTATTACTTGGTTTGAAGCTGTTTGTAGGGCTGCCTCATTGAATTCTGATGAATTATTTTGCGTATCGTTAGATTGTCCAAGTTCCTGGAGTAGCTCAGATCGTAAAGTATTGCGATCACTCTGTTTATCAATTTCGTATCGTTGATTTCTGATTTCGTTCATAACATCTTCTGATGCTGTATCCCGAAGTCCTAATTCAAACAAATCTCGAAGTTGATTAATTTCATGACGCACAGTCTGCAAATCATCTTGCGACACCATAGAATTTGTACGATTTTGAAGTTGGTCAAGAGCAGATGTAGCGCGACCAATCATTGGACGCATTTTGTCCAATTCATCTCTTGTCGCATATTCCGTCTCAAGAACTTCTGCCGAGTCTTCATTCTCAAATTCAAATGTATCCTCAGCGACTTCTAGATCGTCGTTGGGAGCATCCATATTATTTTGAGAAATTGGAGCAGCTTCGTTAACCACTTGGTTCTCCTTTCAATTATTGTCTTTTATTTCCGTAATTTCGTCAATTACCAGCACTGACCATCGATGGGCCAAATGATGGATTATAACTATTCGTTGCTTGAGCTTGAGGTCTAATTCGTCCAATTAGCTCTAAGTCTTCGCGTAAACTCCCTCCTGAACCAGAATCAGTTATAAGTAATTGTTGTCTTTGTCGAGTAACTAAAGGACTTAATTTATTCATAATGCGCCCTAATATCACTCCCACTTGCTGTCTTTGTGGATCTGGATCTGCACGTAAATCTTCAACCATTGTGCTAAACAATTCGTAATATGGCGGAGTATTTTCCGCTCCAATAACAGCAGCAATAGCATTTTGTACCTGCGGGTTTTTATAAATTTGATCAGCAATACGGTAGTATTCACTTTGGTTGACTCGTTGTCGAGCATCCCAATAGGGTTGGAATACAGGATGTATCTTAGCTGGCGAACGGTTTTCAATCATCGCTATTTGTTCAGGAGTAAATTCTTTGTACAGCTCTCCGACTTTTCTATTAAATTCAGGCCAAACAACTTCATTAGTTCCAGGGACTGAACTGGAATCCATCGCATCGTAATAACGGCTAACTGCTTGAGTTGTAGGATTGTCTGAATCTGAACTACTTATTTCCGTATCAAAGAATTCATCTTGTGTTTTACGTGCTTTCCAAGAGCGGTATCTGATATTAGTTATTTCAGCAAGAATCTTTGAAATGTCTACAGGAACTACATACCCTAAGTTAGGGTCAGGGATATTGCCTCTCCATCTTAAGAATGCATCAGCTAATGCATCCTGATCTCGTTCAGCAGTTTCCTCAATCATTATTTTATTTAATCTAGAAATAGCTGCAACGTCACCGCGACCAGCTAATCGCTCAAGATTTTCTGTCAATTTTTGTTTGTTACCAGGATGCGCTTCATCAAAGGCAGCTCGTGCTGCTCCTGTTAAATCAGAATATTTAGTGATTTCCATTTCAGATAGTGTGCCACCATCTTCATATACCAAACCTAATTCCATTTTTATTTCAGGAGTTAATTCATCAACCCATGCAATAACATCTTTTTGCTGAACTTCAGAAAGAGACATAGGTGATGTTTTTAATCCTAAAAAAGCACCTGCTGCTAATGGAATTGAACCAACACTTGTACGCCCATCAACAATATCTTCAGTTACATCCGATACATAAAATGGTGTATATGAATTCTGAGCCATGTTACGAACAGTATTAATTGTGCCAGACGTATCATTTAATATATTGAATGTAATTTTGTTTCCATAAAAATCACTGCCTTGGAATGCATCATAAAGACGTTGAGAAACAGGGCTTGCTTTTTGGCGTAAGCCTTTAGTTACCATTGATTCTGGACCTTGAGCCATCCCAGTTACTAGCAACCCAGCTAGTGAATCGTATGGACCAAATAGCGAAACGTCTCGTCCTCCAACATTACGGATGCGCATAAAGTTTGTGTTCCAGTACGCAGTTCCTTGTTTTGTAAACTTCATTGGTCGCCAGTCAGTTTCTTCACCTCTAACACTATTTAAAGATTCTACGATAACCGCACCAGTCATCATGGTAGTAAGTATTAAGCTACGAGCTAATTGACCAGATGTATCGTTTCTTGTAGCAGCACCACTTAGCATTTTTAATTGCGACGCAAAGAACCTAGGAGCAAACAATGCTGCTTGTGCAATAGTTCCTGGATTGTAATCAGACGCATAACCAGTAGCAGCATTAATCATCTTTACAACTTCACGTTGCTCTTTCATTGGCATTTCTTTGCCTTTTAGTAATTTATAGAAACCTTTACCCTCACGCCACTTTTTAAACATGAGCATTCTATTTGCATTACCAATACGTGAAAAATGCATGTTCGATAAATCTCGGCCTTTTCCTAATGTATCTCCTAATTTTCTAGTAAGTTCAGTTTGATTAGTTATACGAGATATTCCAGATAACACTGGAGTATTAGATCTCAAAAAGAACTCTTCCGATCCACCTGGATGTGTCCATACTCCACCTAGACGTAGGTATTCATCAATTAAATCTTTATTCGCCGTCATCCAGTCATACCAAGCATCATTATCTTTGACTACACTTTTTGTAACCATAGTCCACGATCTAGCAAATTCTATTGGGTGAGAACCAGCAGCGAAAATTCCTTGAATTGCTGTACCTGAAAAGTCTAGTGTTGCTGAAATCTGACGCATCTCAGAGTTCAAATCAGCAAGAATCTTTAATGGTCCAGTAGGAGCTTCTTGAGGCATTAACTGATTATTAGAGGTAAATTCCCTAGCTACATCTGGCATCACACGGATATTTGGATTCGCTAGTTGTGGTGCTAATTTATTTAAACTTTCTACTCCTAATTGATTATTAAATCGAGTAACAAACTGATTGATATCTTCAGTGACTTCAATAAGTTCTTTATTAGCAGTTACAAACGCATCTGCTCTTTTCTTTTCACGCGCTATTTGCTTATCAGTAACGTTCTTAATGTATTTATTAAACGCACCTGTCTGATTAAACATGCGTTGTGCATACCTAACCATTTCTTTTTTAGTATTGTATTGAGCCGTAGATATTTGCATTGCATCGCGGGTTTGTATCTTTCGCGCATGTTCTGCACGAGCAGCAGTTCTTCCATCTCGAGCCGCTGGAAGATTTATTTTTTGGTCAGAATTAAGCTGTGTGATTATTTCCAGCTCTTCAGTAATTTCACCTTTTTTGCGCAACAGATCAATATAAAGTTTGTTTAAATTTAGGTATTCGTTTCTAATTTTCTTATTAAATTCAACTGTACTCCCACTAAGTTGTCGCCCAATACTATCTATCTGATCTTCTAATTCAGGACGACCGTGTATGCCTTGACCATTATTGGCCATCCTAGATATAGAGAGTAGTTCGACTTGAAGCTTTCCTATTGTCTCTGATTGATGTGGATTTTCTAAAATAGCAGTTATTGCATCACGCTTTATTTTCCCACGACTTATGCCTTCAAGAACTAAGTTAATTAAATCTGGATCGTCTCCCTGGTCTACCCTTTCGCGTGTCAATATATTTTGGCGTAAATTTCGATATCTAGGAGAAGATGTAGATTTATAATAATCTTTAATATTTCTATAAAAATCAGGACCTAATTTACTTTCCAGTAAACCCATGACAATTTCATCAGTAACGTAATACGGTGCATCACCAGATGCTAACCCTTGCTTTACAGGTAGTCTTAAAGGCCATGCATCTTCAGTTAAACCGCGTAATTGCAGCTGTTCTTCTACTTGCATATTTAAATTACGCTCAGTTGCACGACCTAATCGAGCTACTTCTGTTCTTCCAATATCATCTATTGAAGTTGGTGGCGTTCCTCCCGGAAGATCGCTTCCTACCCGCAGATTTGGATTTGCTCTTACAAGACTTTCAGGTAGCGGTAAACCGTATTGAGCAAACTCTTGAGCTAATAAATTGTATTTTACGGTTATTTGAGCCGTTAAACGCTGGAGAACTTTATCCCAACTCTGTACACGAATATAATTTTTGTTATCTTGCAACCATTTTTTTCGACCTGGATTGTATTCCAAATCAGAAATCTCGGCTTCTGGCACAACTCGTCCACCAAGATCTCCATCCAAAGGTCTCGTACCAGCTAACTGATTCTTTAATACCTGTTCAGTCCCACGTAGTTCTCTTCCTTGAATCTCTAGTTCTTTTACCTGTAAATTCAAATCAGAAAAATCTTTCATTGCGTCATTAATTTCACGCATATTTGTTTGAAGCTCACGAGCACTAAAACGATCAAACTTTTGATCGTTAGTCATTCTATCTAACTCGTTTTCTACTTTATTTAAAATACGTGTAGCGTACTTATCCATTTGGTCGATAGCTTTGCGTTCAGCTCTAGCTGATACATCATGATCTGGGTCAATAGCTCGATGTAGTTTTGCCATAATCGACGCATGTTGCTGCAGGAGACCTGGATTCGAAATCGCTAATTGTTCGTATGCTGTATTACCAATCTTAGAAACATCGTTCTTAAAGTTTTGCGCGTTTAAGGAGTCAAGACCTGCCTTAAGTCTTGTCCCAATCATTTCAGTTAAACTTTTTGCAAAATCAAGACTTTGATTATTGAAAGCCAGCTCTTCTATATTGAACTGCAATTCTTTGTCATTAAAACCTGGAGCGGCACGACCAGTTCGTGGAGTAAATTGAGTCTTATTAAGACCACCACGACGTAATGAGGGAACATCAATAGTCTCAGTGAATTGGAATTGCCTACCTAGCCCATACGAACCTAGTAAAGTAGAACCATCTGGAGTTCTATGTAAGTTAGAATTTTCAATAAAGTCACCCAAAGGAATCCAGCCCGATTCGCTTATTCCTTTGCCTACACGGCGTTGTTCTTGTGCTGCTTCTGCTAAATCAAATTGAGTAATCGAACGCCCAGCGTCATCTAATTGCATTTCTTCTGCAATTCTTACTCGCTCAAGTGGAACCATCAAGTTATTCCAAGAATCGACTCCTTCAGCACCCCATACTTCTGGGTCTCTAGCGTCAAAAACAACAGCTTCAATTCTTTCCCCATCTGGAGTCATGACTGTTTTTTTAATAGTTTTTCCTGGAGGAACGTAAGTCATTAAACCTTCGTGTTGTACTCCAGCATAATCAACATACGGACGCACTTGAATGAGTCCTTCAACGGAAGATACCCTTCCAGTCAATCTATCTTCAATCGCAAGATTCCCTTTTTTTGCCTCGAAAAAACTTAGCTCTTTTTGATGATTAACAGCAGAACTAATCTGGCCGCGACCTTGCGTGTAATCAAGAGCTATTTCAGCAGCATTAGGATTAAAACGACCGCGTACAACATTACTTAACATACGATCTAATAACGATGGGTCTTCAGGGGGTTGCGTTGCGTCCCAATCATTTCGTGCGCGCTGTCTTTCGATAGCTAACGCTTTGTCTGCAGTTCGAGTTCTACCTAATTGCTTACCCCAACTGTCTAATTGCTCACCTATTTCAATTTGAAGGTCTTCACTAATTAATTTTCCTGTATCTATATCAATTACATAATTCTCTGCAACTGATTCAAACTGACCTTTTGGTCCTCGAACTACTCTACTTAATGTAATTACTTCATTAGCACTAGAACCAGTAGCTCGTATTGCACCTCTATTTCGTTTAATAAAGGCTTTCATATCCCTATTTAATTTAGGGGCATATTCAGGAACAGGAGATTGAAATCTTTGACCTGGATCATCTACACTTGTTCGCTCATATCCTGCTAGCTCATCAAAGCTCGGACCAGTTTCTCTTGATAAGAGTGCAAATTCTCTTGCTGCTTCTGGGTCATCAAAGAGTTGGCTGAATCGCTTTCCTCCATACTTTTCTGAGAGTTCCGATATTCTCGCGCCAATTTCTTGGGCTTCGCTGAGGTTCTCGATAACATTTCTGGTTCCTTGATATTCTCCAAATTCTCCGACTTTGTTGACGATTCCGTCCGTAACTCTTCCTGCATTATTCACAACTCCTTTTCTTAAGCCTCCCATATACGCAAGCGTAATCGTGTCAGGCCGTCCGTATAAATCCACATCCCAATCTGGTAAAGCCCCACGCACATTTTCAAAAGGAGTACGTCCAATTTCCTGGAAACCTAACTCTTGATAAAATGCAGACATTGGACCAGAATCCTGTACTTGTACAGTCTTCATCCCATGATTTTCTATAAGATCAACAATTGCTTTAGCCCCAAGACCACGAGTAGTGATGCCATATCTATCTTCTGGTAACGCTTGGTCAGGTTTTAATTCGCCTTCTTCAACTAACTGCTGCTTTTCTAATTGCCTAGCTTGGAATTCTTCTACTCCATCGCGTAATGCTTCAGGCTCTTGCCAACGAACATCATCAAGATTGCCATTACTATCAAGATGCATTTCTACAGCACCATCAGTTGATCTATACCATTGTCCAGAACGACCACTTGGTGTATGTGCTAAAGCAGCTTTAGCATTACGAACTGCTGGGGATGCAGCATAACTTTGTAGTATATTTTCAGCACTTTGTGCACTACGTTGAGCTCTCTCTACCGATCCTTCAAGCTCTTCCCCTCTTATTTTGTATTCTGGTCGATTTATTACATCAGGAAAGCCGTCGCCTGCCTTTACGAATTTTTTAGCTTCCGCCATATTTCGTAATTTTTCTAAATATTGCTTTTTAGTAGGTCGCCCTGCATCACTAGCATCAAGCAATTGTTTAGCAACAGAAGATAAATTTTCGTATGCATCAATATCATGCATTATTAAAGAAGCAGCATTTTCTTTAGTGTCGCCTGATTTTATTCCTGCATATAGACTAGACAAAAACTCACGTAGTTTAGGGTCAGTAATACGAATAGATACATCATCTATCTTTGCGCCTTGACTTCGAGGAATATTACCCTTCGCTGTTCTTGCTTCAACATTAGCAAATCTAGTTCGGTTTTCTTTCCGTTTATAGATACGTAATACCTCTCCTGCATTATCGAAAAAAGCTTTCGATGGAGATTTTCGTATGGCATCTAAAGTATTTGGATTGTCAGCAGTCAATCTTATTTGGTCTTCAGGATCAGCAAATCGAAGGTGCGCAGACCCTAAATCAAATTCGCTTGTTTCTTTGTGAGATCTTAAAAATTTATTTAACGCTTCAAGGTTTTCTAAATACTCTTTACCATTTACAGCACTACCGGGAGTAAGTTCTAACCTCTCTGTATCAGTCATTGTCTCGTAAGCATCTTCCCCCCTTAACCTTTCAACTTCCAATTCAGGTGCTGATTCATCCATCTCTAGATACTTTGCCATAGCTTTATTTGAATCAGTATATGGATTTACAGCACCTCTACCTGTAAGGGGTAATGTTTTACTGATATTGAATTCGCTTGGGTTGTTTCGAATAACTTCTGTGACTGCAGCATTAATCTTTTTATTATTAAGATTACTTATAATACTTGTATCCCATATGCTGACTCGTTTGCCATCTAAGTTATTTACCTTAAATGCATCATCAGCGCGTGGCTTTAATAGACTTGATTCTAAATCGGCTGTTTCAGCTAAAAGCCTGTCAGCATCTGCAAAGTCTTGCAAGTAAGTTTCTGCTCTTGATGGCACCATGTCACGATTTGTTTCAAGAAAGTCGCGTAACGACGCTAACCATATACCATCCTCCCCTTCAGGATTCTGAAGGGCGCTGGCGCGGATTTGCTCTAGTTGCTCATATAAAGGAGGAGCTGCACCATATCCTTCTTCTCCCTGAAAATCACTAAAAGGATTGTGCATCTCTTCACGCTGTAAAGTAAACGCGTCTAAATCATTAGTAGCATCTTGCCATGCTTTATCTGCAGCAATTTTATTATCTTCATAACGTCTCGCTTCAAAAGCAATACCTCTTGATAAACGTGGTCCAGAAAGATCAGGACTAATTATTCCATCTTCATCTAATAGTGTGGGTCTATCGATAGCTTCAACTGCTGATCTACCTTCAGGTCGTGGCATTGGATGACCTTTGTCATCAAGAGTAAATCTTTCGTTTGCAGCATAATCTACGGCCTTCTTTTCAATTACTTCTACTAGGCCTTGCATACTTTGATCAGGGACGCCTTTTAATACTGCATTTTTTGTTGCTTCTGCAATTGTCCTAGCAGCCCATATTTTAGCCATAGCTTGCTGATTAACGAGTCCAGGAAATTTAGTTGGAAGATACATACCAGCTTTAGCTGCTATCCCACCTGCAAGTAAACCAGTTCCTAACCCAGTGCCTAATTTAAGTGACCAGTGCGCATCTTCTGGTACTGCATCCATAGCAGAACGAGTTAATCCACCTTGTATCAGCGCCCCACCGACTTCTGCACCTATCCGATAAGGTAACTTACCTCCGAATGTACCAAATGGTTCCGTCGCTCCTACACCAAATTTATATAATGGCTCTACTACCTTAGCTACACCGCGCCCGAGAGTAGGAGTTCTACCTCCAAGTCGAGCAAGGCTACCTGCTTTTGCAGCAACACGAGCACCAGTGAGTGCGCCTTTTGCAGCCCAACCTGGTCCTGGCAATGCAAACAATAAGTTAGAGGTACGTGAACCTTCACGAAGTACGAAATTCCCTATTTCATCAAGGGGTCCGCGCATCTCAGGTATTTCAATACCAAGACGTTCCGATATAGGCTTGTCTACAGCTGCTATTCCGCTTCCAATTTTACCTAATGTAGACTGTTGTCCCTGTGGAGGCTGAAACTTAAACTGCATATCTTCTTCAGCTAGGATTTCTCCAGGCTGAACTACCTGCCCAGCACCAGATACACCAGATGAAGCAGTATTACGAGCTTGGTCTTGGAAGGAACGATAGACCATTACTACCTCGAACTTCTAATTTGACCTGCTCGTCCAGAACGAATTGATGCTGCCTTGTTTCTGCTTGGAGAATTAGGAGAACGATAGCTGGTTGGCGTTCTATTAGGTGTACCTAGCGCACCACTACGAACACTACCCAAAGCTCTACCACCCATACTTGGTCTTGAAGGCCTTGGAGCAGTATTCATAAGGCCAGAACCAGTTTCTTTACGACCGCTCCACCTTCGCTTAGTAGCCCCAGCTAAATCAGTAAAGTCAGGCAATTCAAACATAGATGCAGCAGCATTCCAGTTTTCACGTTCCATTGGAGTAGATTTAGCTATTGTATCCATAGTTGGTGTTGGTAATTGATTACCAAATTCCCCACCAAATAATAAGTCTGGATTAACATTATCTAATCCACTTAAATTTGCATATACTTCTGGATTAACATTCATTTGTGCTTCACCAGTAGGCAACCCTTGTAGAATATTCCTACCTATTAACGCAGTAGAATCAAATCTATCTTGGTCTAATTCAGCTTGAGTTACCTCTGGTGCTACCTGAAATTGCGGAGCTGTTTGATACGCTTGATTAGGTTGTATATTTATTTCTTCGTAAAAGTCTTCAATATTAGGCGGATCTATTAAATGTGAAAGCTCTTGCATTGCTTGATTTCTAGCCGACGCTTCAGTATCGTCACCAAACGCATCAATATAAAAAGCATTACTGTTTACTGCATTAGCAATAGTATCGGCGTAAGTATTCCAACTATCAGCTTTAGATTGAATGCCAGCAACATCTTGATTTTCATATGCAGCTACAGCTTCTTGATATCGCGCTAATCCTTCTGGAGTAAGTCCCATTTCTGATTGAGTAGCAGGTTGAGTAGACGGGTTAGTAACGGAAGGATTAGGTAACACATTGCTAGATTGATTACTAGAAAATAAATCGTATAAATTCATACCCGCAGAATAAAGATGTGCCGTTTCATTATTTCTATCTCTGTAAACACTCCAAGGCAAAAACGGATGAGCGAATGGTTGACCTTTAAAGTCAGGTAATCCAGTATATGTTGTTCTAGTAACAGCATCTTGAATAGCTGTTTCTATTTGTTTCAAAGGATCAAAATTTACTTGATCTTGTGTATACCCTAATGCATTAGTAGTTCCAGGTTCGGTATAATGTTGCAAATTTGATTGCCATAAACCAACACTTCGACCAAAAGGATCATCTTTATCGCCTACAATCATAGGGTCAAAACCAGATTCACCGTGAGCAATAATAAAAAATTCTCGTGCAATCTCGTCTGTAGAGTTATACCCGTATGGAGACATTACTTCTACTAAATCAACTCCATAATCTTGTTGATACTTATTTATTCCATTATTAATAAGTGTCCAGACTTCAATATCAGATAATGCCATTAGCCGAATGTCCCCCTTCTACCGCGTTGAGCATTTGCTAGTGTGTTTCGTGACCGCGCTGCGGCAGCAGCTTGTGCTCGCGCACGTTGAACATTTCTATCGCCTTGTCCTTGGATTGTATTTACGACACTATTATCGAGAATATTTGGCATATTAAATGAAGGCATTTTTGGCATATTAAATCTTGGACCGCCGTATGACACTTCTGGCAAATCTATCCAATCAGGCACATCAATATCAGTAATGGTTTCTTTAATGTCTGTTACCATTCCAGGTATTTTTTGTCCAATTTGTTGAGCAGCGCCTAACCCAAATCCTGGATCAATATTTGGCATTGAAGGCATTCCAAATCCTGGATCAATGTTTGGCATTGGGATATTTTTATAGAACCCAGGATCAATAATTGGAACTGGATTAATATTTGGAATATTTGGTATAGACATATTTGGCATTGGGGGCGTTGGAATATTCTGAATTGCGTTAATTCCAGCCATAGCCTGATTAGTACTTATAGAACCTACTGGTGTCGGTATAGGCAATCTGCGTAATGCATTTTGCACAAGGCTATTTTGATTAGCATTATTATTTTGATTGGCGGTACTTGGAATAAGCGGTTGAATAGCTTGACTTCTAATACTTCCAGGGTCCATTCCAAATCCCGGCATTGGACGATTTCCCGGATATTCAAATCCAGGAACCTGACTAGCAGGAGGAGCAGGTGGTCCCGGAACATTAAAATTACCTCCGCCCGGAGCACTTCCGCCTGGAGCACTTCCGCCTGGAGTAACTTGTGTTTGTTCAGGTGGTTTGAATTCATCGCCAGCACCAATATCAAGACCAGGATTTGTTGGACCTGTACCTCCTGGACCCGTTGCTCCTGGGCCCGTTGCTCCTGGGCCGGGACCTGCTGGACTTGTAGTTGCGGGCGGAGCATTAAATAATCCTTGATTAGCAAATAAATTACGAAGCTTTTCGTTTAAACCACCATAATAATTTTGATAATCGTTAAATCTATTTGCAGGACTTACCCCTTGGAATCGCGGACCACCTTTCCATTGAGGGTCACCACGAAAGTTAGCCATACGCATAAGAGACGATCCAGGATCTTGAAGCATATCGTCAAGATATTCTCGTCCCTTTAAATCTTGCGCAGCGTAGTTTATTCCTAGCTGACCACCCTTTTGAATATTAGACATTGCTTCTTCAGCTAACTTGAATTTATTATCAAATTGAGCCTGTTCACCTAATGGCAGATTGCTTAATGTGTCATTCAATTTCCATGCGCCAGTAAGAGGATCACGCTCGAAATACCGAGAATCAGGTTCAAAGGCAACAGGGCCTACATCTTTACGCGGCGGTGAAACTTCTTGCCAGTTTTCATCGTAGTATGTTTCTTTACCATTACGATTTGTAATAACATGAGGAATACCTGCAGTTCCGGGCCTATAACTATTGTTATTTGTTACAACACCATTAGCGTCAGTTCGCGTGTCACCTGAAATTTCTGAAGGTGTGCCGTCGGGGAATCTTGCACCGCTATCACTAGTACCAGTACCTCCATACTGAGGACCATCAAATTTATCTATCATTAATAATTCTGGTAAATATGACATTAAATCACCAGAAGATATTGCAGATATATCTGATTCCGATAAACCGCTAGGTCCGTCCTGAAGCATAACCTTAAAGAGTTCTTCGTCCGTAGCTTGTGGAATCCCTTGAATAGAATCTTCAAAACCTTGTTTTAAAATTTCTAAAAATTGCGTACTGTTAGCACGTATATGTTCAATTACAACTTTGTCTTGCTCTAAATCCTTGCCTTTACTTGGAGAAAAATTAGAAGGCAATTTAATCTGACCACGATTATCGCGTGGAAAATATTTAGCTTGAAACGTCCTCCAGCGAGCATCACGCTCTGCTGTCGTAATACCTCTAGAAGTTAACGGCTCAAATAAGTCATACCAAGATTCACTAAACGAGTCAGGAATATCTAAACCTGAAGCTTCTTTATTGAATTCTCCGCCTAATAAACTTATGTAATCTCTTATTTTTATTCCACTGGTAGAAGGAAAATCTTTTATGTTTCCTACTATTAATTCAGCTAGTTCATCATCACTAGTTGCGCTACTTCGCATACGTTCAATAAATTTAGTAAATTCAGGATTATGTCTATCTGTAATTTTACTTCCGCGTAAGTATTCACCTAACCAACGACCAGGAGAATTTAATACACCCGCTTTTGAATCTTTTGGCTGGTCCTTCATATCCTTTGGGAAACGTAACCATTTCCACCAATTAATATCTTCTGGTTTCCAGTCTTGATCAAAATCACCTTGTTGTGACCATTTATCAAAAATGCGCTGCTGTATTTTACTAATAAATTCTTGTTGAAGATCCTTAGTAGTCATTAGCGACCCCCTTGAGATTGCAAGAGCGATGATTGAATTGCTTGTGTTTGCTCAGCAACAATATTATTTATTACGCCTTTAGCTTGCAAGCAAAATTCATCCTGACAATATCGTAAGTCATTTCCATGACCATGTGCATCAAATACTCCGTACATTTCTTCAAATGACCATTTTGTAAGATCAATATAATCTTCAGTGGCAAATGCATCTGCAATATAAAGTAATGCCTTTGAGTTTAAAGCTAACGCGGAAGCCGCTGCTTCATGCATAGCATTTGATAATTCACCAGACATTATCTAAACATCTCCTGTATCTGATCTACTTGCACATTCTCTTGCGCTTCTTCAACAATAGGTTGCGTTGGATCAAACATTTGGTCCACAGTAGGTCTACCGTTTTGGTTTTGTCCTGGAGGACCTCCTGGCATTTCGTTTAGAGATTCTCCAAGTAAGTTATTTCTATATGAAATTAACACATCTTCAGCAGTTGTATTAAGTCCTTGTAGCATCATCAGTGTACGTACTTGCTCTGCAGGTTCAGACAAGAACAATCGAGCTACCGCAGCCTTCATCATTTCTTCTTGTGGGTTCTCAATACCACCCTTCTCCATTGCGGTTTGAGGTGAAAGGGTTCCTTGGTACACTGAGTATAAATCAGCCCAGAGTCTAGCATTTCTTGCATCGAGGGATGCTTGGTCTGAAGTATAGAATTCCACGTACGTTTCGTAGTACCCAGCAATTTCATTTGGTTTAATACTGATTGAACTAGGTGCACCTTTAATTCCTCCAAATACAGTTACTGGAGCCTCAATGATATTTTCAATACATTGTAAGATTCTTCTGTTCATTACAGTCACTGCTGAACGTAATGCGTTATTCGGTCCATCTAGCTTAGCTGCTGCGTTACGCACATTCATGTCAGCTTCAGTAGCAGTTTCTACTCCACGCTGTACGCTCCCAGATAAAATAGAAGCTTTCGATAATTCGTTAGTGTATTCATGCACTTTATTAATTAGATTGAATGCGCTCATTGGAATTTCAGGAAGGCTTTCAAACCTAATTTCCTGATCGTCCATAAGATTAATACGCTTTCCTGGACCTAACTCAATTGGAGCATCGTTATCTTCAGAGATATTTTTAGTGATAATTGGTGCAAATGTAGAAAAGCGCATCTGAATATCAACTGCAGTGAGCTGTCTTGCTTCAGTTTCAAGCATAGGGTGTACATATCGCAGCACTCCAACATATTTTTCTTCTGGTTTAGCTTCAGCGGAGACTTCTCCCCAACCAGAATCTCGAATGACATATGGCACATAGCCTGAGTACATTGGGTTTTCTTCAGTTGATAATCCAGTTTCCCAGTGATAGGGGTTTATACCTTCATGTACACGCTCACCCTTACACCAAATTACGTACTCGCCTGGGCTGTCACCATGAGGCTTTGTCCACATCTCGACGTATTCCACTTTGTCTGTGTCTTTATAATCGGCAAGGTGATCATCCAATCCATACATACGACGCGCTTCGCTTACGTATATTTTATAAAATTCGTACACATACTTAGGGTCATAACAAT
>TARA_B110000116_G_scaffold78529_1_pt1 | contig 14397 bp, 8 predicted proteins | sample TARA_B110000116 | Tara Oceans TARA_B110000116 (sample SAMEA4397355) | marine metagenome | biome: Polar Biome; feature: [ZZZ] marine water layer (ENVO:01000295); material: water (ENVO:00002006), including particulate matter (ENVO:01000060) such as... | depth 199 m
AAATTCATATCCATGAAAGCGGAGAGTCTGGGTCAGGGTCAAGCAACAGTGAAATTGAAGAGGTACTTGTACCTACTCGCGAAGCTGTTGAAATCCGTAACGGTAAAAGGGTAACTGTTACAAGACGCTTATACCCAGGTTATGTATTGGTGAACATGTGTTTAAATGAACGAACTATACATACAGTTAACAACATCAATGGCGTGTTAAAATTTGTAGGTGCAGGGAGATTTCCTCAGCCGCTTCAAGATCATGAGATTAACAAGATTCTTGGAGTTGGGGCGGAACAACGAAGCAGTGAACTCCAAGAGGAGATTCCTTTCCATATAGATCAAGTGATAGAAGTCACGCAGGGTCCATTCAGTGATTTTTCTGGCACTGTTAAAGAAATTTACCCAGAAAAGGGTAAAGTGAAGGTCGAAGTTTCATTATTTGGACGTCCCACGTCTGTGGAATTGGATTATACGCAGCTTAAAGGTTTCTGATGAAGTGTTTTAGGACAATTGAACCAACAGGGTTTAGAAAATGGCAAAAAGAGTAGCTGGTCTGATAAAGCTCCACATAGTCGGAGGCCAAGCTAGTCCAGCACCTCCTGTGGGCCCTGCCTTAGGACAACAGCAGGTCAATATAATGGAGTTTTGTAAGCAGTTTAATGCTAAAACTCAGCAACAAAATGGGACTATTATACCAGTTGAAATAACCGTTTATGCTGATCGGTCCTTTTCTTTCATTACAAAAACTCCGCCAGCGTCTTTTTTGATAAAAAAGGCGGTTGGGATTCCGAAAGCATCAGGAGAACCCAACCGCGATAAAGTGGGAACGATTACTAGAAAGCAATTAGAAGAGATTGCTGAGATAAAGATGGAAGATTTAAACGCTAATGATTTGGAAGCCGCAGTTAGAATGCTGTCTGGCAGTGCCAGATCTATGGGGATTGAGGTAAAGTAGGAGTTTGTGGAATAGATCCTCTTTAATTTTAGAGAGATAGATTCTTATTTTTGTTATAGTTATGTTACATTTGAAAGCAGGATAGAAATCCGTCAAACCACTCCATGTGAACCGCCAGGGAGTGGAAGGGTGAACTAGTCGGTTCGAAGCTATGTCGAAACACGGAAAAAGATTTCGTTACGCAAAGAAAAAGATCCCTTCAGGGGCTCAATTCAAGCCTGATGAAGCTGTCCAAATGGTTAAGGAGCTGGCGTCGGCCAAGTTCGATGAGAGCGTGGATGTGTCAACCTGTTTGGGGGTCGATCCCAAAAGAGCTGAACAAGTCGTCAGAGGGACTGTCGTCCTGCCTCATGGAACAGGAAAATCGGTAAGGGTTTTAGTAATTGCTCAGGGGGAAAAGGAAACTGAGGCTCAGGAAGCCGGAGCTGATTTCGTGGGAGTGGAATATATCGATAAAATCCAGGAAGGATGGTTGGACTTCGATGTCTGTGTAGCAACTCCTGATCTTATGAATAAAGTGGGTCCCCTCGGAAAGGTGTTAGGCCCTAGGGGGCTTATGCCAACTCCAAAAGGTGGAACGGTTACATTCGATATTTCGAGAGCAGTGGGTGAGATAAAGGCAGGGAAAATCGAATATCGAGTTGATAAGACCGGCAACATCCATGCGCCTATTGGAAAAGTCTCCTTTGCTCCTGAACAGCTCAGTGAAAATTTGGTGGCCGTGCTGGACTCGATTCTTAGAGCTAAGCCGGCGACTGCTAAAGGGAAGTATATGAAGAGCGTCACAGTATCCAGCACAATGGGGCCGGGTGTGGCCGTTGACACGAACATTTTTAGTGGGGCCTAGCAATGAATCGTGCCGAAAAGAAAGTTTTTGTGGAAGAATTCGGGCAAAAGGTCCTTGAAGCTTCAGCCGTCTATTTTACCGATTTTTCAGGGTTGGATGTTAAGGATATCACTGATCTTAGAAAACAGATACGTAACTCGGGTGCGGAATACGTGGTGGTTAAGAATAGACTATTGAGATTAGCCGTAAAAGATTTGGGTTTACCTGATATCAGCGAAGTTTTTTCTGGCCCTACGGCAGTGATCCTGAGCTCCGAAAATGCAGTAGGACCTGCAAAAACTGTGTCAGAGTTTAGTGAGGAACATGAGGACAGGCCAGTTTTCAAACTTGGCATTTTAGGTGAGAATGTGCTGTCCGTTGAAGAGATTGGGCGTTTAGCGAAACTACCTACTAGGGATGAATTGTTAGCACAAGCGGTCGGAGCGATGGAATCACCGTTGATTGCTTTAGCAGGAGCATTTGAAGCGAAAATCCAGGAGATGTTGGGTCTTCTGGATGCTTTGAGTACTAAGCAGGAGGATGAGGTTTAGTGAATGATCTCGTCATATATGATCACCAGGAATTTATAGTTCCCTAATACTGGCTCTAAAAGTCAGTTGAACCAGGAGGAAGCCAACAGAATGGCTACGGACCAAGAGAAACTTCTCGACACTATCGGTAATATGACAGTCCTTGAATTGTCAGAGTTTGTTGACGCATTCAAGGAGAAATTCAACGTAACGGCAGTTGCAGCCCCAGTCGCTATGGCTGGTGTTCCCGGCCAGGAATCAGCTGAAGTAGCTGAAGAGAAAGACGAGTTTGACGTTATCCTGGAAGGAGTTGGTGACAAAAAGATTCAAGTCATCAAGGCTGTCCGAGAGGTCACAACGCTCGGCTTGAAAGAGGCTAAGGAGCTGGTAGATGCAGCTCCTAGTACAATCAGGGAAGCTGTCGGAAAAGACGAAGCTGAACAAATCAAAACAAAATTGGAAGAACAGGGCGCTACAGTAGCCCTGAAATAGACCATATCTATTAAGCAGCCTCTCGGATTATCCGAGAGATGTAAGATGCGTATTGGGACGTTAGTGGTCTCCCTAACCAGGGCTATGTATTACTATAAAGCCCCCTGGTTAGGTGTATCTATCACTTTTCCCAAACTGTGTTTCTATAGTCAACCTTTTTATGCAGCCTCGCCTTATAGGTGGGTGCTAGCAGGGGGAAAAACCCTTGGATACTAGGAATGATGCTCGTCCCGTAGTCAGTTTCAGCAAACTGCAGTCTATAATGCCGATGCCAAACCTTTTAGACGTTCAGGTTGAATCTTTTAACAAATTGGTAAAATCTGAAAAGGAACCAGGGCAAAGGTGGGATTTCGGATTTGATCGTATATTCGGAGAAGTGTTCCCGATAAATGATGCGAGTGGGAAGTTAACCCTGCAATATATTTCAGCTGCTTTGGGTGCTCCGAAGTATTCTGTGGAAGAATGTGTTGAGCGAGATATGACTTATGCTTCTCCACTCAAGGCTAAGTTGCGACTCGTTGTGTGGGAGGACGAAGTAGAATCCGGTACCGAGAAACAGGTTCGGGACATTATAGAGAAGGAAGTTTATCTGGGAGACCTTCCTATACTGACTGATTTGGGAACTTTTGTTATAAATGGAGCTGAGCGGGTTGTTGTGAGTCAGTTGCATAGATCTCCAGGGGTAGTGTTTGAAGAAAGTGTGCATCCGAATGGAACGAAACTGTATAGCTCGAGGATAATTCCATTTAGAGGTTCTTGGGTAGAGTTCAAAATCGATATAAATGACATTTGTTATGTACACATTGACAAGAAGAAGAAGTTTCCTGCCACTGCTCTTCTGAGGGCTTTTGGCCTTGAGAAAGAGGTAAATCTTAAGGAATCGGTCGGTTTCGATCTGGCGGAAGAAATAGTCGACAAGAAGACAGGTGAAGTTGTGGTCGAACTTGATCGCAGCAAAAGGAAGGAAATTGACGAGAAACTGGCTGGTCAAATCAAAAATGCTGGGCACACAAAGGTCAAAGTATTCTCGTTAGGTGAAGATGCGGATATCTACGAATTGTTTTTCAAAAAAAGGTCTATAGATCCTCGGAGTTTAGATAACCGAGGGATAAATAAGGCGATTGGTTCCGTTCTTGCCGAAGAGATAGTAGATCGTAAGACAGGAGAAGTTTTGATAGAAGCTTCCACTGAAATTGATGAAGAGATAGCCGACCTAATCGTGCGATCAGGGCTTAAGAAGATCCAGATCTATAGTAGTGAAAAGAGTGATGGTCGTGTTGACAGTGCAGTGGTCAAAAACACTCTGAAAAAAGATCCGACCAATTTCGAAGGGGAAGCCCTGGAAGCCATCTACTCGTTGTTAAGGCCTGGAGATTCACCCAACGTGGAGACTGCTCGCCTTGCGCTGGAGAGTGTGTTCTTTGATCCCAGAAGGTATGACCTAGGTCGTGTCGGACGTTATAAAATCAACAAACGTTTGGGTGTAGATGCTCCTGCTCATCAGACCGTTCTTAACAAGGAGGATTTTGTAGAAATTCTCCGGTGTTTGATCGAACTGAGTCAAGGCAGAGGGGTGACCGATGATATTGATCATCTGGGTAATAGAAGAGTACGAACAGTAGGCGAATTGATTGCAAATCAATTTTCTGTTGGACTTGCCAGGATGGCTCGATTGGTTCGAGAACGGATGGCGATCAACACTGATACAGAGAAAATAAAAATAGATGATCTTGTAAACGCTCGGACTGTTTCTGCTGTCATCCAAGCTTTTTTTGGTTCCTCCCAATTAAGTCAGTTTATGGATCAGACCAACCCGTTGGCTGAGATGACTCATAAGAGAAGATTGTCTGCATTGGGACCTGGTGGTTTAACTCGAGAACGTGCTGGCTTTGAGGTGCGTGATGTGCACTATTCACACTACGGAAGAATGTGTCCGATCGAGACACCCGAAGGTCCTAATATTGGGCTCATATCCTCTTTGACTACATATGGTCGGGTTAATGACCTTGGTTTCATAGAGACACCTTATAGAAAGGTGGTCAAAGGGAAAGTCACAGATGAAATAGAATGGCTTTCAGCAAACGAAGAAGAAGAAGTGCGGATAGCTCAGGCCAGTGCTGCTTTGGATGACAAGGGAAATTTTGTTGATGGGTTCGTATTATGTCGGGAAAAGGGAGATTTTCCTCTGCTAGCCCCATTAAATATTCAATATATGGACGTGGCTCCTGATCAACTTGTGTCCGTTGCGGCCGCACTTATCCCGTTCCTGGAACATGATGATGCCAATAGAGCATTGATGGGCTCTAATATGCAGAGACAAGCAGTCCCACTCCTTTACCCAGATGCTCCATTGGTAGGAACTGGACTGGAATTCAAGATTGCGAAAGATTCAGGAGCAGTGATTACTGCGAATCGTGGTGGCAAGGTTGTGGACGTAACGGCTGATGAAATTGTGATTGATACCGGAGCTGTCAATTCTAAGGATGGAGAACAGCCATTGGCTAAACTGACACAGTACGATCACTATCGCCTCAAAAAATTTGCGAGGACTAACCAGGACACTGCCATAAACCAGCGTCCCTTGGTAAAAGACGGTCAACGTATAAGTGGTGGCCAAATTATTGCTGATGGTCCGAGTACCGATAATGGTGAACTTGCTTTGGGTCGGAATGTGATGGTCGCATTCATGCCGTGGTACGGGTACAACTATGAAGATGCGATTGTAATCAGTGAGAAATTAGTTAAAGACGATGTGTTCACTTCGATTCACATTCAAGAACTGGAACTGCATGTCAGGGATACCAAGAGAGGGATGGAAGAAATCACTCGGGAAATCCCTAATGTTTCGGAAGAAAATCTGGTAGACTTGGACGAACGTGGCATCGTTCGAGTGGGGGCACGGCTTTCGAGTGGAGATATTCTCGTTGGTAAGATTACTCCTAAAGGTGAAACAGAACTTTCTCCAGAAGAGAAACTGTTAACAGCTATTTTCGGTGAAATGGCAAAGGACGTTAAGGACTCATCTTTGCGTGTTCCACCAGGAATAAGTGGTACTGTAATTGATGTTAAGATTTTTTCTCGTCGTATAGATGATCCTTTATTAGAGAGGGAACACGGTCTTCGGATTGGAGACCTTCGTGGTTCAGAGAGAGAGGAGATCCGGCGGGTGAGTGCGGCTAGAGATGAAGAGCTCAAGGAGATTCTTCAAATGCAGACGGTGACCCTTGCTTTGAAAAGAAACACCGTCGAACCCATGATAGAAGAAGGTACGAAACTAACCAAATCTGCTTTGGCGGATCTGGATTTTTCCAAGATGGACTTGGGTACGTTGAAAGTGGTGAACAAGGATAAAAATCTACGGATCCGGAATTTGGTTGAGGGTGCGAGTAACCGAATTGAGACGGTTCGCGAAAAAACAGAAGAGCTGATTGATAGGGTCTTCCAACCAGACGAACTGCCACCTGGAGTGGTGCAGCTGGTCAAGGTGTATGTTGCGGAGAAGCGGAAAATAGCTGTCGGGGATAAAATGGCAGGGCGCCATGGAAACAAAGGTATAATCGCACGAATTGCTCCTGAAGAGGACATGCCCTTCCTCCCAGATGGTACACCAGTTGATATAGTGCTTAATCCTTTGGGTGTGCCGTCAAGGATGAACGTGGGTCAGGTTCTTGAAACTCACTTAGGTCTCGTCGGTAAGATAATGGGATTCGAAGCGAAAACCCCAGTTTTCCATGGGGCTTCTGAAAGTGAAGTGGGGCTACTTCTCAAGTTCGCGGCTTTGCGATGGGCTCATGAAGGATTGGACATCAAGAGTCAAATTCCAGCGATAGATTCAGCTAGGACTATTGGGCTCATGGAACTTTCTAAAGAAATAGAAAGAGATGTTGCTGTTGTTGCAGAAGATAGTGGTGTTGCAGATTCTGCTAAACGAGGGATAGGCGGAACTATAGACTCCTATTTAGGGCAGAAGATGTCCAAGGATCAGGTTGCATTTTTCGATTCATTGAGGAGTTACCTTGTCGAGGCTGGAGAGGAACTGGCTGGTCGGAAGGATAAGCAGTTGAGTGAGGCATTCCCTGCAGTTAAGCTTTTGGCTTCCAGCAAGAAGCTGGTGAGTGGTTTTGACGCAGCGGCCTTTGAAATTATGGACGAAGCAAACATTTTACCAAATGGAAAAGTTATGCTTCGTGACGGTAGGACTGGGAGAGAATTTGATTTCCCTGTAACGGTGGGGATAATCTATATGTTAAAGTTGAGCCACCTGGTCGACGATAAAATTCACGCTCGCAGTATTGGCCCCTATTCTCTAGTTACTCAGCAGCCTTTGGCAGGCAAGGCTCAATTTGGGGGTCAGCGTTTCGGGGAAATGGAGGTGTGGGCTCTGGAAGCTTACGGTGCAGCCCACACTTTACAAGAGATACTCACTGTTAAATCTGATGATGTAACTGGTCGTTCAAAAGTCTACGAGGCAATCGTAAAAGGGGATAACCTTCCCCAACCAGGGATACCGGAGTCCTTCAACGTGCTCGTTAAAGAGTTACAGGCACTGGGGTTGGATGTCACGTTAGGTCGCGAGGAATAGAGAATAATTATGATTGATTTTCCAAAATCCAGAGATAAAGATCACAAAACTGCTGATTTTGATTTCATACAAATCAAGATTGCTTCACCACAAGAAATTTATGCTTGGTCTTTCGGCGAAGTGATCAAGCCAGAAACGATCAATTATCGTTCATTTAAGCCTGAAAGAGACGGCTTGTTTTGCGAACGGATTTTCGGTCCAGTCAAAGACTGGGAGTGTCACTGTGGTAAGTTCAAGCGGATTCGATTCAGGGGTCATGTTTGCGATCGTTGTGGCGTAGAAGTCACTCTTTCAAAGGTTCGACGCGAAAGAATGGGACATATCGAACTTGCTGTTCCGATTTGTCATATCTGGTTCTTTAAGACTCTTCCTAGCCAACTGGGATACTTGGTGGGAATGTCCTTGAGAGATCTTGAGAAGGTCATCTACTACGCATCATATGTGGTGGTCAATCCTGGGAAGCAAGATGTGGAATTCCTGGATCTTCTCGACGAGGACGAATATTACGATTTACGTGTAAAATCGCGTGAAGAAGGCGATGAGACTTTCACGGCTGAGATTGGAGCGGAAGCAATTCGATCGCTCTTGAAAATGCTCGATACCCCCGAGCGAAAAATAGGTGATAGAAATTCTGACGGCGATGGCTTGCGCAGGCTGGCAATTTGGCTTCGTCTGGAAATTGCGACTGAAACATCACAGCATAGGAAAAAGAAGAAACTTAAGCGTTTGAAAGTTGTGGATGCTCTTTACAAATCTGGTGACGCTTCTGGAACAAAGAATCTTCCTGAGTGGATGGTCATGGATGTGATTCCCGTGATTCCACCCGACCTGCGTCCGTTAGTTCCTCTAGACGGGGGTAGGTTTGCGACTTCCGATCTGAATGATCTTTACAGGCGAGTGATCAACAGGAATAATCGTTTAAAAAAACTAATATCTATGCGTGCACCCGAAGTCATTCTTCGGAATGAAAAACGTATGTTACAAGAAGCAGTGGATGCACTTTTCGACAATGGTCGTCGTTCCAAGGCAATAAGGGGGAGGGGTAAGCGTCCTCTTAAATCTTTATCTGATATGCTGAAGGGTAAACAAGGACGATTCCGGCAGAATCTATTAGGTAAGCGAGTAGATTACTCTGGAAGATCAGTGATTGTGGTTGGTCCTGAACTCAGGTTGCACCAATGCGGACTTCCAAAACAAATGGCGGTGGAGTTGTTCAAGCCGTTTATCATCCACGAATTAGAGAAACGTGGTGAAGCGGAGACAGTGAAAAGAGCAAAGCGAATAGTTGAACAGGACTCCCCTAAGGTATATGAGGTCCTTGAAGATATAATCAAGGATCACCCGGTGCTACTGAACCGAGCTCCGACTCTTCACAGACTTGGTATTCAAGCTTTTGAACCAGTTCTGGTGGAAGGTAAAGCCATTCGGGTTCATCCTTTGGTTTGTTCGGCTTTCAATGCTGATTTCGACGGTGATCAAATGGCAGTCCACGTTCCACTATCTTTTGAAGCACAATTAGAAGCTCGGGTGCTGATGTTGTCCAGTAATAACATTTTATTACCATCTAATGGTCGTCCCGTCACGGCCCCTTCTCAGGACATGGTAATAGGTGCTTATTATCTAACTAAACCTACGCTTGATATTTCCGACATCGAAGTGGTAGCTAACAATCAAAAAGCTAATCCAACTGTCAGATCTGAAGCAGAGGGCCAACTAGGAGAGATTTTTAAAGATGCTCCGAGGATGTCCTCGTTTGCGGAAGTGGAGATGGGTCTAGATTCTGGGCGTTTCAAGTTTTCGAGTATATGTAATTGGTGGGTTTCAGGGAGTTCAAAAGAGGACGAAGCTAACGCCAGTCTAGGCGAATGGCATCGCACTACTGTTGGGCGAGTGTTGTTTAATTCCATCATTCCTCAGGAGTTGGGCTTTCTCAATCACACGTTTGGAAAGAAAGAATTGGGAGATCTGATTTTTGATTGCTTTACCGATGTCGGTCTCACTGCCACAACAGAATTTTTGGATCAGATGAAAGATTTCGGATTCAGGTATGCAACGATGGGTGGTGTGAGTGTGGGAATAGCAGATCTAGAGGTTCCAAATGAGAAGTCTGAAATCCTAGAAGAAGCCAGCGAAGAAGTTGCTCGATTCCAGGATGCTTATGCGAGTGGTTATATCTCTAATGGTGAACGTTATAATAAGGTTATCGACACCTGGACCCACGCGAACAATGATGTTGCTGACGCTATGGTAAGTCGTTTAGAGCGCTCACAGGAAGGGTTCAATCCAGTATATATGATGATGACTTCTGGAGCACGTGGAAATCGTGATCAGATGAGACAATTGGCTGGAATGAGGGGCTTGATGGCCAAGCCTCAAAAAAAGTTGACTGGTGGGGTTGGTGAGATCATAGAAAGTCCAATTAAGGCTAATTTTAGAGAGGGACTCTCTGTAGTGGAATACTTTATTTCTACGCACGGAGCCCGCAAGGGTCTGGCAGATACTGCACTCAAAACTGCTGATGCAGGATATCTAACCAGAAGATTGGTCGATGTTGCTCAGGATTGTACAATCACCCAGGAGGATTGTGGTACGATACTCGGTTTGGATATGGAAGCCTTGAAAGAAGGTGAAGATATCATTGAGCCGTTGGTCGATAGAATAGTGGGCAATGTTTCCTTGGAAGCTGTTTACGATCCAATAAGTGGCGAACAATTGATTGACTCAGGAGAACTGATTTTAGAAGAAAAAGCCTTGGCGTTTGAAGGTGCTGGCATTCAGGAAGTCAAAATCCGTTCGGCACTAACTTGTGAAGCAAAGAGGGGTCTTTGCCAGATGTGTTATGGTAGGAATTTGGCAACGATGAAGCTGGTCGATATAGGTGAAGCAGTTGGAATCTTGGCCGCTCAATCAATTGGAGAACCAGGAACTCAGCTTACTTTGAGAACTTTCCATATCGGTGGTACGGCAGTAAATATCGCAGCTCAGACAGAAAGAAAATCCAAATTCGACGCAATAATTGGTCTCGAGCGTGTGACAGTTGTGAAGGCGGCTTCTGGTGATTCTATAGTCACTTCTAGGGACGGAGAAATCGTTCTCAAGACTTCAGAAGGACAAGTTAGAAGTAAGTTGAGAGTCCCCTATGGCGCGACCTTGCTAGTTAAGGAAAGTAGCGAAGTCGAGGCACAGGAAATCTTGTTCAAGTGGGATCCCTATGCAGAGCCAATGGTTGCAGATGTCGGTGGGGTTGTGAAGTTCGTCGACATAGTTGATCACCAGACTATGCGAGAAGAATTGGATGAGGTAACGGGACGTCGTCAAATGACCATAATTGAAGATAGATCCAAGAAACTACATCCGACTATTCAGATATGTAAGAAAACAAAAAAGGGAGAGGTGCAGCGGGAATTTATAATGGCAATCGGTGCCAATCTTTTGGTTGACGACGGGGATGAAGTCAAGCCTGGGCAAACTATTGCTAAGATTGGTCGGGAAGTTTATAAAACTCGAGATATAACCGGTGGATTGCCTAGGATAGTGGAGCTTTTCGAAGCTAGACGTCCTAAGGATCCAGCTGTTTTAGCTGAAATCGATGGGCAGGTTAGCTTCGGGGATATCAAGAGGGGTAAGCGAGAAGTGATCGTTACTCCTGAAGCAGATTCTGAAGATGAAAGAACCTACCTCGTTCCTATTGGTAAGCACATGCGTGCACATGGAGGTGACAACGTGAGGGCTGGTGATAAACTTTCGGAAGGACCTATCAATCCCCACGATATTTTAAGGGTTCTCGGGCCGAGAAAGGTTCAGGAGCATCTTCTAAATGAGGTGCAGGAAGTTTACCGCCTACAGGGTGTTAAAATCAACGACAAGCATATTGCGGTCATGGTGAGACAGATGCTCCAAAAAGTTCGGATTATCAGTCCAGGAGATACGGACGCTCTAGAGGGTGAAAATATGGATAGACGTGAATTCAGGGCCGTTAATAGAGCGGCGATGGCAGAAGGTTTGAAGCCAGCTCGTTCGGAACCACTTTTGTTGGGGATCACTAAAGCCAGTCTTACTACGGAGTCATTCGTTTCGGCGGCTTCTTTCCAAGAAACTACCAGGGTATTGACGGACGCGGCCGTTAGAGGTGCTAAAGATGACTTAAAAGGTCTTAAAGAGAATATTATCATTGGACATCTAATCCCAGCAGGAACGGGAGTTCACAGATATCAAGATGTGGAGTTTGTAGTCGATCAATCTTTCTACGAAGATGAGATACTGCCTCTTACGGACCCTGAGGGCTTGTTTGCAGAGCTGGAGTCAGCTGATTAACGTGTGAGAAGTTTCAGTAGCTTCGACTTAGTTCTTAGTCGGTCAATTTTAGTGGGCCATGTTCTAGATTCTGGATGACGAGCAGGTCTGCTCGCATTGTCCTGTATATAAGGTGTATCACCTTAGAAAGTTCAAGAGACCAAAGGATCTAGCTGGTCAATTCTCACTGAGATCTGATTGAGAAGTCGAAGTATTCTCCTGGTCTGGTGAAGAGAGAGTCATTTGGGCGTTGACACTTCCTTGAGTTCTTCTAAATTTTCAGGGCTGTGTACAAGTGCCTGATGGCCTTGGTGGTTCGATTAGATTCGCACTCAATGGTGCGGTTTTTTGCGCAAGGATGCTAAATAAGTTTATGCCGACAATAAATCAATTAGTTCGTAAAGGCCGTAAGGAGATTGCCAAGGCAAATAAATCTCCAGCATTGCAAAAAAATCCACAGAGAAGGGGAGTATGCACCAGGGTGTATACTACGACCCCGAAGAAACCCAATTCTGCCTTACGCAAAGTGGCTAGGGTGAGATTGACCAATGGCTATGAAGTAACTTCCTATATAGGGGGTGAAGGACACAATTTGCAAGAACACTCGATTGTCCTGATAAGGGGCGGACGAGTTAAAGATTTACCTGGAGTTAGGTATCATGTGGTTAGGGGTACCTTAGATGCTTCGGGCGTCTCAGATAGAAGGCAGTCCAGATCGAAGTATGGAGCTAAAAAACCTAAGTAGAAGATGAAGATATGAGCCGTCGTTCTAGTGCAATCCGTCGGGAGCTTCTCCCTGATCCTAAATACGATTCTGTTGAAGTATCTAAATTCATCAACAATTTAATGATTGATGGAAAGAAATCCCTCTCTGAGGGAATAGTTTACGGCGCATTGGAAATCTGCCAGGAGCGATCTGGACAGCCAGGCTTAACTGTGTTCACGCAGGCTTTGAACAACTCTAAACCTTCATTGGAGGTTAAGAGTCGTAGAGTCGGAGGTGCGACCTACCAGGTGCCTATAGAGGTTCGTCCCGATCGTCGTACTGCACTGGGAACAAGATGGTTGATTGGCTTTGCCCGTCAGAGAAACGAAAAAACTATGAGTGAAAGGTTGGCGGCGGAACTGTTAGCAGCTAGCCGTGGTGAAGGAGCGACAATTAAGAAGAAAGACGACACACACAGAATGGCGGAAGCTAACAAAGCATTTGCACACTATCGCTGGTAGAGAAAACCAAACAAATGGTAAGGAACTCATAGAGATCCTTACCAGGCAAAGGACCTTTCTCAAATATTAAGCGCCGGGGTTGGTAGGATGTGAAGGTTCAATATGTTTAATGGCGTTCCAGTGGTTTTGAAGGTGGTTTAGTAGGATCGACACCTTTTTGTGCGAGTGTTTTTTCTTTTTGGATGTATGATTTTGACTGAATTAGGATTAAAGAAAATTACGAGTTAAAGAACCGGCTATAGGAACTAAATATAAATGCCCAGAAATACACCACTTAAGCTACTCAGAAATATAGGCATTATGGCCCATATTGATGCTGGCAAGACTACGACTACGGAGCGCGTCCTTTATTATACGGGTCGGCTTCATCGAGTTGGCGAAGTCCATGAGGGTGCGGCTACAATGGATTGGATGGAGCAGGAGCAAGAAAGAGGGATAACCATCACTTCTGCGGCCACTACATGTCATTGGGAAAGACAAGACACTGAATATCGAATTAACATCATTGATACACCTGGGCATGTGGATTTTACCGCGGAAGTGGAAAGGTCATTGAGAGTTTTGGATGGGGCTGTTGCTGTTTTCTGTGGAGTAGGTGGCGTTGAGCCCCAATCTGAAACTGTTTGGCGCCAAGCCGATCAGTACGGGGTGCCAAGGATAGCTTTCGTTAACAAGATGGATAGAACTGGAGCTGACTTCGAAAACGTGGTTGGTATGATGCGGGACAGGCTTAAGGCGAATGCTCTGCCAGTACAGTACCCCTTGGGTGAAGGCGAGCTGTTCACGGGGATCGTGGATATTGTGCGACAGAAAGCGATGTACTATAAGGAAGAACTAGGGTCTGGCGTAGAATTGGCAGATGTACCAGATGCGCTAGTTGAAAAAGTGTCAGCACTTCGGGAAGAACTTGTGGAAGCCGTAGCGGAGCATGATGATGTGCTACTAGAGAAATTTCTATCGGGTGAAGAGCTCAGCTTGGAAGAATTGACGGATGGAATAAGAAAGGCAACCCTAGCGGGTTCTATCTTTCCAGTATTCTGTGGTTCTGCTTTCAAGAATAAAGGAGTACGCGCCCTACTTGATGGAGTCATAGATTATCTTCCATCCCCCCTCGATATACCTGCTATTGAAGGCCACCTTCCTCAGCATGATGAGACACGGGAGAGTAGGGAAGCTTCAGATGATGCTCCTTTCAGTGCTTTGGTATTTAAAATTATGACTGACCCATTCGTCGGCAAATTGACGTATGTAAGAGTCTATTCAGGGTCCTTGCCCGCTGGAAGTTATGTAGTGAATGCGACTAAGGATAAAAAGGAGAGAGTGGGCAGGATTCTTCAGATGCATGCTAATAAAAGAGAAGAGAGAGAAGAGATTTTTGCTGGTGACATTGCAGCAGTTATTGGATTGAAAGATTCGAAAACTGGAGATACTCTCTGTCAACCAGACGCACCGATAATTTTGGAGGCCATGAACTTTCCCGAACCAGTTATTTCGGTGGC
>TARA_B110000116_G_scaffold29711_1_pt1 | contig 14340 bp, 8 predicted proteins | sample TARA_B110000116 | Tara Oceans TARA_B110000116 (sample SAMEA4397355) | marine metagenome | biome: Polar Biome; feature: [ZZZ] marine water layer (ENVO:01000295); material: water (ENVO:00002006), including particulate matter (ENVO:01000060) such as... | depth 199 m
GGTGATGTACCCTTCGGTTCTGACTCAGGGCTCCAAGCCTCTGCTGGAGCAGGTATAAGAATAGGATTGCCCAGTGGCTCTAAGGATGTAGTCCGGATAGACGTGGCTGTGCCCATAAACGGTCCCAACGCTTTCTCCGGTCCTACCTTCAGGATCACAGCATATGAGATGCTCGGATTTCTCAAGGGTTTTGAAGATGATGAGATGGGAAGAAGCCGACGTGTGGGTGGTGGCCTGAAGCTCATCTCAAATTCTTCATCTTTCTGAGTATTGGCAGGAAGTGTTAGTGGAAGAAGATATTAAACTCATACAAGCTTCCTTGCTGGATCTAAGCTGCTTACGAAAGTTGCCGGCACAATTATCACCTTTGACTCAATGACGCAATTCTTATAGTATTGAGGCCCGATTCCAACTAATCATGTAAAAGACTCGGTTCCAGGTTAGATAGAGAATGGGCAAATATATAGACTTAGATTCGGTGCTCCTTATAGACTTTTAAACCGAGGTATTTGCGAAATATGTTTTCAACTTCCAGAGGCCTAGATTCCTTCGATCAATACCTTCAAGACGTTGAAAAATACCCCTTAATACAAAATGCAGCAGAAGAAAGGGCTCTAGCCCACGCTGCACGCACCGGAGACAAAGAAGCAGCTGAAAGACTCGTGACTGCTAATCTTCGATTTGTAATTTCTTATGTGAAAAAATATCAAGGAAGAGGACTTGGCCTAGCTGAACTCGTATGTATTGGTAACGAGGGGCTACTTAAGGCAGTAAAAAAATTCGATCCAGACAAGGGAGTTAAATTCATATCCTACGCTGTCTGGTGGATTCGGCAAACTGTCCTGCAAGCCTTAGCAGAGCAAACTCGTTCTGTCCGCATTCCTCTCAATCAAAACTCGAACTTAGCCAGACTATCTCGGATCGATATTGCTCTGCGTCAACAACTCGGACGATCACCTACAATCCAAGAGCTCGCCAGAGAAATGGAGGAGCCTGTTGAAACCATTCGAGCGTTGCGTCGAGTGGCAGCCAGCGAACTCAGCCTGGACGCTCCCGTTGATCGCAGTGATGGGAATAGTGCTAGTTTTGGTGAAAGGTTTTCTGCTACGACTGGAACCGATATCGAAGAGGACGTAGAATCTCTAGCTCGGAGGAATTTTCTCGAAGGAATGTTTGATGCCTATCTGACTGACAGAGAAAGAAAGATTCTGTATCTGTATTACGGGCTAGACGATGGGGAAGAACGAACACTTGAAGAAATTGGAGCTCTTCTAGGTGTGACACGTGAACGGATCAGACAAATCCGTAACCGTGCCTTTGAAAAACTGCGGGACAGCCCCCATGGAGAATCTTTATCTGGATTCTGGGGTGGCAACCTGATCTAAGAAGCTTTGGCTTCTCTTGTAAGTCTTAACTATCGAAGGACTGGCGTGCTCTTACTTTTGGCCGCCTTCTATTTCTCCGTACCCTCCAAGATCCTTTCGCAGGATAGTTTAACTTGGAACCATCCAAAAGCTCTGGAACTCATCCAGAGGGGCCGTGAGCTCCGTAGCAAAATTACCATTGACTCATTATTCCAAAACTATCAAGCCGAAGCAAAAGGTCACGTCTACTTTTTCATCGATGGAGATCTATCGGAAAATCGCATTTTAGTCAAAGCCGACCAAGTGGCACTAGACATTTTCTGGCAAGCTCCCAGACAAACAAAGCAAATAATTGTTGGCCAACGTACTGAAAAAATGCTTCCAACCAACATTAAATATCACTTAGATCATCTTACCATAGTACAAGACGATTTCGGAGACTCCTTCCTGCTCGGTGGTGGCGATGAAATACGAGGATTAGCACACCCTCTCTCTCTTAATTCTATGAGTATTTACGATTTTCAGATTTCAGACTCTATATCCATATCTCTTCCCGGCTCAGACAACATCAAGGTCTACCAATTAAATGTCAGGCCAAAAAACAACGCTTCCCCTGGGGTCCTAGGAAGCATCTACCTACAGGAAACTACGGGGGCCGTTGTACGAATGAACTTAACGTTCACGGCCTCCTCATACATCGATCAAAGCCTGGATTATATTAGGATTATTACTGACAACTCTGTATGGAATGGAAAACACTGGTTACCCTACGATCAGAAAGTCGAAATTCGCAGAGAATCTACCCTCTTAGATCTTCCATTCGGAACTACTATTCAGACCCAATTTCGCATTCGTAATTACGAATTCAACCAAGAGTTACCCAACGATTTCTTTTCTGATCTTCCATTGATTTCATTGCCTGTTGCTGAAAAAGGCCAATACATCTTCGACACCGGTTTGCTAGACGGCCTCCCAGATGCAAATTACACTTCGTCTATCGATATGGATGAAATTCGAAAGCTAGCCTTGACACTTTCAAGCCAGAGATCATTAAACAGCCTTAATAAATCACGGTTTTTTATTCCCACTTTTTCGTCAGTGTATCGGCGTAATAGGGCCGAAGGTTCCTTCTTCGGCATCGGCGGCAGCTCTCTACAACTACTGCCATCCTGGAGGCTCCAATCCAATATAGGATACGCCAAAAGTGCAGGATCTTCATCTTTCTCAAGTATGGTGACAAAAGGGCAAACAGGGAGCCATCTATCTCTCCAGCTTTTCTGGAATAATCTTAATGATGTAGGTGCAATGTTGCCTGGGTCGAGTGGTGCCATGAATAGCTTGGCGACTGTTTTCGTCCAACAGGATTACTCTGATCCTTATTTTTCTTCTGGCTTTAGTGCCAGTAAGTCATGGAGATTCGGGACCAGCGACTTGTTGGGAATAACAGGCACCTGGGAAAAACACCGATCTGCAAAAAATGTCATGGTCGGTTATCCTCCTGAAAGCGGTCTCAATAGACCAATCATACCCATAGAAAATGGGAACAACCAATTTGTAGAAATCCGTTATTCAAAGACTGGAGATGAAGGCTGGCTACAAACTTCGGTCAGAGGCCGTATTGGACAGATAAACAAGGACCTTTATACCAATTTTTCTGCCAATATTCAAGCAGAAACGTATTCGCAAAAACTTCGGATGGACCTCAAAGCATGGTTAAGGGCGGGTATTACAATAGGTGCAAATTTACCGCAATTTCAATACCTACTCGGAGGACGTCATACATTGCCTGGATACGGCTACCGATCCTTCGGTGGTCATAAATTTGGTCTACTGAGAACCGACATTAGCCGCTCCCTATGGTTTCCTTGGATGACTCTGCGAATATTCGGTTCTACTGGAGTTACAGGAAATAGTAATCTCCCAACACTAGATCTAAAGCATCCCTCACCAACCAATGGATTGAAAACATCTGTTGGCATGGGCCTTGGTCTTGGCTGGGATCTAGTACACTTAGACCTTGGCCGAGGAGTTGATCAAGGAGGTGGTTGGGAATTTATACTCTCAGTAAATCATCGATTTTGGAAATGGCTGTAAACTGCCACTAAGCGAGCTTGGTGTCATACCAAGATTTTCCAAAACCACCTTCTACGATTAACGGAACGCATAACTCGATGGCTTCTTCCATCCCTTTGACCACCAAGGCTTCCACATCTTTTTCTTCTCCTACAGGAACTTCGAAAAGGAGTTCGTCATGTACCTGAAGAAGCATTCTGGTTTCACTTTGAGCCGTCGCTAGTCTCTGAGCAATTTCAATCATAGCTTGCTTAATAAGGTCCGCAGCAGTTCCTTGAATAGGACTATTCTGGGCAATTCTCTCACCAAATTGTCGAGTGTTCCAGCGCTTATCCATCATCTCTGGGACATACCGCCGGCGACCCATCAGTGTCTCTACGAATCCTTCTTCCTGTGCTTTGTTAACCTGAGTACGAAAAAAATCATTAACGCCACTAAAACGCCTGAAGTACTCATCAATAAAACTTTGTGCCTGCTCCCGAGATACGCCCAATTGGGTTGAGAGCGAGAAAGAGCCTTGGCCGTAAAGTGTAGCAAAATTGATCGTTTTCGCTTGCCCTCGCTGTTCTTTAGTTACATCCTCATATTTAACGGTGAAAATCACAGAGGCTGTTTGCTTGTGGATATCCATTCCTTGTTGAAAAGCCTGAACTAGAGATTGGTCATTTGACAGGTGGGCTAGAATACGGAGCTCGATCTGGGAATAGTCTGCCCCATAAAATATAAAGCCTGGTTCGGCAATGAACGCTTTTCTTAGACCTCGTCCCATTTCCGTACGTGAAGGAATGTTCTGTAGGTTAGGATGGCTTGAAGAAAGCCTTCCTGTTGCCGCAACGGTCTGATTGAATCTCGTATGAATTCTTTCAGTCCGAGCATTCACTAGCTTCGGTAAAGCGTCGACATAGGTAGATCGCATTTTTTCAAGCTCGCGATACTCCAACATTAAGCGAGCAATATCATGCTCCTGTATTGCCAGTGCTTCTAGCACTGACGAATCCGTAGAAGGCCCAGTCTTAGTTTTCTTTATGACAGGCAAGCCTAAATCTTCGAAAAGAATTTTTTTGAGCTGCTTTGTCGAATTCAGATTGAACTGAGAACCAGCAATTCTGTAAATATCATCTCTTAGAAGTGTCAGTTCTCGAGTCAATTGTTGACTCATTTCGGAGAATATTTTGGAATCGATCTTGATCCCAAAAAGCTCCATTTCTGAAAGAACTCTCAACAAGGGCATCTCCAGTTCTTCGAATAGGCCTCGTATTCCCTGGTCATCCAGCACTGGATTTAGTTTCCTGAAAACATTGAGAATGGCTACAAGCCTCCTGCCAGAGAATTCACCCACAATCTCCTGATCTACTTCCAAGAAACTGATTCTCCCTTTGCCAGAGCCCACAACTGTCTCGTATCCTGAAAGTGACGTATCAAGCCATTCACTACATAGATCTTCCAGGCCGTAACTTCGACCACCAGGATCTAGTAGATAAGCGGCAACTCCGATGTCAAAATGCAACCCACCTAGCTCCACCCCTAAACGATTCAGGCAAATCTTTGCACTTTTTAAGTCTATACCAACTTTCTTGACCTTTTCATCAGCTAACATGTCAGTCAGAGGTTTCAAGCTTACAGAATCTATTGAAGGAAGATTTTCAACCCCAGATGAGCCCACATCAAGTATCGGATCACCCGAAACATGACCAAAGGATAAATAAAAAATCTCACTGCTATCGACAGCTAGAGCTATCCCCGCTAGATCCGCCTTATGCGGATCGGGAAACCCTAAGTACACCTCAATCGCAACTGGGGAGTCCTGGCTGATTTTTTTCACCACGCTCTCTAGGTGGCTACTGTCCTTTACGAGTGTGAAACCCTGATATATTGAGTTCACATCTTGGCCTGAAGTAGAGTGGCGTCCAAGCTCTGATCCAACTCCTACAGCTGGGCTTACTTGTGAACCTTCTTCTGGCAGAGAAACCTCAGGACTAAAGCGGGAAGTCAGCCTCTTGAATTCCATCCTAGAGAAAAAATTATAGAGGCTAATGTTATCTGGTTTCCCCACCTTCCAATCTTCCAAATTTAGATCTACATCTAGATCCGTCATTATGGTTACGAGACGCTTCGACATTAAAACTTGGTCTCCATATTCTCTCAAAGAATTCCTAGCTTTTTTAGGATCCACTTCATCCACGTGGGCCAAAATATCTGCAACATTCTCATATCGGTCCAAAAGCTTAACAGCTGTTTTAGGACCGATTCCAGGAGCTCCTGGAATGTTATCTGATGTATCGCCAATCAGCGCTAAATAATCGATCACTTGATTCGCTGGAATCCCAAATTTTTCATGAACGTTACTCTCATCAATCCAACTCGGCATGACCCCAGTACGGCCGCCTCTCCCTGGATTAAAAAGTTGGACACCCTTTCCTACTAGCTGGTACAAATCTTTGTCACCAGAAACTATAACAGCCTCTAATCCAGCCTTTTGAGCTTTGACAGCAAGCGTGCCTATAACATCGTCAGCTTCGTAACCGTCTAACTCTACAATCGTGTCATTGAATCCTGCTACCAACTCTCTGATATGGGGCAAACTAGCCCTTAACTCATCAGGCATCTTTTCACGATTAGCTTTATAGTCGGGATAGATTACTTCCCTATTACTGTTCCCTGCATCGAACACGACAGCCAAATAATCCGGCTTATGTTTGTCTCTTATTTCAATCAGAAAATTAGCGAATCCGTAGGCGGCTGAGGTATTTTCTCCTTTTGCGTTCATCAGTGGACGTTTTATGAACGCAAAATAGGCCCGATAAATCATGGCGTAAGCATCTATCAAAAAAATTCTGGGCGGTTGCTTGGATTCAGAATTCATCGATTTACTCCTGGCTCAATAGATTCATAAAGGAATTTATATATATGTATGTTGCGCACCACATTTTTGACATATCCACGAGTCTCTTCAAATGGAATTCGTTCCGTAAAACGCAAAAGATCTTCCGACCTCAATAAACTCCTCCAACGGCGCGCTCTAGTTGGCCCAGCGTTGTAAGCTGACAATACCAAGGGCAGGCCGACTTCACCGAAGCGATTCTCCATTTCGAGCAAATACCGTGTTCCTAAGTGCAAATTAATTTCAGGAGTCTCTAAGCTCGATTCAGTAAAGCTACCTAACCCCGCACCCCTTGCTACTTCCGCACCAGTGGCTGGCATGACTTGCATAAGGCCGACGGCCCCTACAGGTGACCGTATGGCTGCCGTAAAAGCAGATTCCTGTCTTATTAACGCAGCCAACAAGATTGGATCGGCACCGTATTCGAGAGCTTCAGAGTAAACAATTTCTTTATATGGAAAAGGATAGAGGACGGTCGCTAAGCGCCTATCCATAACAGCTCCATCCCCCAATAATTTCCAGCCTAAGTTGATGCCTTCAATAGTGAACCCTCTTTCTATTAAGCTTTCTGCTAGGACCAAACTGCCTTCCACTGAATTCTCAACAGCACTAATCAAATCGCTAACCACAGCTTCAGCCCCTCGCTCAAGACCAGCCGATTGGAGCTTGTCTAGTGTCATCAATGGGGGTTCTAACCAAGTAACCCCTGTAGTATAGGTCTCTTGAGATATTTCAGGATGATAGGGTTCCTCCAGTAGATCAAAAGCCAGTACGCCATAGTAAGACAGGGCGCTATTCTTACTCAATTGCTGGAGAATTTCAAAAGCCTCTTGAGTCCGTCCTAGCTCTACAAGTGTTCTCGAAAGCCAGTAAGCCGCTTCTTCCCACCGACGTCCAGTTGGAAATTCCTTTAAATACACCCTGAAAACGTCAACCGCTTGTAGATAATTCTGCTCCTCAAGATATATCTGACCTAATCGCATTCGAGCCAATCCAGCCGAAGCGTGTGAAGATCCCATGTCTTGTATTGCATGATAGTAAAATTTTGCCGCTTGATAATTACTACTGGAAAATGCAGAGTGACCTTTCGAAGCGATAATATCTGTTCCCTGACGACTTTTTGGAAATCTTTCTGTTATCCATCCTTCGATAGTCCGAACCGCAGAAGAATTCCCTTGGCTCCTCCGAGCCTGACGCCATTGATCAAGAACTTTGAGTTCAAAATCACCGTCGTCAATTTCTACAAGCTTCCTAAAAAGCACCACTGATTCTTCTATTCTTCCAGTTTTCCACAACAAGCTAGCTCTGGACATTTGGATCTCCTGACTTTTCCAAATCGAGTCAGGAGCCAAGAGTCCATAACGATCCAATGCTATAAGTGCGCGGTGATGCTCTCTTGCATCTTCCAGCGCTTTCGCATAAAGCAGCGACGTTTCCTGATCTACTGAACCTAACCTAAACAGTGCCCATGCAGCCTCAGCTCCTGAGGAACCAATTGGATGAGTTTCAAATGAATCCAGGTAAGCTTGTTTGGCACCTATGGTATCCCCAGACGCCAATTTCAACCCGGCCACTGCATTGAAGATCTGACTTCCCCGAGAAGGCGTACTAGTTTGGTCGCTAATTCTTAAATAGCTCTCCAATGCTTGAGCGGAATCTCCAATAATCAACCAGCTCTTGGCTTCCAGATTCCAAGCATGGGAAGCAGTCAAACGATCACTCCAGACAAGAGGAAGTAATCTGAGGACCAAATCGACGTTTCTTCCCTCACTGGCTTTTTCAGCAATCTTGAGAGCAGTCCAGCTAGCCAATACAGGATCGATTGACATTAAGTTTCCAGATATTTCCACTGCCGCTTCCAGATCACCCGCTCGGAAAGCTGTTCGAGCGGTCCTGGACATCAGCACCCCTATATTCTCTTCATCCTTGACTCTCGAATCCAACAAGTCTGCATACTCTTCATATGCCAAAGCCCATTCCCCAGTTTCCTCATAGCCACGGGCCAACAACACCTGTAACCTGAAGGATTCATCAGGAATCGGACTATAGCCCTCCAATCCTTGGATCACTCCGTCCCAATTAGCCCATCTCGCATCTGCCTCAGCCAAAAGTACAACCATTTCCGGAGTAAATTGATCTCGGCTTTCTTGAGAATCGCGCAAAATCTGACTGGCATGCCAAAACCGACCAATAGCGAACTCTTTTTCCGCAATGCCAAAAAGGGTGTGGCTATCTTGAGCGGACAACTTGCCGACCATTCCTGGGGCAGAAAAGAATAAAAGAGATAATACGGAAATTCTTAGAAAAATCATTACATACCGCTGTTATCAGTCCGAATTTAAGATTTTGTATTCAGTTAAAAAATCATTCTCAAAGTACACGTTCGAACTAATTAGGAACAGAATAAAAAAAGGGTGCGGCGATAAAGGCCGCACCCTTTTTTCTAGATAATCCAGTGATTTTTGCTGTTAACCCTCTCTTGCGTGGAGAACGTCGATCATATTCTGAGCCGATTCCTCCATGTCGATAACCAAGCTATCGATTTTAGAAACAAAGATGTTGTGCGCCACACTCACTGGAATAGCAATCACCAATCCAGCAGCTGTAGTCAGCAGAGCAACCTTAATCCCACCTGCAACCAAAGTTGCTTCAACTTCTCCAGCTGCCTCAATGGATTGGAATGCGATAATCATTCCGATAACCGTACCCAGAAAACCAAGCAACGGAGCCACGTTGGTGAGAGTTGCTAAGACCACAAGCATGCTTTCCAACCTACTCAATTGGATGAGACCCTCATTCTCGATCGCCTTGTTGACTCTTTCACTGCCTTCATCAGCCCTCTCTAATCCTGCATGCAGAATTTTTGCGGCTGGTGCATTGGAGCCTGCTGTAGCTTCCAGGGCTTCATCAAGTCTACCTTCCGAGAGAAGACCATCTACTTCGGCAAGAATCTTTTTGGTAGCAACTGATGCCCTGGTCAGATCAATCGCTTTATAAATGATGACAACAAAGCCGATAATAACACAGATGGCTAAAGGCCAGCGCATAAATCCAGTTTCGTCCCAAATGAATGCCGCATTTTCCATCATCGTCAGCTCCTGCATTTCCACACCTGGAATTTGCATGAGACCACCATAGATCTTCATCAAACCTGCCAAAACTACCTCCAGCCAAAAGTTCTCATTTTTTTCTGTCGCTACAGTCTTTCAAACAGAGTCTTCTTTAATATTTTGGGAACGGAATTCTGCCCCCTCTGTCCCAACATGTCAAGCCCAAGATCTTAATATAACTTGGAAATGATTCCAGGAATCGTCAGACACTCAACAATCTTGGGAATTCAACGAGAAAAAAAATAGTCTATTCTTGCCGATAAGTCTATCATTTTCTCCAAGTCCATTCGTCAGAGCTATAGCGCTTCAAAAAATCAATCTCAGCTTCCCGTTCATTTTCTTTCAGCTCGGTCTCATGCCAATCACCTCCAAAGGCTGATCTGAACCCTCCACGGATAGCAAAAACCAGGTCTTCCCAAGTCGGGAGTGGACTCATCACTTCAATCAAACTCGTGGCAGTCCCTTCATCTTCCTTCATCTTCCCCTCAAAACACAGTCTCTCCAAGGAGCCTTGTCCTTGTTCTATGAGGAGTGATCCATGTTGCAGAATAGACCCCTTCTCTCGCACTTGTGCACTGCCTACTAATTTTTTTTCATTAACAATAACTTCCCCTTCTGCATAATCTTGAAAACAGAAGGCAGTCTCAGTACCAGATAGAGTTGCTTGCCCAAGCCCAGCAGCTACCGCTGGAATCCCCAAGGAAATCAAAGCTTCTAGAAAAGCACTGTTAATTTTTTTATAGATACTCCGTATACCCCATCGCCTAGCAGAAGGCAAAACCACAGAATAAGTCAATTCCCGATCATGGTACACCGCTTTCCCACCTGTTGGACGGCGAACAAATTCGACACCTTCCTTAGAAGCCAATTTTCTATCGTAGAGGCCTCGTACTTGTTCATTTCGTCCAAAGGAAATGGTTGGATTCTTCCACCTGTAGATACGCAAACTAGCTTCATCCGTGCCGAGAGAAGACAGTAACGCATGATCCCGAGCCATATTAACGGGTCCCGAGAGTGGCTCGTCCACCAACACCCTCCACCTGGTATATCCGAAACTCTTCAAACTACGGATATACTCCTAGGGAATAATTTCCTAGCCCAGCCTCTCGGAAAGAGTCCTCAACCACTTTAGAAATCGTAAGAACTCTGACCGGGCTCTAAGATTTCAACAGTCGCTCGATCTCCAATCATTGCCTTGAATTTTTCTGGATCTTGTTCGATCAACGGCCAAGTCTGGTAATGAAATGGTATCACTACAGCTGGACGAATAAACTCCACCGCAGTCACCGCATCTTCAAGGCCCATTGTAAAGTTGTCTCCGATCGGCAAGAGGGCTATATCAACTTTATCCCGTAAAAGCTTCATATCCATAGTAAGTCCCGTATCTCCAGCGTGATACAGGCGCCTCCCTGGACCCAAATCAAAAACAAAGCCCCCTGGATTAGTCGTGTAAGCTTCCGCCCCTTCGCCATAAACACGGCCACCGTGGACCGCCGTCACCATTTTAGCCCTACCAAAAGGAAAGTCCCATCCTCCACCGATATGCATTGGATGAACATCAGTCAATCCTTGGGTCTCCACGTATTCAACAAGCTCATAACTGCCGACAAACTTTGCCCCACTCGCCTTAGCCAAAGGAATAGCATCCGCAAAATGATCGAAATGACCATGCGTACAGAAAATAAAATCTGCCTCAACTTGGTCTACCTTGATGTCTGTCCATGGATTTTCAGCAAAGAATGGATCTATGATAATCCTTGTACCATCTTCGGTGGTTAATCCAAATGTCGCGTGTCCATAAAAATCCAGCTTTGCCATTTTCTAAACCCCTCCAGATTATTGATCTAACCCATTTTGACTAGTCCAAATTATTCTTCAATATAATCTTCCAGAGGAGGACAAGCACAAATCAGGTTTCTGTCTCCCTGAACATTATCTATTCTACGAACGGGAACCCAATATTTGTGTTCCCGTGTCCACGAAGCAGGATAAGCTGCCTTTTCTCTCGGATAATCACACGACCAGTCAGAAGAACTCACAAAGGCAGCAGTGTGAGGAGAATTTTTGAGTACATTATTAGTCGGATCTGCTTGTCCTAATTCCACTTCACGGATTTCTTCGCGAATCGATAATAACGCCTCGCAGAACCGATCTAATTCTTGCCGAGATTCACTCTCCGTGGGTTCAATCATAATTGTACCAGCTACAGGAAAAGAGATTGTTGGAGCATGGAAGCCATAATCTATCAATCGCTTTGCAACATCTTCAGCCGAAATATCTACTGTTTTCTTAAACTCCCTCAGATCGATAATGAACTCGTGAGCCACTCGGCCTAAATCACCCCTATACAGTACCTCGAACTGGTCACGCAACCTGCTCTCCATATAATTTGCATTTAGTATCGCAACCTGCGTCGCCTTCTTGACTCCAGCCCGGCCCAACAATGCAATGTACGCCCAAGAAATCAGTAGGATACTACTACTTCCCCAAGGGGCAGCAGAAACAGGACGAATACCTTGTTCGCCTCCGCAGTCAGCCTGGGGATGCCCTGGTAAAAAAGGAGCCAATTCAGACGTAACACAAATCGGCCCCATTCCAGGACCGCCTCCTCCATGCGGGATAGAAAAGGTTTTGTGCAGGTTGATATGGCATACATCTGCACCATAATCTCCGGGTCGACAAAGACCTACCTGAGCATTCAAATTAGCCCCATCTAGGTAAACACGCCCACCGAACTGATGGATGATATCACAAATCTCCTTGATTCCGGACTCAAAGACCCCGTGAGTAGAGGGGTAGGTCACCATCAATGCTGCCAACTCTTCACTATGACGCTCGGCTTTCTCCCTTAGGTCGGTCAAATCAATATTCCCTGATGTATCACACTGCACTGCCACTACTTTCATACCAGCTAAAACAGCGCTTGCTGGGTTAGTCCCGTGTGCGGAAGTTGGTATCAGACATACATTTCTGTGACCCTGCTCAACACTTTCGTGATAAGCTTTGATAACCAAAAGGCCGGTATACTCCCCTTGAGCCCCAGAGTTCGGTTGCAAAGAAGTATGCTCTAGGCCACTTATCTCAGAGAGCCATCTCTTTAAATCCATAAAAATCTTCTGATAACCCTTGGCTTGATCGACAGGTGCAAACGGATGCAATCTTCCAAATGCATTCCATGTGACTGGAATCATCTCCGCAGTAGCATTCAGTTTCATCGTACAAGATCCCAACGGAATCATGCTCGTGGTCAAAGATAAATCCTTATTTTCAAGCTTGTTCAGATACCTAAGCATCTCACTTTCTGAGTGATAGCTCTGAAACACTGGATGCTGAAGAAAACTAGAAGCTCTCTCCAACTCTTTTGGGATACTCGGTTCGACTGAAGAAGCCAATTCTAGAGACCGAGAGTTCACTCCTCCCTGATTATTGTCTAAATCGAAAACAGAAAGAAGTTCCTCAATATGCTTTTGCGACGTTGTCTCATCTATAGAAATACCGATCAATCCCTGTCCGTAATCTCTCAGATTGATTTTTCTCTCTCGAGCCCGATGCAACAGTTCCTGTGCTGATTCTTCCCCTACATCTATCTGAAGGGTGTCGAAAAAAGTTCCATGTGTCACACTCTGGCCCATCTCTTTAAGACCGCTAGCTAGCAACTTAGTCAGCAGATGGATTCGTGCAGCAATACTCGTCAATCCTTCTGGTCCATGATAAACGGCGTACATACCAGCCATTACTGCAAGCAGTACCTGAGCGGTGCAAATATTTGAAGTGGCCTTCCCACGTCTAATGTGCTGCTCTCTAGTCTGTAAAGCCATCCGAAGAGCTGGCCTGCCTTCTACATCCTTAGACACTCCTATGATACGGCCAGGCAACTTTCTTTTGAACTTCTCTCCAGTTGCAAAGTAAGCTGCATGTGGGCCTCCAAAGCCCATGGGCACTCCAAATCTTTGGGTGCTCCCTACTGCCACATCAGCTCCCATTTCTCCTGGGGGTTTCACCATAGTAAGGGCCAACAGGTCTGCTGCCATTACAACCGAGACTCCAGAGCTATGAGCTATTTCACAAAAATCGGTATAATCTACAAGCAATCCATCAGTTCCAGGATATTGCACCAAAGAACCGAAAAAAGTTTGCTGGTCTCCTTCTAAAAATTGCCTCTCGGATCCTACTACCACTTTGATACCCATTGGGGCTGCTCGACCCCGAACCACCTCAACAGTTTGAGGATGACAATTCTCAGAAACGAAGAAGGAATTCCTTACATCATTTCCAATCTCTCCGTAGAGCATTGTCATCGCTTCAGCGGCAGCAGTGCTTTCATCTAGAAGTGATGCATTAGCAATCTCCAAACCGGTCAGATCTATCACCATAGTTTGAAAATTTAATAACGCTTCAAGACGCCCCTGAGAAATCTCCGCCTGGTAAGGAGTGTAAGCGGTGTACCATCCTGGATTCTCCAACACGTTCCTAGAAATCACATTTGGAACTATCGTATCATAGTAACCCATTCCGATATACGACTGAAAAATTTCATTATCGGAACTGATTCGATTGATGTAGTCTAGCAACCCATCTTCTGAGTAACCTTCTGGAAGATCTAAGTATCTATCAATTTTTATCGACTCAGGCACCGTTTGATCTATAAGTTCATCAAGCTTAGACAGTCCGAGACATTTCAACATTTCCTGCACATCGGAATCCCTTGGACCGATATGCCGATCAGAAAACTGGCTGTTGTCCTGTGGAACTAAGACCATCTAATCTCCAACAAAAGATCGATATGCAGATGCGTCCATCATGGATTCCGTGCCCTCTCCTGCATCAATCCGCAAACAAACCATCCATCCATCCCCATAGGGGTCTGTATTGATGAGTGCCGGATCTTGATCTAATTTTTCATTTACTTCGA
>TARA_B110000116_G_scaffold56406_1_pt1 | contig 14294 bp, 12 predicted proteins | sample TARA_B110000116 | Tara Oceans TARA_B110000116 (sample SAMEA4397355) | marine metagenome | biome: Polar Biome; feature: [ZZZ] marine water layer (ENVO:01000295); material: water (ENVO:00002006), including particulate matter (ENVO:01000060) such as... | depth 199 m
TACTCTTGATATTGATTCATCTACCTGTTTCAGTGAATATTTATTCAAAGGCTCAATTGGATTATCTGAACGCAGCCACCATGCAAATCCTCCTCTTGTTGGATGAGGGATTTTTGCTTCAGGGCAGAGTATAGTCCAACCTTCCGGCACTAATTGTTTAGCCAACGGTTGCATTTTGGCAGAGGTTCCAGTCATACCATGCATCATTACAAAAGTGCCTGACATATTATCATCTAGAGGTTCCAAGAATAAGTAATTCCACCTGCTAATAAGATTCTTAGATGTGTATTGCCGGTAAATGTCGCGGTAAGTGTATATTCTTCACTTGGGTATGGTATTGTACCTAAAGTTCCAGTTTCTTCCGCTCCTGGACCCCAAAGTCGTTCTAGTGCAGAAACAGATGTATGGTCTCTTAAAGTCAGGGAAATTGTAGATCCACCTCCACATGATGCATCTAAGAAATATATCATTTCATTCCATTCTCCATCCGTTGGATGGTCGCTAACAAAGAATGTATCTACAAATTCAGCATCAGGGCCGGTATTATACCAATTATTACTGTATAAATCCCCTCCTCTTACAAAATAAACATCGCCTGTATGGCCAACTCCATTATCTGCATTTTTCATCTTTAATTGTATAACTCCTTCTGAATCAGTCCAAATAAAAGACGAGAAGAATGCTATGTTCCCATCGAATATATAATCAATTGAAGCCCCATCATTTGCAGTTGCTCTTATCGAAGCTATGGATGAATCAACAGATGTGACAACTGCATTCCAATCATTTCCGAATAAACTAAAACTCCAAGCCTTATTTCTTGATAATGGGAAATCGAGTACAGTTTGAGACATGCCATTTTCAAAAGGACTTAAATCGTCATGAGTAATTCTTCCAAGGAATGGATTATGATTCAATACTGCATGTCTTCTTGCTTCTCCAATACTTGAAATAGCAAGCATATAAGCCGTTCCATTTTCTTCAATATCTGTTGTAGCTACAACCAATTTTGTAGTGTCATCGCTATAATCAGGTGTGGAAAATGTGTATAACCAGTTATCTCCAAGTTCCCACGCCGGAACTGAAATTTCCTCATCTCCAGAACTACCAATAATTCCATTAGATATTCCAGTGCATCCAGCCAGAGAAGTAATCATCATAATCATGACTATGCCGTATGTCGCGATTCTGCTCATGTTCATCCCTCTTATCAATTAGTCAAGAGACTAACGGTCTATTGTCTCAGAAAAAGTCACCAAAGTATCCATTAGCGGTTAATGTATTAGTTCCAGCTAGTACAACTGCCACTATAGACATTAATTTAATGAGGATGTTCAGTGATGGTCCAGACGTATCTTTGAATGGATCTCCAATTGTATCTCCTATGATTGCAGCATCGTGAGCAGAGTCTCCTTTTTCTGCTCCTTCAATATGTCCTTGTTCTATTGCTTTCTTTGCATTGTCCCAAGCTCCACCTGCATTGGCCATGAATAGTGCCATCAAAACTCCAGTTACTAGTGATCCTGCTAGAAGTCCTCCTAATGCATTCCAGCCTAGAACTAATCCAACAATAACTGGTGCTGTTACTGCAACTACACCCGGTCCTACCATCTCCCTTAGTGCTGCTTGAGTTGAGATATCTACACATTTCTTAGAATCCGGTTTCACACCTTCTTTTCCTTCTAGAAGTCCTGGTATTTCTCTGAATTGTCTTCTGATTTCAATAACCATTTCTTGAGCTGCTTTTCCAACTGAAGTCATTGTCATAGCAGCAACTACGAATGGTAATCCTCCTCCAATTAGTAGTCCGACTACAACCATTGGATTTGTTAAATCTAAATCTATACCTTCACCTATTGCTGAAGCGTAAGCCGCGAATAATGCGAGTGCAGTTAATGCTGCTGAACCAATAGCAAATCCTTTTCCAACTGCTGCAGTTGTATTTCCTATTGAATCTAGTTCATCAGTAATTGCACGAACCTCTTTGCCCAGGCTACTCATCTCAGCAATACCTCCTGCGTTGTCTGCAACTGGTCCATATGCGTCTACAGTCATTGTAACTCCTACTGTAGCTAGCATGCCCATAGCAGCCATTGCAATTCCATAAAGACCCATTTCTCCACCTCCGTTGAACTCATTAGCTCCTAAGATACCAACTGAAATTAGAATGATAGGAAGGAATGTAGACATCATACCTATCGAAAGTCCTGCTATAGCATTAGTTGCCGGTCCTGTTTTTGACATTTCTCCAATATGAGCAATTGCTTTAGTTTTAATTCTGAAAACTGGCTCAATACCTGTATAGTATTCAGTAACTAATCCAATCAGAATACCTACGATACTTCCTAGTACTACTGAGTGCATAACTCCCATCTCAACATCAATTAGACCTTGATTAATAGCTAGGTATCCACCCGCCCAGAATAAAGCAGCAGCAATAAATGTAGTATTTCTTAATGCAGCAGCAGCATCAGATCCATTCTTTAAAAATGTCATCGAGAATACACCGATTATAGATGCGATGTAACCTATTAATCCAAGCATAATTGGCATTATTACATAGTCAACTGACATGTCTTCAGAATTACTTGCAATAATCATTGCAGCAATTATAGAACCAACGAATGACTCGAAAATATCTGCACCCATTCCTGCCACATCGCCAACATTGTCTCCAACATTGTCTGCGATAACACCAGGGTTTCGTGGATCATCTTCTGGAATTCCAGCTTCTACTTTACCAACTAAGTCCGCTCCAACATCTGCTGCCTTAGTGTATATTCCACCACCTACGCGAGCAAAGAGAGCGATTGATGACGCACCCATCCCGAAACCAGCAGCAGCAGATAAGTCACTAGCCTCTTTTTCGGCACCGAGCCAGAAAGCAACTAGGGAGATACCTAGTAATCCTAGTCCTCCAACTGAGAGTCCCATAACAGCACCTCCATTGTATGAAACAGCCAATGCTCCTGCTTGTCCATCATTCTTAGCAGCCATTGCAGTTCTTCCATTAGCGGATGTTGCTGCACGCATACCAGAGAGTCCTGCAAGTCCTGATGCAATCGCACCTGCAAAGAATGCTATTGCAGTTTCCAAGTCATTGAGCCATGCTAATAATGCCCCTACAACTAATACGAATACGCTTAGAACTTTATATTCAGCCTTCATGAAAGCCATAGCCCCTTCTTGAATTTCTTTAGTAATGTCAGCGACAATCTCATTGTCTATTTCTACACTATTCACTTTCTTGTACAACATAAATGCAATAACAAGACCTACAAGCCCTGCTCCTGCTGCAATTAACGGTATATTTTCTATCATGGTGTTCACCTTGTGACCCCGCGACTAAAGAATTACTTATAATCAGAATCCTGATTAATGCCCTTTAGATAATCATGTTATGATGATTTTTCTAGAACGATTTTAGCAAAAGAGGCTAAAATTCCGGCTCCATCATGTTCTCCTCTAAATGATTCATATTCTTCTTTGGAAATATGCCCCCAGCCATATGCTCGTTCAATTCTCTTCTTTGCAGCCTCAGGATGAAATTGTATACCCCATGCAGGCATAGGTTCTCCTAATTCATTGTTTATTCTAACAGCAGTTACAGCATTATGAGATGTTTTAGATAGTAATGTTGAATTATTTGGTATTGATATCACATGATCTTGATGACTAAACAATCCAGAGATTAGATCGTCATCTTTTGTTTTATGATTGGTTAATAATATATCTGAATTACCTTCTGTTGTTAGTTCTAGGTTCCAGATTCCGCTTGATAATTTTTCTGCACGCTTTATTGTAGATCCTAGTGAATGACATAATAATTGATGGCCAAAACAAATGCCTAGTGTTGGTGTTCCAGATTTTGCAGCAGCTCTAAACATAGTTTCAGTAGGCCCCATCCATTTTTCCCACATACTTACATTTTTTTTCGAACCGGAACAAACTACTGCGTCTAAATTTAATTCATCAAGCCATTTTTTCATTCTTTCTTCATCATCATGCATTGGCATAATAATTCTTTGGAATTTCACTTTTCTTCCTTCTAAATCAACTTCATTTTGTTCCCAAAAACCATATTCATAATTCCAGTTAGGTACGTCAATCTCTTCCAATCGAACTTTTGATTGAGTATTTGTTTTTTCCCCGGATTCAAATGATTGCATTTGTGGTGTTAATAGCATCACTTCAACGTCTGATATAGCAGCCATAGGTCTAATGACTTCTTGATTTCCACCATGCCCAAAATCTTCACGCTCAACCAATAAGTCAACCATCAGGACTCTGAAAGTGCTACTCATGTGTACTTGAAAGAGCCTCAGGTTCATTAGTCCTCGGCTGTTACGGTTACGCATAAGGTGGTACTGAAATGGTTGATGAACAGTTAATTCTCGATTCAGTTGGCCCCGTTCAGGCAATACTAGATGCCCATGATGGAGTAGTGAATGTTGTAGATACAACAGATGGAATTATTATGATTTCATTAGAAGGTGGATGTACTGGTTGTAGTTCTACTCCAATGACAGCCATGCAAATCTATTATTCTTTAATGAAACTTGAAGGTGTTAATGACGTAATTTTTGTTAATGGTGAATTGCCTGCATATATGAGAGCATTTATTGACGAGAAAATAGCTCAAAGTTAATTTTCCTTATCTTTTTCAGCAGCTCTCATTTTCATTATTTGATGCGGATTTGTTTCTCCTTGAACATCTGTTCCTTTAATATTCAACATTCCAGTTACTGCTACAATTATTGAAATAATTGCAAAAGGTCTAGCTACATTCGTGGAACCCCAAAGTTCGCCACCTGAATAATGCAATATAAATAGCATAATTGCTGAACTAATACAAAGAGCAGCAACAACTTTTTGAGTCAATATCTCCCCATTTTCAAAACGAGCGAGAGTACCTATAGCCATCCAAAGAATAGTTGCAAATCCACAAAATGTAATGGATGCTGCTTCTAGGACATAAATCAACTCCATAGTTCTGGGTGAGGGTATCTATTTGTTTATGTTGGGGATAACCAATCCGAATATTGGATGGTATGGTTCAAGACCAGTGACTAGTTCAACTAACCATGGTGAAGGTAGGGGGTTGGACTCTTCCTAAATCTCGTAGGCAGGAACCACCTTATGTTAGCAAGACACAATTAGTTGACGTATTAGAACAAATTGCAATATTATTAGAGTTATCTGGGGCAAATGGATTCCGAGTACGTGCATATCAAAATGGTTCTCGTACTTTAGCATCTATGGAAGAAGATTTATTCACTATAGTTTCTGAAAATCGTATTGTTGAAGTCAAAGGGATAGGGAAAGGAATTGGGGGTCTAATTACTGAGTCAGTTATGTATGGAACATGGGGTGGAATGCAATCATTATATGATAAAATACCACCTGGTTTGATTGAAATTGTCGGCATCCCTGGTTTAGGCCCGAAAAGAGCTAGAATTCTGCATGAATCCTTAGGCGTTGATTCGGTCGAGTCACTGAAAGCAGCATGTGAACTTGGTCACGTATCTCCACTAAGTGGATTTGGTGAAAAAAGTCAGCAGAAATATCTTGATGGTATTGATTTATTGCGTCGATATCAAGGTCGAACTAGAATGGATGTAGGATTATTATATGGCCGCGCATTGGAAGAGAAAATATCTAAAATAAAGGGTGTAGAAAAAGCGCAGCTTGCAGGTAGTGCTCGTCGCCGCCGTGAAACTATTGGTGACTTAGATATTGTAGTTTCATCGCAACTAGATCAGCATCATGAAGTGATTCAGGAAATTCTTAGTTTACCGGGTATAGCAGAGGTTAAAGGATATGGTGAATCTAAAGTTAGTTTGATTCTTGAGCAAGAAATGCTTTCTAATTCAGTGGAATCAGGAAGTATTGATGAAAGGCTTGCTGAGACTCTCATTGAAAGAAATAGTGATGCTACAATAGATGCTCAAGTTAGAATAGTCACTCCTGATACTTTTCCGTTTACTCTTGCCTATTTCACTGGTTCTAAAGAACATAATATTAGAATGCGTCAAGAAGCAATAAATCGTGGTTTAAGGCTGAACGAGTTTGGGTTATTTCCTGAAAATTTAGCAGGTGAATCTATCGGTATGGAGGCAGCGAAACATACTCTAAAGTGTGTTGATGAATCTGAAATCTACAAGAATTTAGGCATGAATTGGGTTCCGCCAGAAATGAGAGAAGATATGGGTGAAATTGAGGCAGCATCTTTTTCAAAAAATCCTCTTCCTGAATTAATCTCGCCATCTGATTTACGGGGGGCATTTCATAATCATACAGTATATTCTGATGGTGCAAATACTCTTGAAGAAATGGCTAAAGCCGCTCAATTATTAGGCTGGGAATATTTGGGAATAGCCGATCATTCTGAAACACTGAACATAGGTGGGAGACAGATTGGTATTCCTAGTGATAATGTTCTTAATCAGTCTAAAGAAATAAACAGATTAAATCAAAATTGGAGTGATCAAAATATTGATTTCAGATTATTCCATGGTTCAGAGTGTGATATTTTAGCAGATGGGAAGTTAGATTATCCTGATCATATTAGAAAAATATTTTCTCATGTTGTTGGTAGTGTTCATGCATTAGGAAGCTGGAGGAATAGGGACGAGATAGAGAATACCGAGTCTTTAATCAGAGCAATTGAAGATCCGACATTTACTATTTTAGGGCACCCCACTGGCCGTATTTTACAGGTTCGAGAGGGTTTTCCAATCGATATGCATGCAGTTATTAGGAGAATGGGTGAATTAAATTCAGAAGGCATTCTGAAAGCGATTGAAATTAACGCATCTCCATATCGTCTTGACCTTGATTGGCGTTTATGCAAGTTTGCTAAAGAGCAGAATGTACCAATCTGTATTAATCCTGACGCTCATGACACGAATGGTTTAGAGGATGTTTGGTATGGTGTACAAATTGCTCGTAAGGGATGGCTTGAAAGGTCTGATATTCTTAATTCTCGAACTAGTTCCGAGATAGAATCTTTATTCAATCATTGAGAATATTCATCATTGTGATTCTCTTCCACTAGTACATGAGTGTCACTCGTGGCCTAATTTTTGCTCTAGTTTCTGTAATTCCAGCTATGATATTTGGTCTTGCTGCTTACATTCTTTTTGACGGTGTTACGAGTTCCCCATCTAGTTCTGATTTTATGTATGGACCCTGCTATGGGGTTCCATTCATGGTCATTTTCTTGGCTTTTATTTATGGTTTTAGAATCGATGTGGAGATTGAATAATGAATCGTGCATCTAAGGCAGACATTATTGGTGAAATATTAGATGAGTTATACCCTACTCAACCTATTCCTTTAGATCATAAAGACCCTTATACTCTTCTTGTGGCAGTCATGCTCTCAGCTCAGACAACCGACAAAAAGGTCAATGAAGTAACACCTAATCTTTTTTCTAGAGCAGATAATCCTAAAAAAATGTCTGAACTTGAAGTAAGTGAAATCCACAAAATAATCAGAGAAATAGGCTTGGCACCTACTAAGGCGAAAAATCTTCAGAAAATGGCCAACCAGATTTTGGCAGGTGGTGGGGAGGTGATACCTGATTGGGAGTTCCTAGAATCTTTAGCCGGCGTAGGTCATAAAACAGCAAGTGTTGTTATGTCACAAGCCTTTGGAATACCTGCATTTGCTGTTGATACCCATATTCATCGTTTAGCATCTCGCTGGGGGTTATCGAATGGAAAAAATGTAGAAACTACTGAGAGAGATTTGAAGAAGGTTTTTCCTAAAAAAACTTGGATTAGAAGGCATTTACAAATAATCTTTTTTGGCCGTGAGCACTGTCCAGCTCGAAATCACGATATGAGCAAATGTCTAATCTGTAGTTGGGCATCAACTAAGAAAAGAATAAGGGATGAAATTCGTTAGTAATCTCTAACTATTAACATTCCACCGCTCAGACCAAAAAGCGCTCCAACCCCAAGAAGTGGTAACTGAAGACTTTTTACAAAATCTTTTGAATTTCTAGCATCTTGGCATTGCCCTTCATCCGCACCAATTATTTGTCCGATAGTACCAATTTCGGTATCGCATTCCTGCTCAACTCTATCATCGATATAACCTACTACTGAAATCGAAATTAGAAACATTATGAAACCTAAAATTCCTAAAGCTAAACAAATGATGCCCCCACTATTCATACACATAGCAAAGTATCTTTGCTATTGAATGCTATTAGTACGAGCATTCATCAGCCCCTCTCTCTTGCGATAAACATGACCTCTGAAGTTGTCTCATTAGAAGTAGGGCAAATAGCACCTGATTTTGAAGCTGAATTAACTAATGGTGATAAAATAATACTCTCAGAAGCGTTATCTTCTGGAGAAAAGATAATTCTTTATTTCTATCCTAAAGATAGTACTCCTGGTTGTACGGTACAGGCTTGCGATTTTAGAGATAATTTTACTCGTCTACAATCAGCTGGATTTAGAGTAATTGGGGTGTCCAAGGATTCCTCTAAATCTCATAAGAATTTCATAGATAAATTCGAACTTCCTTTCGAATTAATAGTCGATCCTGATATTATTTTACATCAAACTTATGGTGTGTGGCGCGAAAAAATGAATTATGGTAAAACCTATCTTGGAGTATCACGTTCAACATTTGTTATCGGTAATGACGGCAAATTAATTTTCGTTGGCTATAATGTTAGAGCTAGTGGACACGTTGATCGACTAGTCAAAGAATTGGGTATTGAGTGATTATAATGGACATATCTCAAAGAAGAGAAATAGTCTCTCGATTTCTTCGACGATGTGTGACCTATGCTGATGCTTCTATTAACCGTAAAAAACTAAGAGGCGAAGATCAAAAAGATATTTCAAATTGGGAAAATTACCGCCAATTTACATCTTTTTCTGCATCTGAAGTTGAATCAGGTGAACTTGATACTTGGTTAGAAGATGGAGGTTATGAATCTGAACCAAGTAACAATATATCTCTAGGTGGTGAGAATATTAAATCTAAGTTAGAAGATTTATCTCATGATGAAAGAAGGAATTGGCTTGCATCTTTGATGATGCCTAGGCCTATATCGCTAGTTGGGACTGTAAGTTCCGGCGGTGTGCAAAATTTAGCTCCTATGTCGTCCATTGGTGTTGTTTCAAATACACCTCCATTACTCACAATTAGTCTTTCAAAAAGTAGAGATGGTAAGGAAAGAGATACTTTGGTGAATCTTCGTAACTCAGGTGTTGGTTCATCATGTATGGTTTTCATACTTCCAGCAGATCTTGATTCAGCAAGGAATGTCCAGGAAACCTCTGCGAAATTACCAATAGATGAATCAGAATGGGACTTAGTTAATGGTGAAATGATTTCTGATGATGGTATTCCAATTCTTTCTTCATCCATAGCAGCAATGCATTGTAAAATGGTGGAGATACATCCTCTCCCCGAGGGTTCGTCAGCATCTTTGGTTATACTTCGTGTAGAATCGATAGTTACATCTTCAGGAATAGATTCCTCAAATATCCCACAGAAATTAATGCAAATTGATTATAATAAATTAGGCCCCAGTTCCAATAAAAACGACTGGGATTTTGAAGTATTTTATTGAGACTCAATTTGGCTTGGTAATTGTTCCAATATTTTCATCCCTAATCTATGGCTTTTAGTATCAACTCTCATTCCTAATCCTGGTACCATTAATAATGAATCATTTTCATTTAAAGAAAACACGGGAATACCAATTCTTTCACCTAAGTGTTCTACCTTTCTTTTGCATACATCTCTTTGAGCCGGCATATGTGACAATGAACTAATGTCTACTAGTAACAGATTCCCTCTCGATAATTCAGTTTCGATTCCAGCAAGTTGTATTCTGTGATAATCGTCAGGTTTCAAGTAAATTACATTTCTTTTGGCCAACGGCGTCAACATGTCAGTTCTTTCTGACCACAATACATCTCCTAGGTCATGAAACTCCGCTCTTGAATTTGATCTTGGTCCGGGATTAGCCGAACCAAGATTTTTCTTAACCGTTCTAGAAATTGTTTTATTTGGATCTGGTAAACCTAGAAGCTTGAACAGGTTAACCATGTGCCATCCTATTCCTCTTCCCCAATTAGTTCTTCTATCTCAGATGTACTCATAACTTCATTTGCTGATAGATTTTTATCTTCCAACTCCTTTAGTTTCGCTCTTAATTCATCCATCTCCAGATTAATTTTATCATTCGTATCATCTATTAATAAATCCTTATCAATATTATCTGATTTTTTAGTAGCAGGTTTATTTTTCTGTTTTTTTATTCTTTTTTTGCTAATTTTTTGTTTTTGTTTTTCCTCACTGAATGGATCATAGTCAGGGTCATCAAATGCATCATCCATTGATAGATTATTTCTTTGAGAAATTTCTACTATTACTTCTTTCTTCTTTAGTATTAATGCCATACCAATAGTTAATATCATAATTAATAGAATAATGATTATGCCCATAGGTGTGAAAATAAATGCAGACAACTCAAATGGTATCTCTTGAACCTGTATTGTTATTCTAACTGAATCTGTAGATTCACCATCATCCACTGTTAATTGAACTACTTTACTGCCTGCACTATTATATGTCCAAGATATTGTCTTTCCAATGATATCTCTATCGTTGTCTTTGTCACCATCGCCATCACTATCTTTTGATATATCCATATCCCAAGAATATACCATATTTTGCATATCGAAATCAGAGTCAATAGTGCCATTTCCTGAAAGTATAATTGCATCCCCTTCCATTGGTTGTGATTCACTAACTGAATATCCTACATTTGGTTTCATATTTCTGATGTCTAATGGTATCTCGACAGATGCTATTTCGCCATCATTATCTGTGACATGAAATATGATCTTATCTGGCGCTGTATTTGAATCCGGCCATGAGTGTACTAAGTGGTAAGATGCTAAATCACAATCATCATCTATTGTTCCATAATTGTCTGAATTCGTATATGGGTCAAGATCATAACAAGGGATGAGGCTTTGTACATCATATAATGTATCATCAACTATTATTGACAATTCAATATTTGTATCTTCTGCAGCCGGTAAAGGTTGAGAAAATGGACGAATAGTTGGAGGGAGATTATTCACTTTGAATGGAACTGTAATTAAATCGGTACCTTCGTTATTATCATCAAATACTTGGAAAGTAGCTATGTGCTGTCCTTCTGTATTATATGTATGTTGTATTGAACTTACAAGTCCTGTTTGTGTCTCCTTAATATCTGGTTCATCCTCCGCATCTGGTACCCAAACATGCATTAATGAACTCTTATCATTCTCCGAATCTTCTGCCCAACCTCTAATTGTAAGTTGATCTCCTTCGTCTACATTGTAAAGTCCAAATGAGTTTGGAATTATTCTATTTCCATCAAATATAACTTCCCATTCTGGGTTATATGGTGCAATATTAGTTACATCTATACTGTATGATTCAGTAATTTGTTCACCATCATCGTCAACTGCATCGACTTCTATGGTATATGGGCCCTCTTCAGTTGGTGTAACTGTGCATTTAATGCCCAAGACGCCTTGGTCGCAAGGTGCGTTCCAAATGATGTCAATAGGGGCATCTGGAGTTTGAGTATCCAGATCTATTCTCTCTGTTATTTCAAATGTTATTGGGCTAAGTACTGGACTAGAGTCTGATTCTACAGAAATTGTTATTTCTGGTGCTCTATTGAGAATTGTGATATCATTACTGACTGAATGAAAGTCGCTTTCTTCATCCGTTACTACCATGTTGATTGTAAAAATTCCATCATCATCCCAAGTATATTCGAAAATACAGTCACTCTCTTCAGATGTTACAATCTCTCCGGATAAACTTTCTAGAGAAAATGTACAATAGAACCCCCCTCCATCGGGGTCATAAGAATTTAGTCCATTGAAAGATATTTCATTGAGGGTCAATGATTCTTCAGCTATCGTCAATAAAGCAATTGGTATGGACCCTATGAATAGATTAAATTCACCCTGATTATTAGTAAGGTCACCGTCTTCTATATCAATATTGAATTGCATATCAATATTTCCAAATGGTTGATTGGAGGGGACTGTCCAAGACACCTCGACTCTCGCTTCTTCAAGACTGGATAACGATGGAATATTTGCATATGTAACTGTTCCATCAGGTTCAGTTATCTCTAGTGTAGAAGGAGTTGAAGATCTCAATCCTCTATTTATTACTGGAATACTAAATGTTATCAAATCATCTCTAATGGCTGTGAATCCAACATTATTGTCTAAGGTTATTGTTGTATTCAATCTTGTTCTTTCCACAGAAACACCGTCTTGATTTGTATATAAATCAATTTCATAGACATCGGGGTCTATTGTCACAGTAGTTGCGCCTACTACCCGATTAGACATGACGCCTATCCACGCTAGAATTCCATGACTTCCTAAATCCTCACAATTATTGCAAAGTCCTTCCGAATTCGAATAATCTGCGGAATCTCCTGTATTAAATATAATATGTGCACTTCCATTAGAAGAAGTAGTCACGTTTTGTACATTCTCTTCAATCTCATATCTGAATTGTACTATTTGATTACCAACTGGATTTCCATTATTTGTCACATTAATCCAAGCCGATGCCTCAATATTAATTGGTGAAAGTGGGAATTCAACATCTACAGTAATTATTTTCTGTTGTGTAGGTGATTGGTAAGATGATAGTGAATGGACAGCTGTGAAACCTAAACTTTCTATTGTTTCCATCTTTATATCTCCTTCAATTCCAGGACAAAACCATTTGTATCCCGTATCATCTCCATCTCCGTTTGTGCTTGATATATTGTATGATGTAGCACAACTGCCATAATTTACTCCTGAATATCCTTGGCTAACAATCTCATAAATTGAACTACTTTGTGATATTGTGTCATCAGGAATATCTACATAATCGCTTTGACCATCATAGGTAGTAGTAGTTGTGTAATCTTGACTCCATGATTCACCTACTGATAGCGGAAAATCATAGCCTTCAAGGGGTGGAGAATATGCTTGGTTGACTTCTAGTGTACCAATGTCAACATCTATACACCACCATAAGATATCCCCGCAGAAAACGATTTCAATATTTGCTTCTTGAGATACAGTTGCAAGGTCCGATGCACGTATTACTGATATTGTATCCATATTTACTTCTAAATCGCCTGAATTCCCATCTAAGTTGATGTTATTTGCTTCATAATATCCCTCTGATTCTACTTTATAGACAAGAGATGTGGTATTGTCTACCGTGGTCAAGTAGATGTCAGTTACTGTACTTTCTAAGGTTCCAGTAAGTTCCTGTAAGTTAGTATTGACTCCTGATGCTATAATGAAATCTGCCATGTCGAGATAACCATTATAGTTCCATTTGTCAGCAATTTTCCATGATGGAACATCTATTAAATTTGTATTTCTTGATATTGAGTTGATACTTATTTGATTTTCATCTAGTTCATCTACGTGATTTTCGGGTGTATAAATACCTGCAAATGTTGATACTAACAATAAAAATGTCAGAAGATAAACTGTCTCAGTTCGAGAGCGCATAGCGCTCTCGCATGGTTACTCACACATCAATCTCGCGATTGACGTCTCTCAGATAAAATTTCAGAGTAAGTCTGCTAATTCATCTTGAATAAACTGTACTGCCTCAAGGATTTCATCCTTATGCCTTGCGCCAGTTATAACCATCTTTCCACTACCAAAAATCAAACATACAACTTTTGGATAGTCTAATCTATAGATAAGTCCTGGGAATTGCTCTGGTTCATATTCTACCTTATCGAAAGGCAAGTGAAAAGTCAAATTATTTAGATTAAGTTTTCGAGGAAGAGCTGCTAAAGGTTCGCCTTCACGTATTCCACGAATTCTTTCATCACTTGCTTTAACTTCTTCATCAGTAGCTGCTCTCATGCCACCATCTTCTAGATCAATAACACGTGTATTGTTATCATCCATTCTAGCAGTCCCATTGTAATCTTCTGGATAGAATAGGGAATATGTAGCAACCATATTTTGAACTTCTATTTCTACATCTTTCAAATCCCAAGTTTCAATTCCTGCATTTCGTAAGTCAGCAGTCATTCTTTCGATTCCTGTGTGAATATTTTGCTCATTTTTTCCACCAGTGCAAACAGCTCTTCCTGAACGGAACATTAGTATTGCAAGTTTTGGATCTACGACCCTGTAAACAACCCCAGGGAACTGTTCAGGCTCATACTCACAATTCAATTGAATTGCGATATCCGGAAGATCTAGTTC
>TARA_B110000116_G_scaffold161217_1_pt1 | contig 14233 bp, 9 predicted proteins | sample TARA_B110000116 | Tara Oceans TARA_B110000116 (sample SAMEA4397355) | marine metagenome | biome: Polar Biome; feature: [ZZZ] marine water layer (ENVO:01000295); material: water (ENVO:00002006), including particulate matter (ENVO:01000060) such as... | depth 199 m
ACACGCAGGTAAGTCACCTATTGTAATTGCGCAGTATTTTTGCGATGGAATAAACCAGCCCGGTAAAGCAGAGGAGTTGTATTTATTGAAAAGTGAGCATTTACACGTTAGTGAACAAGCTCCCAATTTACTCCCTGGATTACATGATATTTTAATTTTTTTAGTTGAAAATAAGATACCATATGGAGTAGCTAGTAATGCAACAAGACAATTCTTAACGAACAGTATTCGTCAGTTAAAAATGGATTTCTCAATTTATACTGGGGTTGAAGATTACGTAAACCCAAAGCCACATCCAGAAGCATACATTTCGTTGGCTAAAAAATTAAACGTGCAGGATTCCGATTTTGGAGAAACGTGGGTTTTTGAAGATAGTTTAACAGGAACAAAAGCAGCTAAGTTAGCAGGTATGATTCCAATCGGAATTTTAGCACAACACAATGCCGAAGCTTTAAAAAAGGCTGGAAGTCAATTGGTTTTCAAACATTTGTTAGATGCTTTGAATTACCTAAAAGGTTAATATTTATACAAATAAGTATTCAGTGCTAAGTTCTTATCGTTTTGTTTTAGGTTAAGGTTTTTAAAAAAAATCTTGATTTAGAAGCTTAATAAACTTAGTCATCTACAATTAAAAGATTAAAAAAAGGTCACTAGTTTGAGTATCCAGTTGTTGGCTGATGATCGTAAAAACACTTCCAAGTTATATAACTTGTCAAAAATTTATTGCAAGGCCTTAGGGTTTATCCTAGCAACTAATAATTTAGTTGAAGTATATAAAGAGCGGTCGCAGATAAAGAACATAAATAATCTTTTTTAACCTCAAAAATCTAATTTCTATAGTGCAACTTACCCTTGTTTATGACATTAAAGGTGAGTCATCTCGTTCTACTTTTTCCCGAAAGGTAACTTTCAAAATATGATTCATCATATTTAACGATGATAGAAACAGAACAATAGATTTTTTATTTACTAAACCAGGGTTAATTAACCTTTTGATTTGAAAAAGAAAGTAATTTTAACGATTTTTAAAACAGCAAAAACATTCAACAATAATTAAGCTGATATTTATTATAACCAAAATTTGATGACTCTTCTTCGTAAATTATTAGTGAATCCAAGATTAAACGGAATGAATAGAGTTCATTTTTATTTTGGGCTTGTACTAATTTTTTCAGCTCCTTTTTTAGGGAAAATACCCCTTATTTTTTTCGGGGAAAAATTGGAAGTTAAAGCTGTAAGAATAGTTAGTCATGAGTCTGTAAATATGGGGCCTAGTCTCTTTTTGTCCCTTCCTAAAAAGTATACACTATGGGAAGGGAAGTTGAGCAATAAGCAGATTGTTTTATTTGAAGGTTCTCGAAACGTGCTCCACCTAAGGGGCGAAGTGAAAACAGCTTATGTAAATCAAAATAATTTAGATAAGAGTTTCATTATCAGTTTCGCTGGGATTTATAACAACGAGAATTCAACCATCTCTATTTGTATCTTAACCATTTGGGTAGCCTTGTTTTTAGTGTATGGCGACTCAGGGAAAGAGTGGTTGAAATTAAGGGAAATACAGAAGTGGTATATGAAGGTTTTTGCTTTCTTATCAGTTGTTTTTTTATTTTGGTTTTTGGTTATTTTCCCTATTTGGTTGGGAGTTACGCAGGGTTGGCCAGGTATAGTCCTGTTTTTAATATTGTTATTTTTTGTCTCTTTTCAAATTAGAGAAACAATTGAATACTTAGTTTTTTCGGAAGAAGAGCTTAAGGCTCGATTCTTAAAAAGAAGCATAAAAAAGAGAGAGGAGGTGAGGGAAGTTAATGCCGAAATATTTAAAAGAAGAAAGCGTAAAAATAATAGAATTTGATTTTTTTTATTCAATGCTGATTCTAGTAGCTAGGGTATAGATAAATCACCTAAAAAACAAGCCTTTATTTGCTTAGTGATTATGCAAATAAAGGGCTTGTGAGTCTTTTTTAATTGTGACAAAGGAGTTATTTTTTCAATAATCTATCTGCAATTTTCTTTGCATCGATACAATATCTATCGTCTCCTTTTAAATTCCATTCTCCAGTTTTATCAATATAAAACTGAACTGTTTTTTCTATGATTTCAGTATAACCACCATAAGCTTTAATTGTTTGCTGTACTTCAGCCAAGTACTCATCTTTCGTAATTTCTTCAGCAACAACAAGATCCCAAAGTCTATTAATACGTTTCGATTTCTCTTTATAAACGGGATCTTTCGATTTATAGGCCATTAAAAAAAGTGAAAGTGCTTTCGCTTCAGATGTTGGCTTTTCTGTGTTTTTTTTCATAATCAATATTTAATTTAATGACTTTATTTCTTTGGTTTCAACTAAAATATAATGCTGAATAATTCCCAAAAAGGAAGACAATGGAAAGTTAGTGCTGAAGTTTTTGGAATGCAAGAAAAAGTTGTTGTAATTACACGCTTAACTCAAATGAAAATTATTTCTGTCTTATAAAATTATTTTCCAGGCATTGGTTTTAAATAATTTATTTGTTTTATTCAGCAAATTTAAAGAGCTATGTAGGGCTTATATTCTTTAAATATTAGTTGTTTAATTTTATTAGTAAAGTTAAAGGAATACGGTGAAGTTTGTGCTTCTGTGCTAAAAGTAAAACTTAGAGCTGTTGATAAAGGATGATTGTAGTTTAGCTTGTATGTTTTTTTGGTTAAGTTTTTCTTTAATTGAAATACCTACAACAGTCTTTATGCCTTTTTAATTTTTGTTAAATTAATACGTTATTCTTAAGAGGTTCGGTTTTAACGTAAACGCAAAATATTTACGCCAAGCTTTTACAAAAAAAAACAAAAACGGTTTGAGTAATTCCTCAAACCGTTTTTGTTTTTTTTTGTAAAAGACCGTTTTATCTTTTGTAGTACGTTACTATACTAGCTTTAGCTAAGGTATTATTCCATAAGTAATATCCAACTACAGCAGGGTTCGTACTTTCGTTTAATCCAAGTGTATCTGTTTTTAAGGCATAAACTGTAATTATATATTGATGTAAACCATGGCCTTCTGGAGGGCAGGGTCCACCATAACCATTCGATCCATAGTCTGTGATACTTTGAATAACTTCTTTAGGTGTTAAATTTAGTGTTGTATTTCCAGCACCAGAGACTAATTCGTTTGTACTTACTGGAATGTCAAATACTACCCAGTGCCACCATCCACTTCCAGTTGGTGCGTCTGGGTCATACATTGTTACGGCAAAGCTTTTGGTCCCCTCAGGTGCATTTTTCCAAGACAATTGCGGTGATTGATTTTCTCCAGTACATCCAAAGCCATTAAACTCTTCATTATTAGTAGCCTCTCCACCTAAATTGTTACTAAACAAAGTAAACGTCTTTTGAGCGAATAAAGTGCTTGATAAAGCGATTAGTAATCCAAAAATAAAATTTGATTTTTTCATAATATTTGTTTTAAGTACAAGTATAAAATTATGATATACTGGACTAAGTATTATGTTTGATAGCGTTCAAAAAGTATTGATAAAAGTTCAACTTGATTGATACTGTTTTGGGGTTAATCCAAATTTCATTTTAAAAGCCTGAATAAAATTCGATAAATTTTCATACCCAATTTCCTCAAAGATATCTGAGGGCCTTTTTGATTTGTTTTTTAATAAGAAAGCAGCATGTTCAAGTCTTTTTTCTTGAAACCATTTACTTGGGGAGTTATGGAAGTGTTTTTCAAATTCTCTTTTGAATGTAGAAACACTCATGTTAGATAAAAAGGAAAGTTCTTTTAAGCTCAGTTTATTTAGTTGGTTGCTCTCAACAGTTTGGATGAATTTTTGATTTTGATTATCACTGTTGTTGATTAAAGAGTAAAGAAAGTCGACACCTTTAAATTCGGTGAGATATAGCATTATTTCTTCAAATTTAGCAGCTAAAATGTTTTTTTGGATCGATTTTGAAAGTTTGGAAATATCCAAAATACTGTTTGCAAACCCCTTAATAAATGCGTCGTATTTAAATAGGTACGTGGAGTAATAAACTTCAGTATCTTTTTTTTCAAGCTCAAATTTCCGTATGAATTTTAATACACTATCATTAGAGAAAAAGAAAAGAATGCTTTTGTATTTTTCCTCTACGTTAGATAATTTTTCAGTCATAAGACAATGACCAGATTTCATCAACAAAAATTGAGAGTTATCAATTGAATAAGAAGAATTATCAAAAAAAACCTCTTTAGTACCTTCTTGTAAAAAACTAAAAGTGTTTTTATTTAGTAAAATTTGTTGCTTAGATATTTCTTTAGTGCTTTCATAATCATATACACAGATAGATAGCGAAGAATTTAAATTTAGTTCATCCGGTAGTGTGATTATCTTCATCGGTTTCTTAATTATCTATAACGTATAGGAGTTGATGAAGATAAATTATATTTAGAGGAGAAAGAAGTTTCTTTTGGGTTTGTTTGAAGAGCAATGGATGTAAACCTCTATAAATATCATCTCTAGAAGTTCTCTATTGCTGTTCTCATATTTACGTCATCCAGATCGCAGCGTGGGGTCTTTAAGTAATTACTTAAAGTTTCGGCAGTCGTACCTCCTTCTGAATAACGGTTTTGGTTTTTATTCAGGTTGTATGGTATGAAAGAAAAAAGAGTGCCTCTCCTTTTTTAAGAAATCATCTGTTGTTGTTGTTGTTCCCATATTCACGTCATCCAGAGCGCAGCGTGGGATCTTTAAGTAATTGCTTAAAGTTTCGGCAGTCGTACCTCCTTCTGAATGACGGTTTTGGTTATTATTCAGTTTGTTTGGTACGAAAGAAAAAAGAGTGCACCTCATTTTTTTGCATCTTCTTTTTTGCATCCACTTTTTCACGTCCTATTTTTAAGAAATCATCCATTGTTGTTGTTCCCATATTCACGTCATCCAGAGCGCAGCGTGGGAACTTTAAGTAATTACTTCTGAATGACTGTTTTGGTTGTTATTTCGTTTACGTGGTGTAAAATAAAAAAAGAGAGTATTTCATTTTTCGCGTCTACTTTTCCATAAAATTAAAAGTATCTCGAAATGACTACTGTTTATATAGAATATCTAAAACAAAAAAAGCTTCACTTTAAAAAGTGAAGCTTTTTTATTGAAACGTCATGTTTCTTTGTGATCGCGCTAGGACTCGAACCTAGGACCGTCTGCTTAGAAGGCAGATGCTCTATCCAACTGAGCTACGCAACCATCCCGTATTTGGTGGTGCAAAGATAGGCCTTTTTAGGGATTATCCAACCAAATGAGAATTTATTTTGAATTTAGCTTTTAGCTTCATAGAAATAGCTTGTTTTCAGTTAGGTATAACTTATACGTGGTTTTTCTTTTTAACTTTAAGATGATGCGAATTTCACTCTTGTTTTACTTTTTTATTGTGACCGCTTTTGGCTTTTCTCAGAGTCAGTTTGAGTTTGTGCCCAACGGTGGGCAATGGAACCCATCAGTCATGTACAAAGCGGATGTTCCATCGGGAGCTGTGTTTTTAAAGGAAGACGGATTAAAGTATTCTTTTTACGATGCGGCGTTTTTTCACAATGTTCACGAAGGACATGATCCTGGAAATCGACTTCATTTTCATGCTTTTGAAATTAATTTTGTGGGCTCTTTAAAGCCCAAATGTGCCTTGAACGATTTACAAGAAGGAACGATTAATTATTACTTAGGGCAAGATGAATCCAAATGGGCAAGTGGATTAAAGGCCGGTACAGAAGTAGTTTATAAAGACATTTATAAAGACATTGATTTCAGAATTTATAATAAGGCAGGTGATTTAAAGTATGATTTTATTGTAAAACCAGGAGGGAAGGTATCTGATATTAGGTTATCTATAAAAGGGTTGGATCAATTATTTATAAAAGATGATCAGTTACATATGGTAACGTCTTTAGGTACTTTAATTGATGAAAAGCCACTCACTTTTTCGAGGGAGTCAGGAGTTATAAAATCTAAATACGTTTTAGAAGGCGATCAAGTAAGTTTTTGGGTAGCTGATTACGACCCAAACGAAACTATTGTAATTGATCCTGTTTTAATATTTTCAACCTATTCAGGATCTGTAGCGAACAATTTTGGATATACAGCTACTTATGATGATAAAGGTTATTTATACGCTGGAGGATCGGTGTTTAACCAAGGCTATCCTACCACTATAGGAGCTTTTGACGTCACCTTTAATTCTTATGCTGTAACAGAGGGCTGGGGGAATTTTAGCGGTTGGTATTGGGGGATTTCGGATATTGGAATTACTAAATATAATTTGAATGGAACAGCACGAATTTACTCCACTTATATTGGTGGAGGATGGTGTGAGGCTCCGCATAGTTTGGTAGTAAATAATAGAGATGAATTATTTGTTTTAGGTTCAACCAGTTCTTTAGATTATCCTGTTTCGGGGACTGCTTTTGATGACTCTTTTGGAGGCGGAGCAGAGGTGAATTTAGCGCGTGGAGTATTTGTTAATTATACGCAAGGATCGGATATTGTTATTTCGAGATTAAGTGCCGACGGATCGGCTTTGTTATCGTCTACTTTTGTAGGAGGGGATGAAAATGATGGCTTAAATACAAATGTTGATTTGATTGCGAATTATGCGGATCAAATGAGGGGAGAAATTATTTTAGATGAAAATCAAAACGTCATTGTAGGTTCGTCTACCAGCTCTTTAAATTTCCCAATCACCCTCTCTAGTCATCAAAACGTATATGGTGGAGGAGAGCAGGATGGCGTTGTATTTAAAATGAATGAAGATTTATCTACTATGATTTGGAGTTCCTACGCTGGAGGAAGCGGAGCGGATGGTATTTACAGTGTTATTCAAAGTGCAGATAGTTCGATTTATTTTGCGGGTGGAACCAACTCTACTAATTTTAATTTTGGAACTTCAGCTTATCAATCCAATTACCAGGGCGGAATTACAGATGGTTTTTATTGCAATTTTTCAGCGGATGGTAGTGCGCTTATTCAAGGTAGTTATTTTGGAAGTGACCAGTACGATCAAATTTATTTTATTCGAGAAGATAAAGTGGGTAATATTTACACTTACGGGCAATCGGATAAGTTTGGAACGTACTGGATTAAAAACGCAGCTTATAATACGCCGAATAGCGGACAGTTTATTTCCAAATTTTCACCTGATCAATCTTCCTTAGCTTGGAGTACAACATTTGGTTCGGGCGATTCTAAAGTTAACATTAGTCCAACCGCTTTTATGGTTGATTTATGCAACAAAGTTTATTTGTCAGGTTGGGGTTCACCAAGTTCAGGTTACGATCAAATAGGAGGGAATATTGCCGATGGAACATTAGGAATGGAAGTGACACCAGACGCTTTTAAGCCAACTACAGATAACAGTGATTTTTACTTAATGGTATTAGAAGACGATGCTTCAAGCTTATTTTACGCTTCGTTTTTTGGAGGAGATTTAAGTAACGAACATGTTGATGGGGGTACGAGTAGGTTTGATTCCAAAGGAGTAATGTACCAATCGGTTTGTGCAGGTTGTGGTGGAAATGATGATTTCCCTATTTTTCCGCCCAATGTAGTTGGTCCAACCAACGAAGGGGTTTTTATTGATTTTAACGGGAATGAATATCCTTACGGTTGCAATAATGGTGTGTTTAAGTTTGATTTTGGCATTCCCAACATTATTGCTGATTTTAACAATCCTCCAATTATTTGTGCGCCAGGTATAGTTGATTTTAAAGACAATAGTAAAACGCAAGCCAGTACTACTTGGCTTTGGGATTTTGGAGATGGGAGTTTAAGTAACGATACCAATCCATCGCATGTTTATACAACTGCCGGAACATATGTAGTGAAATTAGTATTGAAAGATCCTACGGCTTGTAATTTAAAGGATAGTATTTCCAAAACGATTACGATTATGGGTGGGAATATTTTTGATGAAGGAATTGATTCGGTTTGTATGAATACAAGTTTACAAATTGGGTTGTCTCCGATTGCGGATACTTCGATTTCTTATTTTTGGACTCCCTCGATAGGGTTAAGTCGAAACGATATTTCCAATCCTGTTGCATTGGTTAATTCCACTATTGATTACCAATTAATTATTCAACATACCGGTTGTGCGGATACTTTAAAACAATCCTTATTTCCATTAAAATCTCCTTATCGCATTGCCGATACAGTTGGATGTAGAAACTTAAACACCAAGTTGAATTTTGAAGGATATGGAGCTTATCATACATTTTTATGGAGTTCTACAGCCTTTTTTACCGATACGTTGAATACTGATATAAGAGAGCGTGATTTAGTTGTATTTACCAATAACAGCAACACAACTTATCATATTAGATCGGAGGATTTGTTTGGCTGTTTAATTCAAGATTCTTTATCCTTAATCCCTGTTGGGTTTACCAGTTTGAATACTGATACTATTATGTGTAAAAGGGATACATTGGTTTTAGCGGATACAACAAATGCTAATTATGTTAAATCGTATAGTTGGAATCCAATGTCATTTATTGAAACTGTAATCAATGATTCGGCTTGGGTTATTGCAACACAAAGTATCGATTACAGGCTGTATAAAAATTACGGATTAGGTTGTCTAGATACAGCTATTTTTCCAGTGATTGTTCCATTTCAAGAGCCTAATCCAATTAACGATACGTTACTTTGTAATCAATACACTCCCTTAACGCTTTTAGGTGATTCATCGAGTTATTTCACCAATGTGGTTTGGTATGCTGAAAACGAAGAATCAATTGGTTCAACCTACCAATTAAATACCTTGTTTGAAATAGGAATCGAAGAAGTGACCGTTGAGTACACAAGCTTATATAACTGTATTTATCTTGATTCATTCGAGGTGAATAATGTTTCTTTTTCAATTGCAACAACTTCAGATTCTATTATTTGTTCGACGTTGACTACAAACGCGAAAATTGAAAACTATGAATTGGATCGGTTTGACACGCTTTTATGGCAACCTTTTCCTTTGATTATTGGTGACTCTTCGGCATTAACGGTGCAGTTTTTAGCCGATAATGATGTGAATGAAATTTGGGTTTATGGTTTAGATACAAACGGTTGTAGAGATGCTGATACGGTGATTGTTTTAAATTTAACTGTAGCAGGTGCTGATTTGCCCAATGTTTCAATTTGTACTGGAGATTCGATTCAAATTGGTATTGATTTTGACCAGTTAGGATCGGGGGTTTTTCAATGGATTCCTACCGATTATGTGTCTAATCCAACAAGTCCAAATCCTTACGTATGGCCAAATGACACTTCTGTTTATGGTTTAGTTGTAGACAATGGAAGTTGTGTGGATACTTTTTATCAAAAAATATCTGTTTCAGAAGTAACTTTAACTGCTTTTGGTGATACTTCGATATGTAATTATAATGGTTTGTTTACGGTTGGAAGTTTAGCAAAGCAAGGCTTAAATCAAGTTTGGAGTTTGGATGAATCCTTTATGGATACGCTGTTGAGTGGGAGGAACGAAAACGAATTAATTACGGAACTGGAAATAGGAAGTACGTGGGTTTTCACGAAGGTGTATGATGAGTCGGGGTGTGCGGCTATTGACTCTGTTTTAATTGAGCGATTTGCTTTTGATCTTGATTACGAAAAAGATTTTACGTTGTGTTTAAATGATACTGTTGAAATAGTGCCTATTGGTTATTTGGATTATGACTCTGTTGCTTTTAATTGGAGCCCAGCAGCACTTTTAACATCGGGGGTGAATGATACAAATGTTTGGATTTCGCCAGATGCGGGGGATCATTTATTAACGGTTATTTCCACAAGTGAGCATAACTGTATCGATTATGATACAATTGAAGTAACAGTTGGTGGGTTTGATACATCGAGTGTTTTAATTACCACTACTGCGGATACCTTGATTACTGGAGAAACGGCTATTTTAACAGCTTATCCTGATGGGTTGGAATATGTTTGGGAACCGAGTGGGAGTGTGCTTAATCAGGCTAACAACACGGCTGAGGTGGGGATTGTAAAAACTACTGAGTTTACGGTTTTGTTAACGGATTCGATTGTGAAGGAGTGTTTTAGAAGTGAACGTGTTACTATCATTTTTATCGATGCTAATTGTGAAGAGCCTTACATTTTTGTTCCCAATGCTTTTACGCCAAATGGTGATGGTGAAAATGATGTGTTGTTTGTAAGGGGAAGAAATATTACTGATTTGTATTTTGCGATTTTCAATAGATGGGGAGAAAGAGTTTTTGAGACAGAAGACCAGTCGGTCGGGTGGGATGGTTTTTATAAGAGCATGAGCTCAGATCCTGCTGTTTTTGATTACTACCTGAAGTTTAAGTGCGACGGTGGTAGAGAGCATTTTATTAAGGGAAATGTAACGGTAATTAGATAGTGAGAATAGAATGTAAAAAGGCCCATAAATAATGTTTCTGGGCCTTTTTAGTTTATTTACTGTTTAATGAGAAGTCAACAGTAAATCCAATCGATAAATTAGTCATCCATCTAGATTTACCAATAAAGTAAGCTCCGTATCCAACTTGCGTAGAAAGTTTAATTAACTCTCCTTTCCCGTATTCAAATGCAAACCCACCAGAGCTGTGGAAGTTATTTGTGTAATCATTTTCATAAATGACATCTGTCCAAGGATCAATATTATCAGCATAAATTTGACTTTGATTAAAATAATGATTCCCTGATACGTAAGAATAGAAATCCCACATGTTATAATCTCTAAACTTATATTTAAGAGATAATCCTGTATTAATTATTTTGTAATCTTGAGATGCAATTGGTAAACTAACCACTTGAATCATAAACTTGTTATTAAACAAAGCTTTGTAACTAAGTCCTGCTCCAGATGCTGTTCCTGCGTGCAATCCTAATTTGTGAATGACTTTCTTGTTTAAATAATTTGAACTGGAATCGGTAGTTGATTCCTGTGCGAAGTTTGAAAGTGAGATACCTCCAAAGAGCATGCATAATAGTAATTTTTTCATTTTATATATTTATTTTTTTATAAGACTAGACTTACTTTTTAAAAGTTGCCTTTTATTTTCGAATACCATAAACAAGGTATCTGAAAATAATTAATCAGCAAGTTTTAACTTAATACGTTTCTAAATTAGGAATTAGGTTTGAGTTAAAGAAATTAATTTAAAGAAGGAGAATGTGCGAATTTCCCAAAAAATGAAAATTCATTATTTGGAACTTCAATCGTTTTATTCCAAAGATTTCTTGTTTGATTTTTAAATAAATAGTTCGCTTGAAAATCATTTATTAGCCAAGATTTCTTTTCGAATTCACTTTCTAATTGATCAATTTCCCAGCCAGCATAGCCTACAAAAAACTTAATGTTTTTTTGTGTTAACAGCCCCGATGCTAATAAGTTTTTCACTTGTTCGAATTCGCCTCCCCAGGATAGGTTATTGGCTATTGGAATACTGTTTTCAATTTGATCACCCAAAGAGTGGACGTAAAATAATATCATTTCATCAACTGGTCCTCCATAATAAACAGGGAAATCACAGTTTATAAGCTGAGGTACAACTTGACTAACATTGAATTCGGTTGGTTGGTTTAAAATAAACCCCATACTGCCTGTTTCTGAATGGTCAGCTAAAAAAATAACTGATCGTTCAAAAATAGATCCGATTAAAAATGGATTTGCAATTAAGATTTTACCTTTATGATATGTGTTTTGGTTATCCACACTCTAAATATAGAGTCAAAAAGTAAAATGAACGAAAAAACACCATAGAAATTATCAAATCTATCATAACTGTTGATAAACACTAAAGTTTAATGCTATTATAATCTTGCATTTTTTTTACTTTGTATTCTTTACGTTTTCAAATTAAGTATCGATGGCAAATATTTTAAATGAAATAAGAAACAGACATGATCTGTTTTATAAAATAGTCCTATTTTTAACCTGTATATCTATCATTGTTTACCTTTTCCCAAAGGAAGCAACGTTTAAATATGAGTTTCAAAAAAATCAACCTTGGCAGTATGAAACTTTAATAGCGCCCTATGATATTGATGTTTATAGGACAGATGATGAAGTTAAAAAAGACAGGGAAGAAATTAGCGAAAGAAGAAAACTCTATTTCTCTTTAGATCAATCCAAGGTAAAAGGTAAAATCGAATTTTTTAACCGCGAACTAAATAAATCTTGGGAAGCCTTTATTGCTAAAAAAGAAAAAGGTTTATTATCGGTATTTAAAAGCGATAGTAAAAAGAAAAACGCTTTAATACTTGAGAAACGTAATTATCAAAAAGCAGGAGAATCGATTGTTGAAGAGGTATACAAAAGAGGCGTAATTGAACTTTCTAGTGAGGTTAATGAGTTGAATGATTCCGTGAAGTTTTATGTTAAAAGGAATAATTATTACGCGGGGACTTATTTGGGGGATCTATTTACTCCCAAAACTGCTTTCGAATTTTCGATTGATAAATTAGGAAATCAAAATAAGCTCAACTCTCAATATCTTTTAAACATATTGGAAGAGGTTTTTAATAAAAATTCGGCGAACGTTTCCTTTAATGTTAAAGAAACAGCCCGAATTTTAAATCAGGAGCAGGGTCAGGTTATATTAAAAGAGGCAACGGTTAAAAAAGGATATCGAATTATTGAAAAGGGTGCTCCCATAGATGAGGATAACTACAAGGTTTTAAAATCTTTCGAGCGTAAATATAAAAGTAAAAAGGGGTCTCAATTTAGTAAGTACATTATTGGTTTTGGTCAAACAGTTTTAGTAGCCGTTTTAATGGCTTGCTTAACATTGTACTTAGCTTTTTTTCGACCAAAATTAATGGAGAACAATAAAAACATTGTCTTTATTTTGTTTGTCATTACTGCTTTTGTAATTATTACAACACTTGGTTTAAAGTATGAATTGTTCAACGTTTATATTGTTCCAATATGTTTAGCTCCAATTATAATTCGCTCTTTTTTTGATACTCGAACAGCATTTTTTGTTCATTTAGTAATTGTTTTACTACTTGGGTTTATTGTTCCAAACGGATTTCATTTTATATTCTTACAACTCGTAGCGGGTATGATGGGGATTTACGGATTTGCTAATTTTAGAAACCGGTCACAACTTTTTTTTACCACGCTCATCATCGCGCTTTCTTACGCAATATGTTACATGTCGTTGAACATTATAATTGAGGGCGATTTTAATGAAATAGATTGGTTATCGGTAGGTTATCTTGGGATTTCTGCATTATTAACGCTATTGGCTTACCCACTTATTTATGCATTCGAAAAATTGTTTGGATTTATCTCCGATGTGACTTTATTGGAACTAGCAGATACCAACAATAAAATACTACGAGAATTATCTCGCAAAGCCCCAGGTACATTTCAGCACAGTTTACAGGTTGCTAATTTGGCCGAAGCAGCTACAAGTATAATTGGCGGGAATACACTATTAATTAGGACGGCAGCTTTATATCACGATATAGGAAAAATGGACGCTCCAATGTATTTTATCGAAAATCAAAGTACGGGCTTAAATCCGCATGATGAATTAAGTTATGAAGAGAGTGCTCAGATTATAATTGGACATGTTATAAAAGGTGTTGAAATCGCTAAGAAAAACGGTATTCCTGATACCATTATTGATTTTATAAGGACGCATCATGGAACAACAAAAACCGGGTACTTCTTTAAAATGTATTTAAAAGATAATCCTGATGAAGATATTGATGTTGTAGAAGAAATGTTCACTTATCCTGGTCCAATTCCATTTTCCAAAGAGAGTGCCATTTTAATGATGGCTGATTCAGTAGAAGCAGCATGTCGCAGCCTAAGGGATCCAAACGCTGAAAGTATAGAAAAGTTGATTGAGGCGATTATTTCGAATCAAATGAAAGAAGGCCAATTTGAAAACGCTGATATTACGTTAAGAGATATTCGATTGATTAAAAAGATGTTTAAGAAAATGGTCATGAACATCTATCATGTTCGAATTGAATATCCTCATTAAATTATAATGTTCGATCGTAATCATATACAATTGAGTTACCGTTACGGGTTCCAAGGGCAAGAGCTGGATAACGAGACAGGGCTTGTGAATTATAAGTTTAGAATGCACGATGCAAGACTGGGTAGGTTCTTTGCTGTTGACCCTTTAACGTCCAAATATCCCTTTAACTCTCCTTATGCATTTAGTGAAAATAGTTTAATTGGTTTTGTGGAGTTAGAGGGTTTAGAAAAGACTCAAGCTACAACTCCTCCTTCAAGAAC
>TARA_B110000116_G_scaffold57407_1_pt1 | contig 14082 bp, 20 predicted proteins | sample TARA_B110000116 | Tara Oceans TARA_B110000116 (sample SAMEA4397355) | marine metagenome | biome: Polar Biome; feature: [ZZZ] marine water layer (ENVO:01000295); material: water (ENVO:00002006), including particulate matter (ENVO:01000060) such as... | depth 199 m
TCCATTCCTTGAAGGGCCCCATAATTATCAACTTTCTCATACCCAACTCTAGCTAAAGTGAGTAGACCCAACTCCCAATTTTCTTCCCAAGATCCAACAAGTCTCACTCTGATTTCCTCGGGTTTGTTCAAAATATTTTCAAAGACAAATCCTTCTCGCACAACATATTGGTCGTCACTCCGTTCTTCCCAAGCCAATTCTAGTTTGAGTCGGCCGGCAAGTTTTGTCATGGTATCGAACTCTAAATAACCACCCCTCCCATTGGGTCCTAAATTGTCTCCAATGATGATCCCATCTATAGTCAGACCCGAACTAAAAGGATTGTGCTGATAGAACCTTATCCCTGCCTCTCTATATTCTAAACGCACAGAGCTCTGAGGATTTCCAAACGGCTGAGGTAAAAATACCCCTGTTACGTAGGAAGCATCTTGCCCAAAAACTCGTCCCAATTGGTTGAACTTCCCCAAGTCATCAAAGACAAGGGAAGCATAAATCTGAGGGGCTTTAGCCCAGGGCAATCGCCACCTGACATCAAAGCCAGCGAATCGATTAGAAATTGCCAACTTCTGACGCCCTGGAGTACCCAGCTTCGTCAAGGGCTCGACTACAATGAGGTGATCCAAAATACGGCTCCTCAGTGAAGCAGACGGAGATCCATCACCGCCCGAATGGACTAACGCTGAAAGGCCCATTTCCAAACTTTTCCAAGGTTTAATATTCAACCTATAACCGACCAGGTAGGAATGCGGAATATCTCGATTGTTTTCTAAACGTGACAATGAAATAGATAGCCTTGCTGGCCCGAGCCTGTTTAGAATCCAAGGCAATCGAAATGTGTCATCACTGCCTAAGCTGATTTGATCTAGAGACCGAGCTTGCCCAGAAAACAGGGAGGATCCCTTGACTGAAGGACCCCAGACCAGAGGAGATCGTCCTACGGAAAAATATAGAGGGCCTATTGGTCCTTCACCCCAAAGCTCTTGGATTCCAAAAGAATGAACCGAACTCTTTCCTCGAGCAATTGGGATTGAGAGTACTTTATAGAACTCCCATTCTCCAATGCTTAAACCTAAAGAAGGTTCCATTACAACGTTGAAACCCTGGTCCATCCCTCTACCGCCTCTTCCTTGAGAAAGTGGTGAAACAACTGCATCTATATATCCCAATCCGTTACCCTGAACGTACCTGGGAAGAAGCTCTGCCCAACCGAATGACATTTCCAACTGAGTGCTAAACGGTTTTCTCTGGACTAGTTCTTTTAGTTTTTTTTCATAAATCGAAGAAGAATCAGTTTTCACCTGATCAAAAACTTTTCGGACCGTACGGGTCAAACCAAAACTTTGACCCAAAGGTATCGTGTCCAGAATACCTTTGCTCAACAACATTTCTATTTCTCTGGTTACCTGGTCAACCTTTTCCGTTGGGCGCAGAGATTGACCAACAACTTCACTTACAGGGAATAGTGCCAAATAAGCGAACGCTAAGATGCAACAAACCTTATACATTCGAAAAAACGTCCTGATTGACCAGCATTAGGTCAGTTTCACCATTACAACACTCTTCCATCAGCCTAGCTCTTTACAACCCAAGACTCCCCCACAGATTTGTCGTCTCGGCTAAGAAACCTGGTAGCATTTCTAGCGTCTACTAGAATCGGTGAGGAATTGAGAATTCTGGAATAATCCAAACTTGAATGATCGGTCACGATCACCACTGCGTCGGATTGGGAAAGGGTCTCGTCAGTCAATGCGAGCGAAGACAGTGACAGACTTTCAGACAATAGTAATTCTGGTACATGAGGATCATGATATTCTACTTTAGCACCGAAAGAGAGAAGTTCCTGAATCACTTGCAGAGCCGGCGACTCCCTGACGTCACTAACATCCCTCTTATACGACACTCCAATGATTATGATATTGGCCCCGTCTAAGGTCTCACCTTTGGATTCCAAGCTGGAGCGTACCTTTTCTACCAAGAATTTAGGCATTTCTGCGTTCAACTCGGAAGCCAACTCTACAAAGCGAGTTCGATAATTCAGACCACGCATTTTCCAAGCTAAATATTGGGGATCAACAGGAATACAGTGACCCCCGAAACCTGGACCAGGAGTGAATTCCATAAAACCGAAAGGCTTGGTACTTGCAGCCTCTACCACTTCCCAAATATCCACAGCCAATCGATCTGCTATTAGAGCAATCTCATTAACCATTGCTATATTCACTGCCCTAAAAGTGTTCTCCAAAATCTTGACTAGCTCCGCAGCTTCAGTAGAAGAGACCAGAACTAATTCATCGACGAATCGTTCATAAACAGCACGGCCAACCTGTAGACAATCCTTCGTTATACCCCCTATGACTTTAGGCGTATTCTTGATATCCCAGTCCTTGTTCCCAGGATCAACACGCTCAGGAGAAAAACAAAGAAAAAAATCTTTTCCTACCTCTAAACCAGTCTGCTCCAAAACAGGTAAAATCGCCTCCTGGGTAGTTCCAGGATAACTAGTTGATTCGAGTACTATTAATTGCCCTTTTCTTAAACTCTTAGACACCATTTCAGATGCCGACAAAATATACGACATGTCTGGCTCGTGAGATTTCGATAGAGGAGTAGGGACACAAATGGAGATGGCATCACACTCAGACATTCTATGCATTTCACTGGTGGCCCTGAATCTTTCAGTGCACAAAATCTCATCCAATTCTTGGTCGCTTACGTCAACCACATGACTCCGACCATCATTGATATCATTCACCCTGTCTGGATTCAGTTCAAACCCCAGAACTTCCAGCCCAGACCTAGCCATCTCCAAGCTTAGAGGCAAACCTACATATCCTAGACCTATGACTCCCATTTTGAGGTCATTACTTTCGAAACGATTCGTCAACGCATAGGTCATCTAACAAGACTCAGTAAAACTATCAACTGGTTTCTCCAAAAAAATCTTACTCCATATATTCCAATACATTGAATAGATAATGGTTCGACACCCCAAAGAACAACTCTTAGTGGCTATATCTCCAAGCACAGAAGAAACCCTCTTCAAATTTTCTTAGTATTATTTACGAAGTATTTAACTATAGACTTCAACAGGCCCTGCGTGCTGTACTCTGTAGCTTGAGCCACTACCTCATACCCTAGTTTTTCAGCTTGTTCAGCTGTCACCGGACCAATCACAGCAGCTGGAGCGCAGACTTCGCCTCCGACTAGATCATGGAAACTTTGGACAGTCGAAGGAGATGTAAATGTTAACAGGTCAACACCCGTTTGGACTTTAGTAAGAGTCTCACTGGGCACTTTGAGAACAGGCAGTGTCTCATAAGCTAGAACAACGGCAACACGGGCTCCCAATCCTTCTAAACCTTCAGAAACCGTTGGTCTCGCCTGCGAACCTAGTGGTATGAGGAATTTTTTTCCACTGAGATCTCCATGAGATCTAAATAACTCTACTATTGCTTCCCCGGTATGGATCATCGGCACAGTTTCAACATCCATACCATAACTCTCACTGATTCTTGCGGTTTCTGGTCCTACACAGCAAACCTCTGTATTACTCAAAGATTCAACCAGAGAAATACCCATACGCCTGGCACTTTCAGTGAAAGAGTGAATAGCATTACTAGAAGTAAAGACCACCCAATCAAAATCCGGAAGACAGCACACAGCCCTATCCAAATCTTGAAGATCACTGGGCTCGGATATCTTAACTGTAGGCATCTGAATAACTTGGGATCCAAGATTGGTTAGACACTCAGAAAATCTAATCGACTGGTTCAGAGGCCGAGTAACCACTATACGTGTCCCTTCCAAGGGCTGGGAAGCTACTTCGGGGCTGGTTTCTTTTTCTTGAATGCTCACTAGCTAGGATATGACCTCTGCTTAAATTCCATCCTTGAACAGCGTCACTCTTATGAGCTTAGATTATTTTAATTCAGATACTGCCGCCATCAAGGTTTAGTCTCCAGCCAATCTAATTGGTGGTGCTTTGGAGATTTTTTCACTTCTGATACAATCTGTACACACTCGCACCCTACGCCTATCACCTTCTGCTGTTACAGTATTAACCCTTTGCAGATTAGGAAGCCAACGACGCCGAGTTTTATTGTTTGCGTGGCTGACATTGTTTCCAGTTTTAGGACCTTTCCCACAGACGTAACACACTCTAGCCATAATCTTCTAATTCCTCAAAAATCACTAATTATTGATTGCTCGCACTAGGAGCACTGTACGCTGTAACATCCTCTGCCTCTAGGAAAGTTTCCGAGAAGGTGGCTACAATCTTATTTCCTTCACTTAAGCTACCCAGGGCCACCCAAGAATCTGCTATACTATCAGTCATTTGGTGAACATATCCAGTGACCGAAACATTTTCACCCTGAGCAACACTAACACTATCAGACACCAGATCTGCAGACATCTTGACTAAATAGGGCTGGCCAGCCACTTCAACGAAAAAAGCTTCAGAATCGAGTAGGCTTTGGACGGTCAGTTCGTTTACTTGAATGAGCATACCACTTTGCCCAGCTGGATTAGCTCCAAAAACATCGACTGGCACCACTGTCGCAGAGCTCAGATCTCGGGTTTCGGTAGCATCTGTAGTTTCTACCGTGATCGACGCGACATACTCCGCACTTCGACCAGTAAGCCAGTATAAGAACCCTCCTACCACCAAAAACGACCCGAACATTAGCAGCGTCCCTACTCTTCCAGAAGAAATTTTTCCTGATGCCATATTTGTGTGTGCTCCCGTTTTTATCCCTCTAGTAAGCCCCTTGTAACTTAAGAAAGCAGTTTAATCGAGCAACTCGATTAGCGCCATCTCTGCAGCATCTCCTTTACGATTCCTGAGCTTCAAAACGCGAGTATATCCACCAGGACGATCAGTAAAACGTGGGCCAATCTCATCGAACAATTTCCCCAAAACCTCCCTGTCAGAAATAGCTCGTCCAGCCAAACGCCGTGCATGCAAATCCCCTCGTTTACCGAAGGTGATCAATCTCTCAGCATAAGGCCTTAGTTCTTTGGCCTTAGCCGTCGTGGTCTCGATACGCTCATGACGGAATAACGCTGTAGCAAGATTTCTCAGAGTCGCCTTTCGATGACTGCGTGTCCGAGATAGCGCGCGACCTTTCTGACGATGTCTCATAATTTATAAAACCTAAAATCTCTTCGGAAATGAATCTTCAGGTTCTGTCTCCTCAGATTCCATGAGAGTAAACTCCCCTTCCTCATCCACCAGTAGCTGCATCCCAAATTCTAATCCATGACTGGATAGAAAGTCTGCAATCTCTGTTAAGGATTTCTTGCCGAAGTTACCAATACTCAACATTTGATCTTCAGAGCGCTGAACCAAATCAGCCAATACACTGACCCCTTCTTTCTTGAGAGAATTCCGAGATCTCACACTAAGTTCGGTGATATCCTCTAACGGACGTCTTAGAAGATCTCTCATTTCTTCAGAAACCTTGCTACCTAGAGACTCAGTTTGAGGTAAACCACCTTCACCGAAATAAAGCATGAACTCGAGATGTTTTTGGAGCAACGCTATCGCATAACTAACTGCCGTCTCCGCACTCACTGATCCATTCGTATTCACTGACAGAGTAAGTCGATCGAAATCAGTCCTCTGGCCAACTCGGGTCTCTTCTACAGAAAAATTCGCCAGTCGTACAGGATTATAAATAGAATCAATCCTTACCAAATCAACTAGCTGTTGCTCAGGCTGCTGCTCAGGGAACTCATGTTGTTCAGCAAGAACAAACCCTCTTCCTTTCTGAACGTATAGCTCTATGCTGAGGTCACGTTTATTCTGCAAAGTCATCAAATGGTGTTCGGGATTATGAATCGTCACACCTGGCTTATCGACTATCTGAGCTGCCGTCACTACCCCTGGCTCATTCAACCGAATTTCCAGTACCGCCTGATCTAAATCATCCTCTAAGGAAACGACCAGTGACTTGAAATTTTGTATCACTTGGTGCACATCTTCCACAACGCCTTTGATAGTCTCATGTTCGTGCACCACCCCATTTATCCGAAAGGCCCAAACCGCTGAGCCCCTAAGGGATGCCAGTAACACTCGACGCACCGAATTCCCCAGAGTGTGGCCGAAACCACGCTCCAGCGGTTCGATTACAAATTCTCCTCGGCTTCCATCATCAGATTCCCTCGTAATTTCAATACGTTCCGGAATCACTAGTCCAGTCAAATCTATCTCCAAAGAATCCTCCATAATCACTTCGAGTAGAGTTCTACGATAAGTTGTTCATTTATTGAAGCGTCCATATCTGCCCTGATGGGGCTACGCACCACACGACCTAGACGATTCTTTTCGTCTAGAACCAGCCATTCTGGAAGCTGTCTTCGAGTACGAGAAGCTTCCAGGGATACTTCCACAACTGCTAATTCCTTCGACTTCGTCCTAACAGCAACTTCATCACCTGGTTTAGTACGATAACTAGGTATATTTACAACGTGCCCATTCACCTCAAAGTGCCGATGATTGACCAACTGTCTTGCCTGACGTCGAGTCTGCGCAAAACCCATCCTATAGACAATGTTATCCAATCTTGACTCAAGTTCAACAAGCAAGTTTTCACCCGTAACACCAGAAATTTTATTCGCCTGGTCAAACAGCCTCCGGAACTGCTTCTCGAGCAAACCGTAGCGCATTTTTACTCTCTGCTTCTCTCGGAGTTGAATCGCATAATCTGATTGCTTTCTCCGTCTGTTTTGGCTCTGTCCATGTTGTCCAGGAGGATATGGTTTCCTTTCAACTGGACAATTTATCTTGCCACAGCTTTGACCTTCTCGTCTACAAATCTTGTGGGCAGGTCCAGTATAACGAGCCATGCCTTATACCCTACGCTTTTTCGGGGGACGACAACCATTATGCGGCAACGGAGTTATGTCTTGTATAGAAGTAATCTGAAGCCCCGCTGCGGCCAAGGCCGAAATGGCAGACTCCCGCCCAGATCCAGGTCCTTGTACTAAAATACTCACTCTCTTAACACCCAGTGCCATAGCCTCTTTCCCACATTGCTCCGCCGCCATTGTAGCTGCGAAAGGGGTGGATTTCTTGGAACCCTTGAAGCCAGCCTTACCTGAGCTTCCCCATACAACCGTGTTACCAATTCTATCAGTTACGGTAATTAGGGTATTATTGAAAGTCGCCTTGATATGGGCTACTCCGTCTGCCTCTACCACTTTCTTCGTCACCTTCTTCGATGTCTTGTTAGTCGCCACTCTTTACCATCCTCAAAACCTCAACGCCTACATATTCGGTCGTTTTTGGGAAAATGAACAATTTAAATTTTACTTCTTTGGAGCTTTCTTATGACCTGCTACCGCTCTTCGTCCGCCTTTATGAGTGCGAGCATTCGTATGCGTTCGCTGTCCCCGTACTGGAAGACCCTTACGATGCCTCAAACCTCTATAGGAACCGATGTCCATCAACCGTTTTATGTTCATCGACACTTCGGTTCTTAAAGACCCCTCAACTTTATATTTTTTTTCTATCTCCTTACGCAGTTTATTCACGTCAGCATCAGTGAGACTAACTGCTCGAATCTCCGGATCAACTCCCGTCTCTTTCAAGATGAGTTCGGCTCTCTTTGGTCCAATACCATAAATATAGGTTAAAGCAACTTTAACCAGCTTTCCATTTGGAAGATCAATACCTGCGATCCGTGCCATACCACCGTCTTTTTAATAAGTTGAAAAATTGCCGACTACAACAGCCAGAACAAATTGGACTCGCGTGCCTAACCCTGCCTCTGCTTGTGTTTAGGATTCCTGCTACATATCACCCTAACTACACCCTTTCGACGCACTATCCTACAATGCTCACAAATCCTTTTTACACTGCTTCGAACCTTCATCTCTCCTGACCCACTCCTCTGGTTTATTGCACAGCTTACAATGATAATGCAAGCCTCTCACACCTTCAAGACATTCACCATTATTTTAACAATACAAGCAACCAAATCAGACTCTGGTCAAAACACGAACGCCTTGTTTAGTAAGTGCCACGGTATGTTCAAAATGAGCTGAACGTGAACGGTCCTGAGTAACGACTGTCCATTCATCATCGGCTGTCACTATCTCTGCGGAACCGCAGGAAAGCATCGGTTCGATGGCCAGAACCATCCCTTCTCTAAGCTGAACTCCATATCCAGAATTCCCCATATTAGGCACCTGAGGTTCTTCGTGAACGTCACGACCTATCCCGTGTCCTACCAGATCTTTGATGATACTGTATTTTGTTCCTTCCACACAATCCATAACAGCAGCACCGATATCGCCGATGTGATTACTCTTGTCGACCGCAACCACAGCTCTATCTAGTGATGCCTCAGTAATGCCAAGCAACTCGCTACTCTGGCTATCAATTTCTCCCACTGGGAAAGTCCATGCTGAATCCGAACACCAATCATTCAGTCTCACCCCGACGTCGATCGAAAGTATATCACCCTCGGCCAGTACTCTGTCCACACTAGGGATTCCGTGAACCACTTCTTCATTTATGGAGACACAAACGCTCCCAGGGAATCCATACAGACCCTTAAAAGCTGGCACTGCTCCTTTGTGAGATCTAATAAACTCTTCCGCAAATAGATCCACCTGGGCAGTGTTGGCTCCTGGCCTGACCTGAGATTTTATCTCTTCAAATAATTTCGCGATTATCAACCCACCCTCAGCAATCATTTCAATTTCTGTTTCAGTCTTTAATTGGATCATATTTTTTCTAATCCCAAAGCCTGAGCGATAAGAGTTCTGACTTGACCTACATCTTGATTTCCGTCGATCCGACACACTCGAGAACCTATCCTTTCATAATACTGGATCACTGGTTCCGTCTCCGATTTATATATCGCTAAGCGATTAACAACCGTCTCTGGTTGATCATCAGTCCGATGAACTAAAGCGGAGCCGTCATTGTTACAAATTCCTGATTTTTCAGGAGGATATGTATGAACATTGTAAACTTCACCACAGTCAGAACAGGACCGACGACCACTGATTCTCTCCACCAAAGCTTGGTCTTTCGCTTCCAGGACAACCACAGTATCCATACTCTTTCCAAGCAACCCCAGCATCTTCGTCAGCTCACAAGCCTGAACTTCTGTCCTCGGGAAGCCATCAAAAACCAAGTTGCCTTCGGATTGACAATTTGTCATGTAGTCCCTTACCAGTGCTATAATGAGCTCGTCCGGAACCAAGTGCCCTTGAGTCATATATTTCTCGGCCTCTAGCCCCAAGTTTGAACCCAATGCTACGGAATCTCGAAGCAAGTCTCCAGTTACGATCCGAGTCCAACCTGGTAGAGATGTCAAAAAGACACCTTGAGTTCCCTTTCCTACACCTGGGGGGCCTAACAGAACAACGTGCATTTTATTTTGGACTCCTAGTTGGAGGCCAATTAACTGTACTGCGACCGACCCCGCATCTTGACTCGGCCCTTTTTCATAAACCCATCATAATGACGCAGGAGAAGATGTTGTTGCGCTTGCTGAACCGTATCCAGTCCAACACCGACTACAATCAGTAGAGCTGTGCCTCCGAAAAAGAAAGTCTGAATGTTAAATAAGGCAAAAATCCAAAACGGAACTAATGCGATCAATGCCAGATAAGCGGATCCAGGGAGTGTGACTCTGGTCAGAACCCTATCAATATACTCAGCAGTCCTGGCCCCTGGTTTCACACCAGGGATGAAGGCCCCTTGTTTTTTGAGGTTTTCTGACAGGTCAACTGGATTGAAAATAATGGCGGTGTAGAAGTAAGTGAAAAATATGATCAAAAGAGCATAGCAGACATAATACACTGTTCCTGGCTGAAAAAGATCGGAGATCATATCCAACAATCCACCTGTCTCACCTGCAAACTGAGCGACAGTCCCAGGAACCACTATGAAAGATTGGGCAAAAATGATTGGCATTACACCAGCCGAATTAATACGAAGTGGAACAAAACTCTTCTGACCTTCCCTGATCCTCCCACGTCCAACAACTTTTCGAGGAATTTGTACGGGAATTTTTCTTGACGCCATTGTCATGGCAACAACTGCTGCTGTTATCCCAACCAGAATGACTCCCAAGGCCAGAACCGCTATAACACTGATTTGATCCGCAACGACAGATTCCCATGTCCTAGCAACAGCCGCTGGGAAACCTTCTATGATAGAGAAGAATATCATCAGTGACATCCCATTACCTATACCCCTCTCCGTGATTTGTTCTCCTAACCACATGACGAAAATAGCACCAACAGTCAAAGTTACGGTTGTAGTGAAGTTGAAAACTGCACCTGGATTTCTGATAGCACCTGTACTGGTAAGGAAAGCCGCATAACTAAACCCCTGAATCACAGCCAAAAGTACTGTAACGTACCTGGTCCACTGAGTTAATTTCTTCCTTCCCTCTTCACCTTCCTTCTGAAGCTTCTCAACTGTAGGTAAAACAGCGGCTAGAAGTTGGAACATGATGCTCGCCGATATGTACGGCATAATTCCTAAGGCAAAAATGGTAGCACGACTGAGTCCGCCACCTACGAACATATCGTAGATTCCCAAGATCCCACCTTGAAGCGCACCGAATTGCTGTCTCAAGATTCCAACATCCACACCCGGAACCGTTATATGGGCACCAAATCGATAGATAAAAAGTATAAAGAGGGTGAATAAAATCTTTTCTTTAAGCTCAGGAACACGAAACAAATTCGGTATAGGATTAGCCACCTTGTGCGTCCTCTACATTTTTTCCTATTACGGTAACAGAACCCCCTGCCGATTCTATCTTCTTCACAGCCGACCCACTAAACTTATGAGCTTTCACAGAATAGGATTGACCCACATCACCCAGCCCAAGAATCTTCACCAACCCCTTTTCTGATCTAACCAAACCAGCTGCTTTTAGACTTTCCCCACTGACTTCTGTACCAGAAATGCGGTTGAAATCAGCCAGATTCACTATCTGATAATTCCTTCTTTTGAGAGGAGTGAAGCCACGCTTAGGGATGCGCCTCTGCAAAGGCATCTGGCCTCCCTCAAAACCAGGACGAACGCCACCACCACTGCGGGAATTCTGGCCCTTCTCACCCCTACCAGCAGTTTTTCCATTCCCAGAACCAGGACCTCTACCCTTCCTCTTGCCATTTTTTACTGACCCTGGGGATGGCCGGAGTTCATGTAATTCAGCCATTAGGATATCTCCTCGACTCTAACCAGATGCGCGACCTGTCGTACCATACCTCTAATCGCAGGATTGTCATCATGAATAACGGTTTGTTGATGTTTCTTAAATCCCAGAGCTTCCAAGGTGCGTCTGTGTTTAGATTTTTTGCCTACACCACTTCGCACTTGAGTGACGGATAATTTTTTAGCCACGCCCTGACTCTCCTCCGAGGATAAGTTCCACAGGGACTCCCCTCTCTCTAGCTGCCTGCTGTGCAGTCACAAGATTGGTCAATCCATTCATGGTGGCCCTTACCACATTGATAGGATTATTACTGCCCAAACTCTTAGTTAAAATGTCTTTGACACCCACAGCTTCAAGGACAGACCTCACTGGGCCACCAGCGATCACACCCGTTCCAGGAGCTGCAGGACGCAATACTACGCGGCCAGCTCCCCACTTCCCTACTATTTCGTGAGGTATAGTACCATTCTGAAGTGACACTTCTACCAACTCTTTACGACCTCGCTCAAATGCCTTACGAATAGCCTCTGAAACCTCGTTGGCTTTCGCCAAACCTATTCCCACTCTACCTCTTTGGTCTCCTACAGACACCAATGCTGAAAAAGAAAATCTCCGACCTCCTTTCACGACTTTGGCCACCCTGTTGATATGAATGACCTTTTCGGTGAACTCGGAATCTCTGCTATCGTCTCTTCGCCTTCTATCATTTTTAGCCACTAGAATTTCAATCCTCCCTCGCGTGCCCCTTCAGCAAAAGCCATCACTCTCCCATGGTACCTGTATCCACCCCTATCAAACACAACCGTATCCACACCCTTCTCAGCTGCTTGTTCCGCTAGCAAAAGTCCCGCCGCTCGAGCCTGCTCAAGTTTTACATTTTGTTTTTCCGTCTCAAAGTTTCGCAAAGCTTGACTAAGAGTGGAAAAACCTGCCAAAGTGTGGCCAGTATCGTCATTCACAATTTGCCCCTCTAGATTTCGTAAAGAACGAAAAACTACTAGACGCGGACGTTCAGCAGTACCCCAAATCTTCTTTCTGATTCGAGAATGCCTTTTTAACCTTCTGCTGGTTCTGTTTTTATTTATAGTATTTTTAGTCATAATTTTTAATCGTCCCTCTAAGCTCCAGCCGTTTTACCAGCTTTTCTGCGTATGTACTCTCCTTGATACCTAATACCTTTTCCTTTATACGGTTCTGGTGGTCGAAAAGCTCGGATTTCAGCTGCCGCTTGCCCAACCGCTTGCTTGTCCGCTCCCCCTATTACAATTGTGGTCGGATTCGGTACTTCTATATCGACTCCCTCAGGCGCTGGATAGTCAATAGTATGGGAAAAACCCAAATTTAGTAGCAAACCAGATCCTTTTTTCTCGGCACGATATCCCACACCTTCAATTTCAAGAGTTTTCTGAAAACCTTTTTCTACACCCTCAACCATATTCGCTATCAAAGATCTGATTAGACCGTGAAGGGCTTTATGTTTCGTTTCATCAGATGACCTGCTAACATTAACTACACCTTCATCAAACCCAACCCCTATCTCTGGGTTGATATCTAATTTCAACTCTCCCTTGGGCCCTTTTACAGAAATTCCGTTTCCCTGCAATACCACATCCACCCCAGCAGGAACTTCAATAGGCTGTTTTCCAATCCGAGACATTATCCCTGTCCTTTATCTTTTTCGCTTAGATCTCTACCAAACCATCGCCATCATTTCACCACCCACACCTTCTCTCTTCGCAGACCTATCAGACATCAAGCCTTTGGAAGTCGATAGGATTATCAATCCTAATCCGTTACGGACTCTGGGAATCTGTTGGGCCTCAACGTACCGACGTTGCCCAGGTTTAGAAACTCTCTCTAAATGTCGAATCACTGGATTTCCTTCATGGTACTTAAGGTACACACGTAGAACTCCAAATCTTCCATCATTCAGAACCTTAAAGTCGTAAACGAAAAAACTCTCTTTTAACAATTGAGCTACTTCTTTTTTTAATTTAGAAACCGGTATATCTACCCACTTGTGCCCCGCTTTTCCAGCATTGCGGATCCTAGTGAGCATATCAGCCACGGGATCGGTCATCATATTTCTATCTTTCCTTTACCAACTGGATTTTCTAACACCAGGAATCTCTCCCTGCAGTGCTTTTTGCCGGAAGCAAATCCTACACAATCCAAATTTTCGAATGAAAGCTCGCGGACGTCCGCAACGCTGACACCGATTACGATGCCGCCCAGCATACTTCTGGCGGCCGTTGTTCCTTTCGATCAAAGCCTTTCTGGCCATTCCATCCCCTTAGTTTACCGCCTGCCCTATCTGAACTGGAATCTCACCTTTAAAGGGAAAACCCATTTCACGTAGTAAAGCAAGCGCTTCTTCATCTGTATTCGCAGTAGTCACAACAGTGATATTCATTCCGTGGATCTGACCAACTTTGTCAAACTCTATCTCTGGGAAAATGATTTGTTCTTTTATCCCCATTGTGAAATTCCCTCTCCCATCAAAAGAACGTGTAGTCAGACCTCTGAAATCACGAATACGCGGCATAGCCACGCTGACTAAACGATCTAAAAATTCGTACATCCTACTCCTTCTAAGAGTAACAGTTGCTCCAATCGGCATCCCTTCACGAAGGTGGAAATTCGCAATGGATTTGCGAGCCTTAGTTACCATTGCCTTTTGACCAGTTATAACTCCCAGTTCTTCGACAACAGCCGTTAAAAGTTTCGCATTCTTCGTAGCTTCACTGACCCCCACATTCATTACCACTTTCTCAATTTTGGGAATCTGATTGGGGTTAGTCCAATCAAACTTCTCCGCCAACTGAGGGCGGGCATACATCTTATAATGTTTAAATAATCTAGATTCCATTATTAATCTCTAAACCCCGAC
>TARA_B110000116_G_scaffold154158_1_pt1 | contig 14055 bp, 10 predicted proteins | sample TARA_B110000116 | Tara Oceans TARA_B110000116 (sample SAMEA4397355) | marine metagenome | biome: Polar Biome; feature: [ZZZ] marine water layer (ENVO:01000295); material: water (ENVO:00002006), including particulate matter (ENVO:01000060) such as... | depth 199 m
GTTGTGGAAGTATGGCCCTCTGCTGGATGGTATACCGAAATCATAGCACCATATCTTAATGATTCTGGACAGTATATTTCAGCTTCATTTGATGTGAATACAGACAATGAATATTTTGGCAAGATGGCAAAAAGATTTCAAAGTAAGTTGGATGAATATCCAGGTCTTTATGACAATGTTAAACATGGAGTTCTTGAAGCACCAGATCGCATAGAGATTGCTGATTCCAATTCAGTGGATATGCTACTGACGTTTAGAAATATCCATAATTGGATGGCTCGTGACCAAACTGAAATTATGTTTAATGGGTTTTATAAAGTCCTCAAGCCTGGAGGCATATTGGGGGTGGTAGAGCATCGAGGAAATTCCTCAATAACTCAAGATCCAAGAGCAAAATCAGGTTATGTGAATCAAGAATATGCAATTGCATTAGCAGAGAAAGCAGGTTTTATTTTTGAAGCATCTTCTGAAATTAATGCCAATCCAAATGATGAAAAAAACCATCGTGAAGGAGTTTGGACATTGCCTCCAACTTATCGAAGTCTAAGCGATGAAGAGAAGGTTAATTATAAAAATATTGGTGAAAGCGACCGTTTTACACTTCGTTTTCGCAAACCTGAATAATCAAGAATGCCATTCTTAAAGTCTGTATTACTTTGTCTTTTAGTTGTCTCTGCAGGCGTGTTTGCAGAGAAAGAATCAACAGTGATTGTTATCTCAATGGATGGTGTTAGGCATGATATATCAGAAAATAATGATCTGGATGCATTTAAGAGAATGGAGAAAAATGGAGTGAGAGCAGAGTATTTAATACCGGTATATCAATCAACCACTTATCCAGCTCATGTCTCCTTGGCAACAGGAGTTTATCCAGACAAGCATGGGATATTGCATAATTCTTTCTTTGACAAAGTGAAGGGACGTTTTAGTTATGACGCGGATGCAAATTGGCTGGATGTGCCTCCGATATGGGTATTGGCAGAGCAACAAAATATCAGATCGGCAGTCTTCTTTTGGGTGGGTTCAGAAACAAATTGGAATAATATTGGTGCCAGTTATAGAAAAGCACCATTTGATGCCAGCATCAAAGAAGAAGTTAAGATTGAACAAATACTGAATTGGTTGGATATGAATGATGAACAAAGGCCAAGGCTGATAATGAGTTACTGGGATGGAACTGATGAGTTAGCTCATCAACAAGGACCCATCAGTGATGATATAAGCCAGCAAATGGCACGACAAAATAAGTTATTGACTTCACTTTTAAGTGAAATTGATAAAAGAGAAGCATGGGATTATGTCACCATTTTTGTGGTCAGTGATCATGGTATGACTGCAGTCAATAACTACATTAACTTAAAGGGTTTATTGTATGAATCCAGAATTGCAGCTAGGCTTTCAGAAGGGCCTGCTGTTTCCCATCTTTTTTTGAAAGAAGAGGATGTTGATAATGCATTTCAATTTTTCAAAAGTCAGCCACATATCATTGCCTTTAAAAAAGAAGATCTTCCAGAGACATGGCGTATGAATCACCCAACCAGAACGGGCGATATTATATTAGCTACAGAAGCGCCCAATATGTTTTCTAGTTATGGAAGGCCCAATGGTATGCATGGGTATTCTCCAGATATGAATGATATGCATGCTATTTTCTATGGAATGGGTGCAGGCATTAAACCTCAGCAATTAGGACCCGTCCATCAGGTCGATCTGATGCCTACTATATCTAAAATTTTAGGTATCAAAATTCCTCATGCAATTGATGGAAAGGCCTTGGATCTGAATTGAGTAATTAGCTTTAACTCATTACCCATCCATAGATATTATTGCTAGGAGAGCCTCCTTCAGCAAGATAGACTTCCTTCATTTTAGTCATTCGATCACTCAAAATCTGATGTCTTCTTTCTTCTACATTGATTTCATAAAGGTTGGCTGCATTCAATCCAAGGATTTTAGCTTTATCTTCATCACTAATAGCTGCGTAACCATACTTTTCTTGCATCTCTATAGGAATTTGGAATCTTCTGAATGCTTCAATTTGCCATTGTGGCGAACCCCACCAGATAGAATCTGTACCAAATAAAACATGATCAACACCAAAGGCTTGAATAATCTGACCTAGTAGATGAGCACAAATTTTTGGATGTGTTATTACCGTATGCCCAAATGAAGTACCAAGCTCCATATAGACATTGGTCATCTTTGGGTTTTCAATTCTGTCTTTGCACAAATCTGAGGTGTATGGAAGATAAGCTTTATCATCAAGATATTCATCTTCTGGTGATAGATATTGATTCTCATCTTTGAATGCAGAATGGTAGATAACAAAGTTAATTCCTGGATGATCCAAAGAGGCTTTTTTAATGTCTCTAGGGTGTGTGTGATCGGATTGCCCTGGTTTCAACCTTCTCATAAATGGCAGCCCTTTGTGCACACATACTATGTTCTTTCCCCAGTCTTGGATTTTTTCATAAAATGGATAGATTGCATCTTCATCATCTAGCCACCAATTATATTCACCAGCAGTATTGAATACCCCTGGGTAGAATTTCCAAGCATCGATATTTAAATCCAAAGCTTGTCTTTCAGCTTCTTGAAGAAAGTTCGGAGTATAGGGTGCAATGGGCCCATGACATACCATCCTTTCAGAGCCAGACATTTCATTGATAGCATTTCTGGCCTCTACCATCTCATCAACATTGATAACATCTAAGACTCTCGATGCAACACCACTCAAGCAAGCAACTGAAACATCGCTATCAAGAAAGACTTCTTTTACATAATTATTAAAATTTAGGTCTCCTTTTTCTGGCTTTTTGCCCTTTAATTCTTCATTGAAGGGCCAAGCCATGACTCTAAAACCCAATGGTTCTTTTTTACCAGTCGCAACATGATGAGTTTGGACATCAAAAACAAATTCTTTTTTTGGCCACAACTCTTTAATTGCATCAGGATCGATCATTTCTTCTGCTTGGACATTAAAGTATTTTCCAAAAACTTCATTCATTGCTATAAAAGCAACGGCCATTCCATTTGTAGTTTTTAAGAAGTCTCTTCTTGTTAAACCTATTTTTTTACTGCATTTCTCAGCAAGGCTTTGTATCAAGCTTTCAACTTTTTTTTGTTGTAAAGTTTGAGGTCGAGGAACGAACTCTTCATTCGATACCACTTGTGTTGGTATAGGAGATCTGGTGTCTTCTTCATCATCTTTATGAAATTTTCTGATCCACATTTACTTTTTCCTTTTATTGTTTCGGTCGTGTTTCGCCTTGAATGGCCACTCTATGCATTAGACGATAGGATTGTCCAAAATCAAAGATTCCTTTATGAGCAGTGCACCTATTATCCCAAAAAGCTATAGAATTATTTTCCCATTTAAATCGACAGCCAAGTTCTGGTTTCTTTATATGATTGTTTAAGAACTCCTTCAGATTATCATTTTCTTCATTGGTTAATTCTTTAAAATGAGAAATCATTAATTCACTATAGAACAAGCATTTTTTTTCTGTTTCAGGATGCCTACATACCAAAGGATGTTCATTCGGTGGTGTTGCTTTTCTTGCCATTTCATAACCTTGTGCACCATAAGTATTTAGAACATTGATTAGATTTTTATGAAAATTATCATGTACTGCTGTCAAGCTAGAACATAATTTTTGCATTGGTTTAGAAAGTAGTTCATAAGCTTCATAGAGATTTACCCAAGTTGTATCTCCTCCAACTTTAGGGACATCTAAAGAGTATAGTACTGCTCCTTTTAATGGTTTAGTTAAAAAAGAAGCATCTATGTGCCAATCCACATCTGAAACTAAGCCTTCATAAAGAGTAGGGTATTCTTGGACATAAATATTCGGGTATCCATCTAAAGTTGGCATATAGCCTGGTCCTTGTAGCTCGCCAAAATTTTTTGTGAAATTAATATGTTGCTCTGGAGTTAAGGGCTGGTCTCTGAAGAATAATACCTGATAATCTAACCAAGCGCGGTTGAGTTCTCTTAATGCTAGCTTCGAGAGCTTGCTGCTTATATCTAGTCCCACAATTTCTGCACCAAGCGATGCAGTCATTTCATTGATTGTGAATGTTTTATATTTTTTTGACATCTGTATGAAGATTAACTCTAAAGAATAGTTATGACAAATCTTGGATTGATTTTGATTTAATCTTTATGGGTTTGATGAAGAATACATTGATAATCCCTAGCAAAGTAACCATAGCAACTAATCCAAAAGCTTGAAGATAGCTGCCAGAAGCATCATCAGCCATGGCAGCCAATAATTGTGTTGCCCCGGCTGCTGCAAGACCATCTACCATACTTATGATACCTAATACTCGACCTAAATATTGTTTGCCAAAAGTCTCTACTGCAACAAGTTGAATCATACTAAAGCTTCCACCGAAACCAAGTCCAAAGAAAATAGTAAAAAGACTCAGTTGCATTGTATTTTTGGTCAAGATGAGTTCATTTCCAGAAACCTCAAATAGCAATAGCGATCCTATAAATAGCACACAAGAACTGATGAACAGTACCGTCCTCTTGGGTAGTCTATCGCTTAGAGCACCAAAGGAAAATTTCCCAATGAAGCTAAACCAGTAGATTATTGAAAATAAGAGGACAGATTGCTGCGCTGTGAATCCAACATCCAGTTCAAAGAATATCCTAATTTGACTGTTCAACCCCTGGATTGCGAACCAGAGACATGCTGAGCCAATACCCAAGCAAAATAGAGCTCTTGAAAAAAGGGCATCTTTAAACCTAGTCCTGTCTTTCTCTTCTATTGGTTGTCCTGTCAGAATTTCTGATCCATCAACTTGGGTTTCTTGATTTCCATCTGGGTGGAGCCCCATTGACTCTGGTGAAGGTCGAATCACTTTATAAACTGGTATAACGGCAAAAATCCAAAAGCATATCGATAGAAGACCAAAGCCCCACCTCCATCCCCATTCAGGATTATTGACTATTGGTGAAATTAGCAATGGTAAGGTTGCACCTCCAAGACTTGAACTGGCTATGACCATACCAACAACTTTTCCGCGATGTTTTTTAAACCAATTTGAGACAAGGATAACATTTGGTCCTAGGCCTGACATCACAAGTCCAGCAGCCATAAGAATATGGAGTCGGTAGAGTGTCTCTATAGAACTGGCAAAAGGATAGAAGCTGTAAGTAAGTGCCATTATGATAATTCCGATTCTCATCACAACTGTCACTCCAACCTTATCTATTAAAATACCTGATATGGGGGAAAGAAATGCTGCAAATAAGAGTGTATTGCGAACTGTCAGACTCACCTCTTCACGAGTAAGAGAGAACTCCTCAATAAAAGTTGGAAATAGGTTTTGTGGAACGAATAAAGTCATTGAGTTAACAAAGAAATAGACTAGGCTGCAGGATATTGCAACATACCATCCGTAGAAAAAAGTATTTTTTTGATGCATATTTTTTACTTAAAATCGGTGATCACTAAAACCAATGAATGTGAACACTGTTATAATAGTTACTATGAAAAATCATTCTATCGCAATAATCAATGCAAATATTGTTAATGAAGGCTCTATTCGTCAACAGGACATCCTTATTTCTAATGGAAGAATTACACAAATTACATCTGATTTAAAACTCAATGAAGGGATGGAGGTAATTGATGCAAGTGGCAAATATCTATTGCCTGGGTTGATAGATGATCAGGTTCATTTCAGAGAGCCAGGATTGACTCATAAAGGTGGTATTTTATCAGAATCAGCAGCAGCTATAGCAGGGGGAGTTACTTCTTTTATGGACATGCCAAATGTTAATCCACCGACTTTGAATAGAGAATTATTATCGGATAAGTATTCAATAGCAAAAGATAAAGCTTATGCAAATTATGCTTTTTATCTAGGCGCTAGTAACAATAACTTGGATGAAATAAAGCGACTTAAAAAAAATGATGCTTGTGGCGTCAAAGTTTTTATGGGCGCTTCAACTGGTAATCTTTTAGTGGATGATGATGATGCACTGGAATCTATTTTTGCAGAGTGTCCTATACTTATTGCTACGCATTGTGAAGACAGTCCGACTATCAATAGAAATTTAGCTGAAATGAGAAAAAAATACCCCGATGGTAATATTCCGGTCTTTGAACATCCCAATATTAGATCGGTTGAGTCCTGCTATAAATCCTCTTCAAAAGCTGTAGGTTTAGCTAGAAAACACAATAGTAAATTACATGTTTTGCATCTAACGACAGAAAAAGAACTGAGTCTCTTTGAGCCACAGTCAGAAGAAGAAAAAAGAATTACAGCAGAAGTATGTGTACATCATCTTTATTATGATGATTCATATTATGAAACAATGGGCTCAAAAATTGTTTGTAATCCAGCAGTTAAGACATCAAGAGATCGCTCATCACTAATGCAAGCACTTAATAGTAATGTTATTGATGTTATCGCAACGGATCATGCCCCACATACAATTGATGAGAAAGAAAAACCCTATCCTGATTGCCCGTCTGGATTGCCACTAATTCAGCATTCACTTAATATTCTTTTGGATTTTTATCTCGAAGGACAATTGACATTGGAAACCATTGTCGATAAAACCAGTCATTCATTAGCTCGTATTTATGGCATCAAGGATCGCGGATTTATACGAGAGGATTATTGGGCTGATCTCGTTTTGATTGATTTGGATAAAACCACAACAGTTAACAAAGAGAATCTACTGTATGAATGCGCTTGGTCACCCTTTGAAGGAAAGACATTTAACTCTATGATAAATAAGACATTTATTAATGGAGAAGTAGTTTACAGCAATGGTGAGGTCCTCTCTCAGCCTTCTGGGAAGAGAATAGAATTTCTCTAATCATTTGAATTTTTTTTTGTTGTAAAAATATCGTTTTTTTTCTTCACAGGATATGTTAATTTTCTTCTTACATACCTAAAAGGTTGTGGGGATAAAGAAACTGAGAACTTTTATAGTTAAATTTTCGAACATATATAACGTTTTATAAATTAAGCGTCAGCAAAAAATACACCAATGCAACCAACAGATACTAAAGATCCACAATATTATCATAAGGTAGTTGACTGCCAATGGGGGTGTCCTGCGCACACCGATGTGCCTGCATATATAAGACATATTGCTCAGGGCGAATTTACTGAAGCTTATATGGTCAATAGAGAGTCTAATGTTTTCCCTGGTATCTTAGGCAGGGTATGCGATCGTCCTTGTGAACCTGCCTGTAGAAGGGTTAGAGTCGAAGAAGAACCAGTAGCAATATGCAGATTGAAAAGAGTTGCTGGTGATTTAAAGGGGGACATTAAAGAATTGCTTCCTAGTATTCCTGACAAAAAAAATGGAAAAAAGATTGCTATCGTTGGTGGAGGGTGTGCATCCCTAACAGTGGCTAATGATCTACTGCCAATAGGCTATGAAGTGGATATTTTTGAGTCTTTACCTGTTATGGGAGGTTTGATAAGAAGCAATATACCAAAATTTAGACTGCCTCCTGAGGTCATTGATGAAGAGTTCAATATTATTGTAGAACAAGGTGCTAACTTGTATCTCAATCACCCAATAGAGAGTATGAAAGAATTATTGAAAGAATCTTATGATGCTTTCTTCATTGGAACAGGGGCGCCAAAAGGAAGAGAATTAGATTTACCAGGAAGAAATGATACCGATGAAGTGCATATTGGTATTTCATGGTTGGAATCAGTTGCATTTGAGCACATTGAAAAGGTTGGAAAGAAGGTACTTATTATTGGTGGAGGCAATACTGCTATGGATTGTTGTAGAACCTCTCTCAGATTGGGTGCTGATAATGTCAAGGTCATGTATCGTGGTACGCGCGATCGAATGAAATCATCAGACTGGGAATTGGAACCTGCTTTAGAAGAAAATGTTGAGTTGGTGCTGAACCATTCTCCAGATGAATATGTGATTGAGGATGGCAAGTTAGTCGGCATGAGATTCTCAGTTCTAGACTGGTTTAAAGACGAGAAAGGTAAACTGACCTCCAAGAAAATTGATGATGTGGTGATTCCTTGTGACACAGTGATACTGGCTATCGGACAAGAAAATTCTTTTCCATGGGTGGAAAGAGATATTGGTTTAGAATTTGATCAATGGGAAGTTCCTATTGTTGATCCAGTTACTTATCAGTCCACCATTAAAGGCTTATTTTTTGGCGGAGATGCTGCCTTTGGTCCGAAAAATATCATTGAGGCTGTTGAGCATGGTCACCAAGCTGCTATTTCTATCCATAAATATTGCGAGAACCAAGCATTAACTGATCGTTTGGAATATGGAATGAATCTTGTCACAGAAAAAATGGGACTCCATGAGTGGTCTTATAGTAATGATTATGGTTATGAGAATCGACTTGAAGTTCCAACAGTTCCAATGAATGAACGTTTCAAAGACATAAATATAGAAGTTGAAATGGGCTTTGAGCCTGGACAATTTCAACAAGAGGTTGAACGTTGCTTAAATTGTGATATCCAAACTGACTTTGCTGCAAACCTTTGTATTGAATGCGATGCATGTATTGATATTTGTCCGGTGAATTGTTTGATGATTACTGAAAACGATGATGAGGAAAGCCTAAGAAAAAAAATTAAAACTCCAGCAGACAATCTAGAACAAGATCTATTTGTCTCAGAGGATTTGCCACACACTGGAAGAGTGATGTTAAAAGATGAGGATGTTTGCATCCATTGTGGTCTATGTGCTGAGAGATGCCCAACTGCAGCTTGGGATATGAAGAAATTTACTTTGAAAGTACCCTATGCTTTAGACGAAGCCAACTCCACAAATACAAATGCGACAAAGAAAGCAGTGTAATGTCTAAAGCCAGTCATAATAATTTTACTGTTAAGTTTGCCAATGTAAATGGCACTGGTTCATCCAGTGCAAATGGCATGTTTATGAAGAGTATATTCAGAATGGGTATACCTGTTGTCGGTAAAAATTATTTCCCTTCTAATATACAAGGTCTTCCTACTTGGTATGAGATTAGAGCAAGTGAGAAAGGGTATTTATCACCATCAGGCACTGTAGATATTATGGTCGCTATGAATGCACAGACCTATGCAGAAGATTTGGCTTCAGTAGAACCAGGTGGTTATCTTATTTATGACTCATCTTGGCCAAGGAAAGAACTGATGACTCGGGAGGATGTTACTGTTCTTGGGGTACCGCTTGCAAGAATATGTAATGAGAAGTTTGATACTGCACGTTCGAGGACACTGATGAAAAATACCGCCTATGTAGGTGTATTGGCAGCACTCCTAGATATGGATGTAGCTGTGATAGAACAATTATTATTGGATACTTTTGGTGCTAAAAAACATCTTATTGATGCTAATAAAATAGCATTGGATATGGGCTTTGATTATGCAAAAGAAAATTTTAAATGCCCTCTTTCTTTTAGTGCACAAACAACTAATAAGACCGATGGTCATATTATTATTGATGGCAATGCAACCGCTGCATTGGGATGCGTCTTTGCTGGTGCCACAGTTGGTTCTTGGTATCCCATTACTCCTTCAACTTCTTTGATGGATGCTTTTAGTGGGTATTGCCAATCTCTTAGAAAAGACAAAGAAACAGAAAAAAATAATTATTCCATTATTCAAGCTGAAGATGAGTTAGCAGCTATTGGTATGGCACTGGGTGCAGGCTGGAATGGAGCAAGATCTTTTACGCCAACAAGTGGCCCAGGTATCTCACTAATGGGAGAGTTTCTTGGTTTTGGTTACTACGCAGAAATACCCACTGTTGTTTTTGATGTCCAAAGAACTGGACCATCGACGGGTATGCCTACAAGAACTCAACAGTGCGATATTATGGCATGCGCTTATGCCTCTCATGGCGACACTAAGCATGTTTGCCTCTACCCTGCAAATCCAGAAGAAGCATTTTATCTTTCCACCGAAGCTTTTAATCTAGCCGAACAATTGCAGACTCCTGTATTCGTACTATCGGATCTTGATATTGGAATGAATGATTGGATGGTTAAGGATTTAGAGTGGGAAGATGGATACGAACCTAAAAGAGGAAAAGTTCTTGGAAAAGAAGAATTGGATGAGATGGAGACTTTTTACCGTTATCTTGATGTGGATGGCGATGGTATTACCTATAGAACTATTCCAGGTAGACATCCTAAGGGAGCCTATTTTACTAGAGGGTCAGGCCATAATAGATTAGGTGGTTATACTGAAAATGCGTCAGACTACCAAGATGTAGTGGATCGGTTATTAGTCAAATGGGAGACTGCAAAAACTCTTGTACCTCAGCCTGAGATAAGCTATTCCAAAAAGAATAAAATTGGAATTATTAGTATTGGTAGTTGCAATGATGCAATTCGTGAGACGAGAGATGTTTTGAAAAAACAAGGCCAAGCATTAAATTATTTACGAGTGAAGGCCTTTCCTTTCAATGATAAAGTTGAAACATTCATTACTCAACACGAACAAGTCTTTGTTATTGAACAAAATAGAGATGGCCAGTTGCATCACATGTTAATTGCGGAAACCAATGCAGATCCTAAAAAGCTTAAATCGCTTAGGTTTTATAATGGCATACCAATTTTTGCTAAAGATATCATCCAACAGATTGAAGAAGAAATAAATTCAGGTAAAGCAGCATGAGCTATATTAAGAAACCAAAAATCATCAGGGAAAATGCTCTAAGAAATAAGTTAGGAATGACTCTAACTGATTATGAAGGTGTGATGTCTACTCTGTGTGCAGGTTGTGGTCATGATTCTATCACTGGAGCAATCATACAGACTGTATTTGATTTAAATATTGAGCCTCATCGACTTATAAAGTTAAGCGGTATAGGGTGCTCATCTAAAACACCTGCATATTTTGCAAGCCAATCTCATGGATTTAATTCTGTTCATGGAAGAATGCCATCCGTAGCGACGGGCGCCCATTCTGCAAATAGTGAATTATTTTGTATTGGAGTTTCAGGCGATGGAGATACGCTTTCAATTGGTATGGGACAATTTACACATGCCATTAGAAGAAACTTAAACATGCTTTATGTGATTGAGAATAATGGTGTTTATGGGCTTACAAAAGGACAATTCTCAGCCTCAGCTGATGTGGGATCTACAGCAAAGAAAGGTGCTCCTAATGTCCAAATACCAATAGATCCATGTCAAGTCGCTATATCAATTGGTGCAACATTTGTGGCTCGAAGTTTTTCTGGCGATAAAGATCAATTAGTACCGTTATTAAAAGCTGGTTTAATGCATCGAGGGTTCGCTATGTTGGATGTGATATCTCCTTGTGTCACCTTCAATGATCATGAAGGATCAACAAAAAGCTATTTGAGCACTAGAGAGTCTAAAAGAGAAGCCCTATATACGGATTACATTGAGCCATTCAGTGAGATTGAGGTTGATTATGATCAAGGTAGTTCTATTGAAGTGGATTTACATGAGGGTGGAAAAGTAATACTAAGGAAGGCTGAAAAAGAGTTTAGTCCTCTAAATAAGAGCGATTCTATCCGTATTATTCGAGAAGCAGCAGATGAGGGAGAAATGCTCACAGGCTTGTTGTATATTGATGAAAATACGCCCGACTTTACAGAGATGGAGAATACAGTCAAGAAGCCCTTAAATGAGATCCCTTTTGGTGATCTTTGTCCAGGATCTAAGACCTTAACTTCTTTGCAAAAAAATTATAAGTAGAGATGATAGATAATAGATAGATGCAGATAATCAGCATCAAAGAAAAATCTCTCGCTTCAATTGTATTATTACTCACCTTTCTATTTTCATATTCATCAGACTATTTAGAAGCAAAAGGTTTACCAGAGCCATTGTCATTAATGCTAGAGCAAGAAGGTATTCCATTGAATACTTTAAGTCTTATTATTCAGCCCGTTGATTCCACTGCTTCTTTAATCAACATTAATTCTAAGAAATACAGAAACACTGGTTCATTAGAAAAACTATTTACTGCATTTGTTGCCTTGGATAAACTTGGTCCAGAATCCCAATGGGAAACAATAATCTATGCTTCTGATCCTATTGATGATGGTATCGTCGATCAGTTGCTCATAGTGGGTGGAGGGGACCCATTTTTAACGAATGAACAGTTATTAAAACTCATACAAGATCTCAGAAAACTTGGGCTTCATACAATTCGCAATGGACTTCTTGTAGACCAGAGCTTGTTTCCTAAACCAGATAAAACACCAGGTGATTTCGATGATGATCCTTTGCGGCCCTATAATCTCATGCATGCTTCATTGTTGGCAAATTTCAATACTATTGATTTTACAGTGAAGAAAAATACCAAAAATGATGGCATTGATATTGAATATGAATTTCTGCCTGATGGTATATATTTTAATAATAGGCTAAAAATTGGTAATGGAATCTGTTCTGACTTTAGAGAGCAGGTCTTTTTTAATCAACTGATTCAGGAATCTTATCCACCAGCAATTTTCATAGAGCTGACTGGCGAGTATCCCAAAAAATGCAACCATTACAATCATGATATTGCTGTTACAGAAACGAATCATTATTTTTTTGGAGTCTTTTCATATTTGTGGCAAAAGTCTGGTGGGATTATTAATGGATACATCAATGAAACTGATATTAAGAAAAATGCAGCAGCATTATTGAAATTTAAATCTATAAAACTTTCAGAATTAACACCTCATCTTTTAAAAAATAGTAATAATTTTATTGCCAGGCAACTGTTTTTGACGATTGGTAAATCTAAAACCAATTACAGTTTAAAGGCAGCAAGAAAATCAATGAAAAAGGTTCTAAAGAGAAATGGAGTGAATTCGCGAAAAAATTTTTACGATAATGGCTCTGGTCTATCAAGATCAACAAGCATCAGACCGGACACTTTATCTGATTTATTGCAGACAATCTATCAGCATCCAAACTCATCCATTCTTATGTCGTCACTCCCAATATCAGGGATTGATGGGACGTTATCAAATCGCTTTAAGTCACCCATGCTTCGGATGAGGATGAGACTTAAAACAGGCACTCTAGATGGCGTTAGAGCACTGGCAGGCTATGTGCATGGTTTGTCTGGTCAAGAATACATTGTCGTCTATATTCATAATGACTCATCTGAGTATAGCTACCAGACTAAAAAATTTGAGAATGCTTTATTCGAATGGCTAATTGATGATAAAGATCGCATTCTATGATTTGTTTTTGGACGTTTTAAATTTCCACCCTGTGAGTAGAATCATAAGAATTGCAAGCAATACAGGTTCCAGTTCAATTACTTTCGTTTGCCAGTAATAATGCCATACTCCTAAAACTGCAGCTGTATAGATAATACCGCTTATTGTTGACCTATTTTTATTAAACCAGGGTTGAAGTTTTTTAAAGGAAATCAAGCCCACTGACAATAGGCATAAAAAGCCAGCCCAGCCAACAATGAGATAAGGTGTTTCTATGATATCGACAATTATGATTTTGATATCTCCACCTTGATCAATCAGTGCATAGCTCAAAAAATGACTCAAAATATAAAAGAGAGATACTAGCCCGAGAGGTTTGGGTAATTTTTTACATAATTCATGCTGCGTGTAATATCCAATTGGTGCGATGAGTAAAGTTATCATCAAGATTCTAATTCCCCACTTTCCAGTTGCATGAATGATTGTCTCGATAGGGTTGGCACCTAAGTCAGAGAAAAAACCAAAGATAGGTAAAATACCAAAGCCTTTAAGACTAAGAATAATAAATGGGGTCAGGCTGATCAGTGTGAATAATTTAACCATATACTGCATTGAGTCTTTTCTGAATCCATTTAAAAATATTTTCTTAAGTTCATCCCTTGATAAAGTTGGGCTACCTCATCTTGATAACCATTAAACATAAGTGTGGGTTGCTTAGCCCCAAAGAAACCATTGCCAATTCTTCTTTCACGAGATTGACTCCATCGGGGGTGATCTACTTCTGGATTTACATTGGCATAAAATCCATATTCATTTGAGGCAGCTATATTCCAACTGGTTTTTGGCTGTGATTCTTGGAAATGAATCTTATTGATAGATTTGATGCTTTTAAAACCATATTTCCA
>TARA_B110000116_G_scaffold69720_1_pt1 | contig 13801 bp, 14 predicted proteins | sample TARA_B110000116 | Tara Oceans TARA_B110000116 (sample SAMEA4397355) | marine metagenome | biome: Polar Biome; feature: [ZZZ] marine water layer (ENVO:01000295); material: water (ENVO:00002006), including particulate matter (ENVO:01000060) such as... | depth 199 m
ATTTTACTTTTTTTAATGACGATATATCATAATATTTATTTTGATAATATATTTTCTTATTATGAGCACAATGGTGAGAAATCATATGATTTAGAAAATGATGGTTGGGAAGTGGCTTTGGAATCTCAGTATGATATGAAACCTGAATTCGATCAGATGTTTTTAGAGTTAGAAAGAATCAATTATCCGGCTAATAGTGTGATTTTAGTTAAAAACGGTACGATTGTCTACGAAGAATACTATAATGATTTTAGTTATAATACAGAATTTAATACATATTCAGTTACCAAAAGTTTCACATCAGCTTTAGTAGGAATTGCAATTAATCAAGGATTAATTGGAAGTGTTGATGATTTAATATGGGATTATTTTCCAAATAGAACATTTGAGAATGATTCGCCTAATAAGGAAAAAGTTGCAATAAAACATCTTTTGATGATGACTTCTGGATTTGATTATGGTGGGGACCCTACCTTAGCACCAACAGTTGAAGGCTCAAGAGCTGAGTATGTTTTGAATCAGCCAGTCAAGTATGAGCCAGGAACTGTATGGGTCTATGATTCACAAGCTCCCTCAGTTCTATTGAATATAATAGAATCACAATCAAATATGACGATTGATGACTTTGCTTCTAAATATTTATTCGATCCCTTACAGATTGAAAATGCACTATGGACTAAAGATAAATCGGGTTTGGCATTTGGAGGATTTGGATTGTATTTGGCTCCAAGAGAGATGGCTAAGCTTGGACAATTATATCTCCAAGGAGGTATTTGGGATGGAGATCGTATAGTTTCAGAAGAATGGATAAATGAATCCACAAGAGACAGTATGAATCCAGATGTTAAGTTTGTATATTCAACAACACCAACAGAAGGCTATGGGTATTTGTGGTGGACTTTTGAAGGCTATTACCTCGCATCAGGATTGCATGGTCAAAGAATAATCGTTAATCCCGAAGAAGATTATGTTTTAACTTTTACATCATTGGACGTTACTCAATCAGGTGCTAATGCCCTCCATCAATTGATTATCAAAGGGGAAGTTGATTCTTGGCGTAAACCTATGAATGAATTTTATATTAGATCGTTACCTTTTTTTGGTTTATTTTTGTTTGTATTTACGGCTATAAATTACACATTTCTCAATTATGGTCTCAAATCAAAAATTGATAACAATAAAGAGAAAGTTGATATTGTATTAACTTCATTTATATCGTCATTTTTTATAACTTTTATGGGATATTTATTAACTTTGTCAATTGTTTTTTCAGTCTTAGATATTTATTTTGGTACTCCCCGGGGTTTTATGTTATTTCCAAAATTCCAAGTAATAACTTGGCTTACATTGTTACTACTTACGGCGGCTCTAGTTCTTTTTGAAAGAGAATGGTTAGAGTTCCGACATTCAATAAACCTTACAGGAATACTAAAATTTACAGTTCCAAAAGCAATTATTTGTGTATTTTCAGTTATTCTTTTGTTTTTTAGTATTTATCTAAATATGGTTACTGAATATTCAGCTTAGTAAAGGCCCGATTTCATTTCCAATTAATAAGACAACAGTGGCTGAAACTGTAATTAGGACATTGTCGTCAATCGGTCCGAATTCATACTGCTCTACGAATGTTGCTACAATGGCAGCTATAACTCCCCAAATAGGTAGAGCTGGTTCTGAGAGGCCTCCAAGATAATAGCCCATAGGGATACAGACAATAGCCATGAAAACATTTCCAATTGGGTTTTTTGTTCGATATCCAAATTTTATATTTCGCACAATCCCTGTGACTCCATCACCAAAAGCCATGAAAAGAAGAGGGATGATTGCTAAGTAAGGATCATCTAATAATTCCCATATTAGATATACAGAGGCTCCAGCCATAAAGCAAAAATTCACGTCATTTTTATTGTCATTAGTTTGAACCCAGTAAAGTAAGTGTCCGGTGTAATAGGGAATGTATGTAATAATTGCGAATAAAATACCGATGTAAAGTGCGTAAATAGGCTCAGTGAGAATAGACGGAGCCATAATTCCAATTAATCCTCCACAGAACATATGCAAGATTTTTCGGTTATAGTAAATGGCTACGTTTTCTTTCACATTCCGGGCCATCATGAATTCAAAAACCCATTTAGTCCCAAAAATAATAAAGAGTCCATAAATGACAATTGCAATAATAAGAACGGTTTCATCCATTACATATATTTTGCATGATTCTACTTAAGATAATACGTAAAAAGAGTCCACTAATGTTGTTTTATGCGTCCATTCCACCTTGCTTTTCCAGTAGATGATTTAGAAAAAACTAGAGCATTTTATACAAAAGCACTAGGATGTAAAGAAGGTAGAAGTTCTGACAGATGGATAGATTTTGATATGTATGGACATCAAGTGGTTGCACATTTAGTAGATTCAGTTGATGTTGTGGAGACTAATCCAGTAGATGGAGATGACGTTCCAGCAAGTCATTTTGGTGTAATTTTAGAATCAGAGGAATGGAGTCAATTGTCTAAGAATTTACAAGCTTCTAATATTGTGTTTATTATCGAACCTCATACCAGGTTCAGAGGGCAGCCGGGTGAACAGTCTACTATGTTCTTCTTAGATCCTTGTGGAAATGCACTTGAATTCAAGGCTTTCAAAAGCGATGAAATGATATTTGCTAAAAATTAGCAAGAATCAGTATTGTATTTCCAAGTGATGGAATCACTTTCAATCAATTTTAAACTAGATGCGCCAAGATCAGACGGTTCTCCATTATGCAGTAATTGCCAATATGCGCAACCTCCTGAAATTCCGTCAATTTCATTAATAAACACTCCAAAGGTAGGATGCCAACTAAAAGTGACTTGGAAATTTCCATTTCCAGCTTCTAATGTTGCGTTAAATGCGGAGGTGTCATCTATAACTGTTACATTGTAATTTATTATAGTAATATTTGTATTTGCAGTAGCATTTTCTTCAGCTCCATTATAATCTATAACTACTGTAACATTTGCGATATCAACATCTGGTTGTTGATAGATTATTTTATCGATATATTCTTTTGTTTCATCTTCTTGTAATGTGACAAAGCCGCCCCAAGCCACTAGGTTCACAATAACCAAAGCTGCAGCAATTTGGACTGCGTTTCCATTCATTGTTTTATCTATCTAAAGCAGTCTTTATTAATTTTGGGGGTCTAAATCGTAGCTAATAATATAATTGTAATACAATCGTAATCTTTTTATATTATCTTTTATTCAATGAATTATGACAAGACGTTCAAGATATGCTCTAACGAAAGTTTCTGCAGATTTGCCAGCTTCATTAGTACAACAGCTAGATGGTTGGAAAACTACAATTGAAGGAATAAATAGGTCCCAATTGATTTCGGATTTATTACGGTGGTCTTTAGATCAAGGAGCTATTGATTCATTATATCCTGAATGTGAGCATAATCATGAACATAAGTCAGATATCATTTGTAATTGTAAGTTGGGGTGCTGTTAGATGGATTCTCAGACATTAGTATTTGTTTTTGCCGTCATTATGTTCTTTTCAGTGGCTGCATTTGGTTACATTCCACTAACTTTAGAATTATCATCAAATCGTTTGAAACAATTAACGGCGATAGGGGCAGGTGTTTTGATTGGGTCTGCATTTCTTGTAATACTTCCCGAAGCTTTAGAAATATTTGAAGGCCATGAAGAAGAAGGCCATGAAGAAGAAAGCCATATTGAGCCATCAACTATAGGTTTAGCAATTCTCGGAGGTTTTGTGTTAATGCTTTTATTAGAAACCTTTGGCCTGCCTCATGCAGTTCATCATGATGAAGATAAGGATCTTTTAGGCCTTTCAGCGACAATTGGTTTGATTGTTCACGCAATAGTAGATGGCATTGCAGTCGGTGCTTCAGTTTCTAGCAGTACTGAAACTGGGTTGGTAGTATTTGTAGCAATAATGCTCCATAAAGGACCTGCAGCATTTGGGCTATCTTCATTTTTAAAACATATAAAAATCCCTGCCTCAAAGTCAAAAATATATCTTTTTTCTTTTGCTCTAGCTTCTCCTATTGCATCCATCTTAACTTTTTTTATATTGAAAGATACTTCCTTTGCTACTAACGATAACATAGGTTTGGCGCTTCTATTTTCAGCAGGAACTTTCATCTATGTGGCAACAGTAGATGTACTTCCCGAAGTTCATAGTCACGATCATAACCAGGATTCTCCAGTTTGGTCTGTAATATTGGGAATTATTTTGGTTTTTTTATCCACCCTTATTGGTCACGGACACTGAAGCTGTTCACCCGTTTACTTTATATTGACGATTCTGTGCTTAGCTTACATGGAAGGATACTGCGTAAAGTGTAAAGCCAAGCAAGAGATAACAAAAGGTGAAGAAGTCACAATGAAAAATGGCCGTAAAGCCATGAAGGGAACCTGTGGAACCTGTGGCACCGGAATGTACCGAATTCTCGGCAAAGCATAATTAAAGTAACAAGTTAATTTTTGTTTACTAGCTAGTTGCTACGCTCTCGATTTCTAGGCATATTTTCCTAATATTATTAGGAAACTAGCTAGAATTGCAATGATTAGCGTAGCGACTATCAAATTATTTAAAAATATATTTTCATTAGATTGATTTATATTATTTTCAATAAGTTCTACGTTTCTTTTATTTGCCTTCCATCCCATATCGAAAATATCGCCGATAATAGGGATTAGGCCTATTATAAAATCGAGTCCAATATTTAGACCCATTTTGGCAATAACTAAAGAAGACAGTCCCATTTTAGATCCTGAATATAAAATATAAATAGAGATTATGCTTCCTACTACATCTCCAACAACAGGTATGGCTCCAATAATTGGATCTGCCCCAACCTTGTATTTTGTCCCAGGTATTGTAATAATTTCATCTAATCGATTGCTTAATAATTTTAGTCTAAGTAATTTTTCTTCGTTTTGTTCTTCTATTTCTTTATTCATATATTTCTTTTTTTTGTTTATTTAAAAAATCTTTAATTTTGTCTCGGAGTATTGATTCATTTAGTGTTTTTCTTTTAATATCTATCGTCAGTTCCAACCAATCTTTCATTTCGGTATTGATTATACTATAAAAAATATTTCTTCCAACACGGTTAGACTTTATTATTTTACTATTTACTAAGGTTGAAAGATGCCTTGAAATGGTAGTTTGATCCTTTCCAGAAATTTGAGTTAAATCAGTTACATTATGTTCTTTAATCATTAATGTTCGAATTATTTTCAATCGAGTCTTGTTTCCCAATGCTTTGAAAACTAGACTATTCATAAATATATGTATATATGCACATATATTAATATATTGATTAAAAAAATTAGTTTAACCCTGCAGCTAAAATGAAAGCGAGCATGGCCATCCCCATTCCCTGTTTGATATTTTTTTGTCCGCTAAAATAATCTTCAAGTTTGGAATTATATATTCCAAGAAGCATCATTCCATTTGCTAAGGTAATTCCTCCAATGTATGCAGTACGTGCTAAATTTTCAAAAGAATCAATTGCAGTATAGCTCAAGAAGACGGCCATCAAAAGAATAAACGTTGCTAAATTTAGGGCATTTGAGATTCCAATTCTAGTAGGAAGCGTTTTCCGATCTTGATCTCCTTCTAAATCTTGAATATCTTTGATAATTTCTCTAGAAACTGTAGCAAGTACTGCCAATCCAAACATCCACAAAGTAGGTCCGGGATCATTTACGGCCATGCCAGCGTATAGAAAAACAGCCCCAGACATTAAACCAACTGCAATATTTCCTGATATACCTGCAGCTTTCAGGCCATTTTCATAAGATATAAGAGTTCCAATTCCTATTAATGCAATTACAAAAGGCATTTTATTATCAAGTGTAAAAAATAATATGAGAAGCCCCAATCCAAGCAATAGTTGTGCATAATTCAGTGCCGTTTCTGCTTTAACTTGACCTGAAGGAATTGGTCTTTTAGGGTGATTTAACTTATCAGATTCTCTATCATTATAATCATTAAGAGCATTTCCTCCTCCTACTAACATCATTGCTGAAATACAACATATTGCAATTTCAGCCTGAAAATCAACAATATTTGGCCCTGAAGCAATAAATGCTCCAGCAATCACTGCTACAGCTGTTAAAATTGCATTTCCAGGCCTAATAAGGGCAATGTAAGGATTCATCCGATACGACTTCCTAACTGGCAACTAGGGTCTGGTTTCAAAAGGCGAACGGTACCATCTTGTTCAACTCCTCCTAAAACTAATACTTCAGACATTATAGGTCCTATTTGTTTTGGTTGAAAATTAAAAACGGCTATAATTTCCCGTTTCAATAATTCGTTTTGAGTATAATTTGTAACTTGGGCTGAAGTTTTACGAATGCCCAATTGACCGAAATCAATTGTAAGAATATATGCTGGTTTTCTTGCTTCAGGAAAATCTTGAACCTCTATGATCATTCCAACACGCATTTCAACTTTAGCAAAATCACTCCATTCTATAGTATCAGTCACACATAGCTATTACCCTGCCAATACAAAGTCTTTTATCTAAAAAAGAAAGTATCGCATGTGGATCAAAACAAATTTATTAATTATAAAGATTACAAATCATATCCTATAGAAGATATGCAGAAACGTTCTATCAGTTTTCTTGAAAATATTCGGCGAAGGCGTACGATTAGAGAATTTTCAAATAAGATAGTACCTAAAGAAATAATAATTAATTGTTTAAAAGCTGCAGGAACGGCCCCTAGTGGTGCAAATCGCCAACCATGGCATTTTTCAGTTATAAGTGATATTGAAACTAAAAAGAAGATCCGGAAAGCTGCAGAGAAAGAAGAAAAAAAATTCTATAGCGGTAGAGCGCCAGATGAATGGCTTGAAGCTTTAGAGCCTTTAGGGACTAATGAGCATAAGCCATTTCTTGAGGAAGCCCCATATTTGATTGTAATATTCTCAGAAGCATACGGCCTAGATTTTAAAGGCGATAAGATAAAGAATTATTATGTTCCAGAATCTGTAGGTATCGCTACAGGTATTTTGATTACAGCTCTACATAATGCAGGTTTGGCAACCTTAACTCATACGCCAAGCCCTATGAATTTTTTGAGAGAAATATTAGGAAGAAAGGAAAATGAAAGAGCTTTCTTGATTCTTGTTACTGGTCTTCCTTCTGGAAATGCCACAGTTCCCGATATCCAAAAGAAAAAGTTAGAAGAGTACACTTCATTTTTCTAATCTAGATATGCATTCAAAATAGGCCTTTCATCCATGTGAAAGAAACTGTATGTAGCCCACCAAGTGATTAAATCTAAAGAATTGACCAAATTGTTTTTTCCAGTTGCATTATTCCCATAATCTTTACCTTCCGTTTCCATCCAATCTTCCATTTCTTCTAAAGTATCACAGGTTTGGTGATAACACCAATAGCCATCAACAAGGCCTCCATATCCAAGAGTAATAGTCCCTAAATTATCTTGAAATGAGGCATGATCACTTCTCGCAGTTGTATCTTCATAAATGATTATTTCAGGTTTATTTTGTTCTATCCAGACCTCATATTTCCATGTTGAATCACTATTATTTTCTGAACCTACTAAGATATTTTGTTGCATTGAAACATTCATCGCATCTGATCCAATCCACTGACTGAGATATACCATATCAGGTTGGTCAATTTTATTGTAATTCAAGGAAGGTCCAATATAAATTCTCATAGGCCAAACTTCACTATCTTTGGGATATCCGTCCTCGTCAGGTTGAGGGTCAGGATCACATCCGCCACTTCCCCCATGTTCATCTCCGCAAGGAGCGCCTCCGCCTCCAGGCCAATTAACTCCAGCCATATCTAAATTAATATAATTTGTAACAGTTACTCCCGGATGTTCATCCTCTAAAGTTTCGGTCCAGTAATCACTTCCACGTTTACCGCCTTCTTCTCCTGACCACAAACAGAAAACCATAGTCCTTCTCGTATCATATGGCATATCTGCCATAGCTTCAGCAGTAGCTAAGACCATTGAAGTTCCGGCAGTGTTGTCGTATGCTCCATATCTAGTTCCATATGTTCTTTGACCAGAAACATGAGGGTCTACCAGAACGGCATTCGCAGGGGGTGCAATATCAAAATGAGCGCCAAATACCAACCATTCATCAGGATACAAGGTCCCGTCTCTATATCCACAAACATTGTATGCTTCTGGATTTTGATTTCCAAGAATGTCAGTTAAGTCAAATCGTTGCGTTTCTACTCTAAGTCCGTATGCATTCATTTCAGCGATAAGAAATTGAGCCGCATCTTCGTATGCAAGATTTCCTTGTCCGGCCCACCTATCTAGATATCCAACAGCACCATCTGCAGGATCCAATAAATCAGGAGTATCGTCCGTAATCCTGTAAATATTATTGTATACTGTGCGCCCATCTACAAACCCAGTTGAAAATAAGCCACCTTCATCGATAGAGTATGCTGCAGAAAGTTGTCTTTTTACATCAATTTTTACAGGAACTACCATATCACCCTTATTTTTTGTTAGATTTAATGTATCCAAAGAGGTTCCTTCAGAAGGAGCAACTCTTTCGACCGCCAATCCTTGTTCCATGAAACCCTCTCGATTAACCCAATTTTCCCAACTTTCATTTGAGTTTCGAATAGGCCAATTTTTCGTACCATAATCGGCCAAGAAGATAAATGCAGAATCGATTCGAGGCGGTGCCATTGAAATCAATTGTTTAGTTTCACCTATTTTCATATCTAAAACAGTACCATTTTGGACATAATTTGACAATGGATCAATAACTAAAGTAGGAATAAAAACTGACATATCCTTTTTAGCAGTTATCACAATGGGTTGAAATTCTCCGCCAATCATTGTTTCAGGAGACACTACAACGTCTTCTGTAGAAAGTGAGTCCATATCTTCGTCTCCTAGACATCCGGCAATTGAAGACACTAAAAACAAAAATGTAATTGCTATTGATTTTAATCGTTCCACGTCTGCCTATAACCCCGACTTTTAAGAGATATCTATTCTTCCAGACAATCAATAAAAGTACATACAGGCGGTTCAAATACAATTTTATTCTCGTAGTTTATTTCATGAATTCTCAGTACACTATTTTCGTTTATTCCAATATCTACTGGGGCTGTATTACTTGGAGGAAGATAATCATCTCCGATATCTGTCAATGATAGTCGAATGGAGTGACCTTCAGAAATGATAACATCCATTGCGAAAAATTCCATTTTAGCATTAACAGTTTGTCCTGGAACAAGTACATTATAATCAGTTCCACCGGCATGATATCTCAAATCCATTGTTGAATGTCCAATATGGATACATTCTCCATTAGAGTCACAATCTTCCATTAGGGCATATAATGAACCTCCTGATCCTGCAAGAGTAACATCAACATGTAATTGCGGTAAACCTCCAAAACGAAGAGTTTGATTGAATTTAGGAGTCTCAAAAACGACATAATTTTCAATAAAAGGAGTAATTGTCGTTCCTGTACTTTCATCATGTACTAGACTTTCACTTCCTAAAATCATTTCAATAGTATTTGAATCAGATGCCGGGTATCTTTCTTCTACTCTCCATTCACCTTGATTATTTTGTATTTCAAGGTAAAGACTTGGCTTTGGTCCTGTTTCCTGTAAGTAGTAGGTAAACCATTCGAGAAGATCTTGCATCCAATCAAATCTAACCATCTGAGGGTATGCTTCAGAACCTCTTCCAGGATCCGAACGCTCTTTTTGGTAATCCGGCCTATCTGGATAATCATGATCCCATTGCCCCATCAAGACTTTAGCTTCAATCCCATTATCTAAAAGTCGATTAATCGTAGGAACTGCCATGTGCGGATCCACATTCCAATCATGGAATCCTTGAACTATGTATACAGAGCCCCTATAATTTTCCAAGACCCTATCAAGAAAATATCTCTCTTCCCAATAACTTTCCACAAACTCATTTCCTGCAAAAACGTATCCGTTTGTTGCATGTATTGGACCTAGAAGATAATCTTCACAAGCATTTTGTAAATTATCTTCCCCTTTATCAGCTTCAAAACCGTATGATCCATAAACGACATTGTGCATAAAAGGAGCTCTGGCTTCTGATGATCCATTTTTCCACATAAGCTCTCTAACACCAATTAATCCTGAAATAGGAACAATAGTTTTCAAGTATTCGTCACCATACATTGCAGCTTGCCAAGGCGTAGAACCGTCATAGGATTTACCAATCATTCCAACATTACCATTAGACCATTCTTGCGTCGCAAGCCATTCAACAGCAGCATTGATTCCTTCTTGTTCAGCAAATCCCATCAAATCCATACAATGGTTTGACATTCCAGTTCCAGTCACTGAAACTTGGGCAAAAGCAAATCCATGTGGTAATATATTGTAGATTATACCTGTACCTAACCAGCTTCCAGGCTGCGAAACATCCGGAGTTTGAGCAGAGGTCTCACCAAAATAAGGTCCAAATTCAGCAATTACTGGAACTTTAACTCCAGCAGGTACCTTTGGTCTCCAAAATGCCAAACTAATTTGAGGACAATCCATTCCAATAGTACACGTTACAGCAGCTCCACCTTCACCTATCGGTAAATCATATTCAACATATACATGTTCAGAATTAAATCCATTATCCGTTTCTAATAATTCGTATTCTCCTTGTTGTAATACATAACTGTATGATTGATTGGTTTCGTAATTTAGTTGACTTCGGGCCCAAACAGGCACATAAGTGTTGTAATTTAAATTCTCATTTTCTAAATTATAGAGAAAGAAAGCACTCCCCATCATAGTAGCAACAATCAACAGCGAAAAAACTTGGGAAGCAATGCTAACATCTTTCATTATATCAATAATCTAAGTCAGATATATTAAAATACCTTTGATATGAGCCAATAATAGATAAAATATGGCGAATATGGTGTATATTTAGATAATATGGAGAGATTAATAATTTATAACATAGGTTTTTCAGGATTATGCTTCGAACAAGTCTATGCATACTATTGGTATTCACGTCTTCATTTATGGGATGTATAGATTCATTGTCATTTAATGATTCAGACAAGGATTCTAGTTTGTATCCTGATATTAAGGAAAGACATACTTTGGACTGGAATATGACGCATACTTTCTCGAGAGTATTGAAAACTGGTCCACATTATGCGCTAGATGTTCAGGACGCATTATTTACAGTAGATACTAGTGAAGTATGGGAAAGTGGCCCTTCAGAAGCAGACGTCCATCTTTCTTATTGGTTACCAAGTAATACCTTAGATGGTGAAAAAGTACCAGTCATAGCCGTAATAAGTCCGTATTTTTCTTATGGACAGCCAGGCTCGGAATCTGGTGATACAGGAGTAGTAGGGGCTGGACGCGGTGAATTCATTTTTGATAATTTTATTCCTCATGGGTATGCGTTTGCACAAGTGGCAGTCTTTGGAACTGAACTATCAACAGGTTGTTTCGATTACAGAGGTGCGGGTGAAGGTCTGGGTATCCACCATGCAGTTGAATGGCTAGGTACTCAAGAATGGTCTAATGGCAATGTTGGACTATACGGGAAGTCCTATGAGGGTGCAACACAATGGGAAGCTGCAGCCCAGGGCAGCGAATATCTGAAAACTATAGTCCCCATTAGCGGAACTACAGCACTTCACCCTCTTCTTTACAAAAATGGGAGTGCTGAAGCACGTTCACAAGTAATGCATATGAATTATTTTTCAAGTACTATAGACTATAATGAAGATGACATAGACAATGTTTGTCCTGATATTATAGAGGGATTATTTGCAGGTCCTGTGACATACGGAGCTGGAGAATTTGATCCATATATGGATAATTACTATTCAGAACGATCACATATAGATAAGGCCTTTGAAAACTGGAATGGTTCAGTGTATTGGGTTCAAGGAATGCAAGATTGGAATGTAGATCCTCATCAAGTTTTCAGTGGCCCACCTGGCACCCATTGGTATCAAACATACAAAGATGCTGGTTTTGATGTAAGAGGGATTTTAGGCCAATGGGGGCACAACTATCCCGATCAGTGGACCAAACACAATGTTCAAGAGTCAGGATATGGCGCTGAAGCAATATACAATATGACTAGGTGGGATTGGGCCCAAGATCTATTCGAATGGTTTGAATATTATCTCAAAGGAATAGGCCCTAAGCCAGACCTGCATGCACAAATTCAAAGAAACGATGGTCAATGGAGGATTGAAGAAACATGGCCTCCTCAAGATTCTAAAGATATGATAATGAGCCTTTCAGACTGTCAGACAGTAGGTTCCTTTGTCGGCGGAATTTCAGCTATTGGAGGTGCAGTTCAAACCATTACAAGCGAATGTCCTGCCTTTTCAGAGGAAAATAATACGCATATTTCAGGTCTTGTAAAACTTCATTTGTATACAGTCGCCACCTTCGATGGAGGACAAATATTTGCAGAAATGCAGGACTCAGTTACAGGAATTAGGATAGGGCATGCTACAATGGATATTCGGTATCATGCAGGCGGTTCAGAGCCTCAAACAGTAATCCCAGGTCAAGAATTAACTATGATGATGGAATTCCAAGCAATAGATGCCTTAATTCCGGCTGGACATGGTATTCGACTTGTTTTAACTGAAACTGGAGAGGATTATTTGGCGCCAGCTTGCGGTAATGCGTGCCCAGTACATGTCATATCTACAGAATCCAAAATAATCATTCCTTACATTACTGAAAATAAGAGTGAGGGATTTATTACTCCTCAATCCTTAGATGCAGCTAATAATCAATAATTTTTCTTAACAACAGCTACTCTCTGATCCACAACCACATTCTCCTTTCTTACCTTCCGGAGCTGGATTTGGATTGTTAACTCTAAAACCTTCACCCATTTCAGTAACAATGTAATCTATTTCGGTTCCTTTAATTTTTTCAATGTCTTCATTATTAACTAATAATTTCAAGCCTTTAGCCTCAACAGTAGTGTCATTATCATTTTGATCATCAAACCCTAAAGCGTATTGATAGCCTCCACTGCATCCACCAGGAAAAACACCCAAACGAAGGGATTTTCCAATCATTTCTTGTTCAGTTAGAGCTTTATTAATTTTTTCAGCAGCCATTTCAGTGACACTAATCATAATGTTCGACTGCGCTCTTTGATTTTATAGTTTACGGAACCTTTCTTTTTTCAGCCATGAGCTTGTCAAAAGCTTCCAGTGCTATATTTCTAGCTTCTGCATGATCAACAATAGGGCCGGGATAGGTTTTACCTAAAATCACGCCATAATTGCGCAATTCATCTTCAGAAATTTCCCAAGGGGTATGTATCTTTTCATTGGGTAATTCACCTATTTCCGGCACCCATTTTCTTACATAATCTCCAGCACTATCAAACCGTTTTCCTTGTAGTATGGGATTGAATACTCTAAAATAAGGTGCAGCGTCAGCACCACATCCGGCAGTCCATTGCCATCCACTAGTATTACTTGCTAAATCAGCATCAACTAAGGTATCCCAGAACCAATTTGCACCCTCTTTCCAATCAATCAGTAAATGTTTGACTAGAAATGATGCCACTATCATTCTGACACGATTATGCATCCATCCAGTATTCCAAAGTTCTCGCATACCTGCATCTACAATAGGGTATCCAGTCAAACCTTTTTTCCACGATTCTAAATATTCTTTATTTAGCGCCCAAGGAAAGTTTTCAAATTCCGGCCTAAGTGGTTTATTAGTTAAAAATGGAAAATTATTTAACAAATGATATGAAAATTCTCTCCA
>TARA_B110000116_G_scaffold137392_1_pt1 | contig 13796 bp, 4 predicted proteins | sample TARA_B110000116 | Tara Oceans TARA_B110000116 (sample SAMEA4397355) | marine metagenome | biome: Polar Biome; feature: [ZZZ] marine water layer (ENVO:01000295); material: water (ENVO:00002006), including particulate matter (ENVO:01000060) such as... | depth 199 m
GAGGTTGGTGCGAAGGTGATGTATGATGGCGCGCACGTGCTTGGATTAATCGCGGGAGGTCAGTTTCAGGATCCTTTGCAAGAGGGTGCGGATGTGATGACGGGATCGAGTCACAAAACATTCCCCGGTCCTCAAGGGGGCTTCGTGCTGAGTGATTCTGAGGACGAAGCCTTTCAGAAGAAACTGAACAACGCCATCTTCCCCGGCGTCTGTTCATCTTACCATCTTCATCACGTCGCCGGGAAGGTTGTCGCTCTGGCCGAATTCGAGGCCTTCGGAGCCGATTACGCGCGCGACATAGTTGCCAATGCCAAGGCGCTTGGTGCAGCATTGGCGGCGGAAGGATTCGATGTACTCGCTGAGGAGCGAGGCTACACGTCGAGCCACCAGGTTTTGACTCGGCACGGTGGACCCGATTCAGGTGCCGGAAAGCGAGCAGCCCGCACGCTCGAGGATTGTGGAATAATCACCAACATGAACATGCTTCCTGGTGATACCAAGGCAATGTCTGGCCCCAGCGGGCTGCGCCTCGGCACACCTGAGCTCACACGTGTCGGAATGGGTACGGACGAGATGCAAGATGTTGCCCGTTTCTTCAGCCGCGCGCTTATCGAAGAAGACGATACTGCTAGCGTGCGAGCCGACGTGGCCGAGTTCAAATCACGCTTCCAAATAGTGCATTACGCACTCGAACAAGGTCCTGCTTATCCTGGGCTCTAATCCGGAACAGGATTATTGCCGACCACCATAGGTGGTCGTGCATGCCTACGCGGGCGAAGGTCGCAATCCTCCTCACCGTGTTGATGTGCAGCTCGGGTTGTATGGGACTTTTCGAACCTTCAGAAGAACTCCCTGACATTCTCGATTGCTCCGAGCAGCCGAATCATCCAGATTGCATAGTCGACCCAGTGACTGAGGAGGATTGTCGGCAAGACGAGGTTTTCACTGGAGTGGAATGCCGATGGATGGAGAGGCCAGAACAATTGTCCTATGGTCTCTCGAGTATTTCTCTTAACGTCGGCGAGGAAATGCAGGCTCTAACTCCATCATTTGTCGGTGATGGTCCCGATACTTGGGTGATTAATCCACCATTCCCTCAAGGAATATCCTTTGATCGAGAGAGTGGTGTCATCTCAGGCTCCCCTAGCGAAGCCACAATAGAGATCCGACACACCATCGTGGCTTCGAACGCTGTTGGTTCGACCAGCACTTGGATAGACCTAGAAGTGACAATTGAGGGTCCGAAATCAATTACCTATGCCGAGTCAATTCTGGATTGTGAATTGGGTCATCAATGCCAACTCGCCCCTCCATCAATATCCGGAGGAGAGCCTGATTATTGGTCGGTTGACCCTCGTCTTCCCGATGGAATTTCTTTGCTAGCAGACGGTTCAATCGATGGTTCTCCAACTCAATTGGGCGACTCTAACCACACGATTACCATATCCAATGAGGGTGGTTCGGTCGAAACCGCAATTCGAATCATCGTGCTACACGAAGCGCCGATGGGTTTGGGGTATGGGGGTAACCGATTTATTCTGAGCATCGGCGATGAGGTTCAGGTTGTTCCGACCACAACCGGTGGACGAATCGTATCGTGGTCGGTAGAACCTCCATTGCCCGACGGACTCCAACTTTTGCAAGCCGACGGCTCAATCCGTGGGTCTCCAACGACCGTCCAGGCCCTGACTCCTCATCGCATCACAGCGACAAATACGGGCGGGTCGATTTCAGTCGACGTTCTCATCAGCGTCGTCGACATTCCAGTCTCAAACCTAATCTACACTCCGGACGAACACGACCTGACTATCGGCGACGAGATTTCAGTCACGCCGACGCACTCCGGAGGAATTCCCGATTCTTGGTATATTGAGCCGGAGTTACCGTCCGGATTCACATTCGATTCTACGAACGGCACTATCAGCGGCATCGCCACAGACCTTCAGGTGGATTGGTCAAGCTTCACAATCTGGGCCAATAATACAGGAGGCTCGGCCTCGACATCGTTCAGAATCCGCATTACGAGCCTTGCCCCCGACCTAATTTCGTGGGCGCAGACTGAATACGCCCTCGCTTCAAACGAGAGCGCATTCATCGCTGTGACGAATAACGGTCCAGCAATCGATTCGTGGGAGATTGAACCTGCGCTTCCCGCCGGACTTGTGATAATTGCGAACGGCAGTATCGAAGGAACACCCACTCACAATATAGATTGGACCGAGTTCACAATCTGGGCCAACAATACTGGCGGCTCAGTCGGACTCAACATCTGGATTGTAGTCCACGATTTGCGCGCTGATCAGAGTGAGTTGCTCAGTGGCTTGGATGATGCCGATTGGGGCGGATGGTCATCACTAATTCTTCCCATTGGAAAATGGTCGTTCCCTCTAGGTCGGGACACGACAGACTCTACCGTCGTAGCTGCTAGCCACGTCGGCCGAGGAAAGATGATTGGTCTCGGACATGAGAGTTGGGTCACACAGAATCACGAATTCAATTTCAGAGCAGTGGAGTGGGTCTGTGGAGAGGCAGCAAATGTTGGTTTGGCCTATGGCGCTGGATTTGATCACTGGGAGGACGAACTCCAGGCGGAGGGGCATTCTGTTCATCTTTCAGTAACTCCCGATGACCTCTCTCAGGTGGATTGCTTGCTGGATGAGTTCTGGAACGGACACGATGACGATGACAACTTGGCCATAGAGCAGTTCCTACTTGGCGGAGGAGGGGTGATAATGGGTGGTCACGCATGGTACTGGTCATACTCAAACAGTGACGTTCCACATAATTACCCAGGAAACAAGATTTCCAAGATAACCGGTTTGATGGTATCTTCAGATTGGGGATACAACGACATCGACTTTGAGATTCCGGACTTGATGTATACTCCACATAATGCAATTAGGGGAATTTTTGCAGACAGAGTCGACGGAATTGAGTTGACGGAAGAGGAAGCTGCAATTGCTTACTCCTCAATTTCCGATTGCACTGTAATCGTTCCTCTGGACTTCTTGGAATTCTGGACTCCTCTTAGGAAGTTGGTCAACTCCACTGGATGGACTGTTATCCCATACAGCACCTTGTGGAGTTCGACTGGTCATGAACTAGGTGCCGACCCCGTGGCCGATGTGATTCTGAGACTGGAGGAAGCTCTCACTCAGAATCTTCCAGCCGACCAGTTACCTGTCCATCCAAGTCATACTGAGTTTCCAGGAGAGGTTCCTTCCAATGCAACTAGGATATCTCGAACAGTATCAATTAACGGCACCCAACCTGGACTTCCTTCGAATTTTGGTTATTCGGGTGCACGTAGTAGCCTTCGAATGTCCACCGGTCTCTATGCCCCTCCTGGCGAGGTCATCACAGTGTCAGTGAGTCAAGATGTGTCTGAGTTGGGATTCTGGATATTGATTGGTGCGCATACAGATGGGCTTTGGGGCAAAGACGTCATCAAGAGGCATTCGAAGATTTACAGGTATTGGTGGATTGAGAACACCACCACTGAGATCGGAAACGCATTTGGTGGACCGATATATGCTGCTATACCTGCTGGTTCAGAATTCGGCGAATTCGACATGACGATTTCCGAGGCGGTAAGGGCACCTATGTTTGTGCTCGGCGAAACATCCGACTTTGAGTGGATATACTCCGAGAGAGATAATCCAGCTCCGTGGACCGAGTTGGTCTCTAACCATTTCATTATGACCGTACCCAGTTCCGAGATTCGAAACCTGAATAATCCTACTGAATTGATGGATTGGTGGGATCAAGCACTCGAAATGGAGCACGAGCTCTACGGCTACCTGCCGTGGACTCGAGTCGAGAGGGCGGTCTTCGATGCCCAGATCTCAGCAGGATGGATGCACTCTGGCTATCCCTTCATGGCGCACGACCTGAGTGTAGCCGGAGTGGTCAATGTTTCATACATGAGTGAAAACGGTGACTGGGGGATGTTCCATGAACTCGGCCACAACCATCAGTGGATGCCATCCACACTCCCTGGCACTACGGAGACGGGATGCAACTTCGCCAGCGTCTACTTGATGGAAGATTTAGTCGGAGTAGAGGGACACGGTGCCGTTGATCCAGAGCAGAGAGCAGCGAGGATGGAATCGTACTTCGGGGATGGCTCTAACATTTCCAATTGGTCCGTTTGGACAGCACTAGACACCTATCTGATCATCAAGGAAGAATGGGGTTGGGGAGTGATTACAGAAGCACTCTCGGTCTACTACACTCTTCCTGCCGCCGAGGTGCCCAGCGGCGATACGGAGGAGTTCAACGCATGGGTAATGCACCTCTCTAACGCTACTGGATACAACTTAGCACCATATCACGCTGCTTGGGGATTCCCACTTACTCAGGATACCTTTGACTCTCTTTCTCATCTTCCAATTTGGGTCGATGACCCACTGCGAGGAGAATATTTCGTTTACGATGCTATGCTGCGAAATATCGGTGCCAATAGCACTACTTCGAGCACCGCCGACTTTGCTTGGGAGACCTACGATAACGGCACCAACACTACCCTTACGATCTACTGGGGAACCACCGATATGGGCAACCAATCTTGGTTCTGGGGAAATAACGCAAATCTTGGAGATTCAGAAGTCGGTTGGGGTGAGCATGAGGTGACTGGGTTGTCGAGCGGAACTACCTATTATGCACGGGTGAAGGCTTCGAATGAGGAGCGAGACACTTGGTTCGGACCAGTGAGTTGGACAACGTCGACTTGACACCTAGTCTCTTCTCTAACTGATGGCTCAATGCATTCAATTGCTTAGACGGCGAAGCAGTGCTTCGAGGCTGAAGTTTGGACAGTGTTTCTGATGCAGGTTTGCTAATGGTATCCAAGCCAGTGTGTGGGCGAAAGTGATTGTGAAAGCTGGGATGATGGCTAGTCTTGGTTGCCCCATCATGTAGGATGCGGCGAGGCCTAGGACGGCGAAGTGAAGGACATAAATTGTCAATGTTAGGCGTCCCGATGCCTCGAGGAATGAGAGATTGAGGAATCCGCGTTGGGCATTTAGCAGCAGCACCTCATGTGCGATAAAAACGAACATTGTCGTGATGAAGACGAAGAATACGGACGCGGGGAAGAAGGTCAGAACCGCGTCGCCCTCGGTCAGTGCCCAGGCCGTTCCATTTCTGACCGAGAGAATGATACTGGCAAGGAGGGTGAACCCTCCCATCTGAATGATTCCCAACCTGAGTCTTTGGTTTTCTTCGCTTTCAGCGAGTATTGCTCCCAGTGTCGATAATGCAAACCATGGCAAGACGGGGTAAGTGCCGTTAACCAACAAACGCTGGAACCACTCACTTGCCCCGGTCGCATCGACGCGATCAAACCAACTCAAATCGGCTCCGTTCACATCGGCAACTAGCAATGGTGTGATGGCGAAGATTGCGAATAATCCAATCAATTTCTCGACACGTAAGCGCGCGATGAGTGGGGCTACAATCGCCGCCAATGCTAGTAGTGTCAAGACTCCAGGAGTGTGCCACTCGAATCGTCCACCGCGCTCAGCGGCGAGTAAGATATTGACGAGGATTTGACAGGCAGTGAGTACCAGAACGCGCGGTAGAACCCAATCGATCCACGCGCGTGATGCCAATCCGTCGGCGAAGCGCTTCTTCGCCCCTCGATGCATTCCCCAGCCGGAGACTGTAACGAAGAGAGGTGCGGCCATTCCTCCGAAAGCAGCGGCGACAAAGGCAGCTGGATGACCAACGCTGATGCCTTCGGGTGGCAAGATTGCCGCCGTATGGACCTCAACCATGAATAGGATGGCAATCGCCTTCATCTGGTCGATATGACCTAGCCGCACAACATCACCTGATGATGTCCGTGATTCGTGATTGCAATTCAATCTCCCCCTCACTCATAGTGAATGCTGATGCCAATGATTCGGACAGGCCAGCAGGTAACTTACCCCTGTGGTAAATGACGAGCAGTGGGTCACCTTCTTCGACAGATTCGCCTACTTGAACTTCGAGGATTAGGCCGACGCCGTGGTCGATTTCGTCGCCAAGAGCGCGTCGGCCGGAACCGAGTTCGAGGCAGGCCCGAGCCACGGTCATTGCCTCGATATCAGAGACCATTCCAGCGGCTTCGGCGAAGACCTCAGTCGAGAGTAGTGTTTCATCGAGCAGACCGAGTCCGTTCAGGAGTGCGTAATCGGACTCGAGGATCGAAGTGTCTCCACCTTGAGCCTCGACCATCGCACGGAAGCACGCAAGCGCGCTGCCATCATTCAGAGAATCGTGGATTTTCAGCGCGCCTTCCTCCATATCTGCGGCCAAGCCAGCAGCGGCTAGTAGCAACCCGCCTTGCACGCAAACCAGTTCCTCCAAATCGTGCGGACCACGTCCGCAAAGAGTCTCGACACTCTCGACAATTTCCAGAGCGTTTCCTACAGCGCATCCCAAGGGCTGATCCATGGTAGTCAATACAACTGAGGTAGCAACGCCCATTCCGTTGGCGGCCTCGGCCATCGAGTGCGCAAGTTCCTCTGCCTGTTCGCGCTCGACCATGAAAGCCGCCCGACCATGTTTGACATCCAAAACCAGAGCGGCCAATCCCTCAGCAGTCTTCTTTGAGACGATTGAAGACGTGATTAGTGGAATCGAAGCCACTGTATCAGTCAAGTCTCGTAAAGCGTACATTCGACGGTCGGCCGGTACAAGCGAATCGGTCTGGCCGACCATAACACAACCAATCTTAGCCACCTGCGCACGGACCTCATCAGTCGATAGGTCGACTCGAAATCCAGGGATGCTCTCCAATTTGTCGAGTGTCCCACCTGTGTGTCCCAGTCCGCGTCCAGAGATCATCGGCACCTTCGCTCCGCAAGCAGCAAGAGCGGGAGCGAGAGGAATCGAGACCTTGTCACCGACACCACCTGTCGAATGTTTGTCGACTACGAGGTGCGCCCATTCAGTCGGCCATTCGAGCACCTCACCCGAGTCGCGCATGGCTTCAGTAAGCCGAATAGTCGACTCGCCACCGAGTCCATTCTCGAACACTTCTCGCAGCCATTCAATGAGTTCGTCATCGGCCAGAGTTCCATCCACGACCGCTTTGACCAAACGCCCAATTGGGTCGCTCATGCCTCGTCCTCACCGTGTTCATCGCGGAGTTCTTCGATGCTCATTCCTTTGTCAAGCATCCATTGGACTTGGTTGCGGTCAAGGTCCTCAAACCCGAAACCGTCCAACACAATGGCACCATGAACGCCATCATCGCGACCTTCGGTCCACTCGCGAGTGTCGGCTGAATCCTCATCGAAGCGAGTTCCCTTGAGTATCGCGCGCTCGGCATCGCCATCATCGAATCGGTAACCCGAATCGTCGATTAGGCGTTCTTCGGCCCTCGTCCGCGGCCGCTTCACCAAAGTCAGTCCAGCGCCCGCAAGAGCAATCGCAGCGATAAGTGTCAGTCCTAGAAGAAACTTAGCTCCAGGAGCAGATAGGGGATTCTCACGGACATTGATGATGCCACCTGTATCGTCGTCATCACCATTGTTCGAATCGCCACCGCCAGTATCAGAACCACCATCACCGCCGCCGGGATCAATGGTTCCCGTGCCATCATCGCAGCCGAATTGGACACCATCTGCTACACCGTTATCGTCGACATCATTCGAATTCATCGAAGCCGATGGCGCACGCATCACGGATTGAGCGAAGGCTGGCTCATCACCATCGAGAATACAATCATCATCGGTGTCGTTATCATTTGGGTTTCCTCCTAGCAGGTACTCATCTAAATTATTCAAACCATCTTCATCTAAATCGAGTGATTGTTCACTCAATGCGGTTCCAAGGATTGCTGCCGAGTGGCGATTCAATCCATGTTCTATTTCCCAAGAATCGGGTAATAAGTCTCCATCTGAATCTGTTAAACTGTCCAATCGATTCCAATCTTCTTCGAATGATTGTAGGTACTCAGAAGTCAATCCCTGATTGTGAATTAAAACTCCCATTTCTCTATTCCTCAAGGCTGCGTTTGAGCCCCAATTCATACTCCCAACGAGAACACTCTCTCCATCGATTATTGCCCCTTTATTGTGTAGTTTCACAATTGTATCGGATGAGGCCATAATTCTAGCAGTTGTGTCTAGCCCTTGAGTAGCATTCCAATCTGTGTTGAACATTTGTACAGCATCTCTGATTTCATCATCTGAGTCAACGTAAAATCCGTTCAATAATAGGCGGACTTGGACTCCTCGAAGCGCTGCTGAATGTATTGCTTCAATAATTGGATTTTCGCCGAATCCCCAATACCAATCTAGATCTAGATATTGAACAGAAAGTTCGATCGATGTATCCGCAGAATCAATCATTTCGATTATCCCATCAACGCAATCATCTGGGCAGGTAATCAACCGTAAATCGAATGGCCCTGAATGGTCAACTGGCGGTGTAATTTCGCCATCAAAGCTAGGCTCTTCCATCACCCAATCAAAAGTTGGAGCATGGTTGTTAGAATGAGGTGAAATGTGCAGATGCATCTGATTCTCATCCCATGCCATTCGCGATAATACCAATTCTGCGAATGATTGAGAGTTGACGATTACGGACCATTCCCTATTTCCAATTCCATCAGGTGGTAAGCTAGAATCCTTCCAATTACCAGAGGAAATCCATACACTTTCTGAATCTCTAACCGATACCTTACTGTGAATATACGTGTAAGGTGAACTGATGACGCTTGGGTCATCCATCCAGAGGACAGTCGCTCCAGCATCGTGAAGAGTTTGTGCGTGTCCACGTTGGTTGTTTTTCGTACTACTGCCATCTAGGATTCCTTCTTCGAGAAGAATACTTACTGAAACGCCTCTAGAAATCGCTTCCAATAGGGCATTGGTCAGGTCTGGGCTCATGGACTGATAGACATGTAAATGGATTGAGGAATCTGCTTGATTTATCCAGTGTAATAGATCATTGAATCCAGTGTCTGGACTGATAGAAGTGGTTGCAGAGGATTCCATCTCAGTGGACAAAAAGCCACCATCGCAGAAAGTCGAGGCACCGATTCTAATCCATCTATATTCCCAATCTGATCCCGCATCTGTGTCGGGGTAGTCTCCACAACCGGTCCCCCGCATCAAAATTAGACCGGGAGTGCCATCTCCTGGAACCGAAATTGCGGCTCCATTCCACCCATCGATTTCTGCAATCCCACTACCGAAGGCTATTGCATCAACAACAGTTCCATCTGGTGCTTTCAATTGCAATGAACTTCCTGAATCAACCAGCCATGGTATATTGTCCATTACGACATTTCCATCCAAAGCAGTAATCCCTCCGTCGGAGAGAAGATTTGCTGGGTTCTCAGTTAGGACAACAGATTCTCCAGCTGGTACAATCAACTCATTGAAACTAGAAATCCATGGGGTCGTTGAACGGATTCTTTCAACAGTCCAGCCGTTCAGGCTAACCTCCTCATCCCCAATATTTGTAATCTCAAACCAATCGTTGTCTCTGTCTGGGACCTCACTGGGCATGATTCTAGTGAATTTCACATCAAATTCGTTGTCCCAGTCAGAAGGCGGCGATGGGGGTTGCCAGTGCCACAACATATTGTTGCTATGCTTACTACTACTATCTTCTGCAATCAGCAGGCTGCCATCATTGAGCACTGCGAGATTATCTGGCCCTGCGATATTGTTGACATCACATTGACCGGACGAATAGGTTCCTCCAGAAACTACTGGGTCGATTCTATTTACATCCCAATTGTCTACAATTTCTAGGCTGTAAATCAATCCGCACCTATTCTCTGATAGTCTAATGTCACCTGAAGAATCGGTCATATCGTACCTGATATCTGACATTGCTAGGTATAGGTAGTCAGGTGCGTTTTCGTTGAATACTACACCTTCCATCTTGTTCCATTCAACAGTTGCACCCAAAGCTGCTGCTGCCTTCCGTGATTCCAAGAATGCCACACGATTGTCAGCGGCGTATCCTATGTTTCCATCTCCATCAAGATCGTCGTTGAGCGTATGTTCAGCCCAATCGTTGATTTCTTCATCTGAAATATACGAATTCTGACCTGAGACATAATCCATTGTCCCAATTCCATCGTATTCGTCAATCCATCCTTTGATTGAAGCAGAGTTCGAAGATGCTAATTCCACCCAAATCACATCAAATCCAGTTGTGGACGGATTTGTCCCAGAGTCTTGGTTGAGTTTTGCGGCGTAAAGAGTACCTGAGTCTAAATTCCCAGGAGAATCTGCGATGAACTTGAACAGTCCAGTTCCATATCCATCATCAGACAGGTAAACAGTCTTCCTGTCTGGCATGACTTGTGCATTCTCATGGGAAAATCGACCCATAGCAAAATGCTTCTCTAAGGTTGGAGAATCAGTATCTGCATCATCCATCTCGATTATCCAGCCATAATCATATGGATTCGGATACTCACCTAGATAATCAGCCAATTCTAGTTGGTCTTCGTGGTAATTGTAATTTGGATTATTCCAATCAACGGTATTAGAGAAATACAATTCTTCAGACAATAAAGGGGTCCCCCATGGACTCAATGAACCAAAGCATAGAACCCAACCTCCATTGATTCCGCTTAGATCAAGCATTTTCCCTCCCAGAATATCCCAGACCCCTTCGAAACTATTCCATTCAATGTGAAGTTGGCTAACTCCTGCGGGTCGGCTTTCCCATGTTGAGTAGAGATAGCCCTCAGTTCCTTCCGAATTTGTTGCAACAAATGCATTGAAATCAGGCTTTTCGCTAGTGAATAATAATTCTCCATCGTCTGCTGCGTAAATCCCACCCGCAATCTCTCCATTCCCTAGGTCGTCACCACTCTGCAGCAAGGCCTGGTACGATCCAACGGATGTTCTGACGCCATGCCAGATTTCTGATTGGCTACTAGAAGAAGGGAGTTCTGGGATGTCATCGGGTAAGTTGTTCCAGTCAAACCCGTTGATGACCCCTATCGTAGCTTTGTAAGGGTCGTCAGGATGCATAGAACTAACAAATAAATTCCCTAGAGAATTCACGTGCAGACCAGTTACTTCTGCTCCATCGGGTACCATCATAATTCTCGTCAAATCGGCAGGAGTACCTTGGTCATCATCTCCACCTCCACCACCATCTCCACCAATATTCTCGCCACCGGGAGATGCTTGATCTGAGTTAATCCATTCAGAAGTTCCATCTGATGGTATCTTTGAAACGCCGTTTGAAGCCTCTCCGGTTGTTACTTCGTGAACCACATTACCCTGACTATCCGTCAGGAATAGCGTCTCACCGCCATTATTGATACGAAGAGTTCCGATTTCATTCTCTGCGATTATGGCATAATCCCCTGCTTCGATGAAATGGGGGGTTGTCAATTCCTCAAATCCAACCCAACTGCTGGAATTGATAGGGTGAGTCCAGCCACCAACGTCAACAATTGTCCATCCTTCCAGACTAATTGCTGCTGATCCAGTATTGAACAATTCCACCCATTCGCCTTGAGGAAAAATACCCTGATCCGATCCATCTGCATTTGGCATGACTTCGTTGATGCAGATGGTGCAAGATGCCGTGGCGTCGGATGACTCAAATCGAGCCGATTCTACCTCACCATCTAGGAGTTGAGGTGTCATCAACCCTGTTAGCAGCAATGCCATCACGAGCAGTGCTGTGCCACTAGTTGACCCTCGGTGCATCGCCCGCATGGTTCCGTGCTTCACGGTTGAACCCTTCGCGCATGCGCGTGCCCGGCCGGCTTTGCCGGCCGTGCCTCAGACAAAGCCGGCTCAGCCAAAGCACCGCCGTCGCCGGCGTGTTTGACCAGTAAGCCTCAATCTTCATCTTCGGATGAGGCTGCGATTAGTGATCCACCGCCGGTCGCGCCGCTGAGGCCGATTGCTCCGTAGACCAACAATGAGATGCCTGCGATGTAGAGCACAGCGGTCACGATGTCGATGACCATGGTTCCTTCAAGTTCGCACTCACCATCTCCACCGAAGTCAGTCCAGTACATTGGGTCCATATTGTCTAGAACCTTACACTTGAAAGTCTCAGCATCTTCATCAGGAATTTCAGATGCTGTGTGGATTTCGAATACTGGCTTTGCATCTCCTGCATCAAAGTCAGGGTTAGTCATTCCAGCACCCCTCAAGTCTAGATAGAATCGAGATACAGACTTACCATACATTGCAACATTTGTTGTTGGTTCGACCTTGATGTCAACATGAGATCCAAAGTAAACTGGTAATGCACCAGGTAGGACATCTACGAAACTATTGGAAGCAATTAATTTCGCCTGTATTTGATTTTCAGCAGGGTCCAAATCTACGGTGTGTTCGCGCATCGGTATTCCCTTGAAATCAGTCATTTCACCAGGTACGCTCTCTGCAATAGAATAGCCTACTAGATTAACTGAGAATGAGTCATCAGCGTCAGCGATTCCTCCAATTGTTCCAGCAACAACCGTGTTGCTGTTACCGATATTGTCAGTCAGAAGTCCGTATGTTGCTGCCTCTCTGTGAGGGGCGCGCCATGGTAGGTGTTCGGTCATACCATAGATTTCTCCTTCATCACAGGGATAACCACCATCTGAATCAGCATCTGCAACAGTGCCATCAGCATTCAACTTGAAGTCACACTGTCCATCTCCATCAGAATTTGTGTATCCTTGCATCAGTCTCTGTCCAAGAGTTTCATCATTAACAATACTCATCACATAGACGTCGTAATCTCCAGTGCTCAGACCATCAGGTCTGTCATCATTCTGAGATCCAAAGTAAGTCATGTTAGTCTCTAGTTTAACCCACGAACTTTCTTCATCATAAAGTCCTGTAAGTACTGGGTCACTCCATCCATATAGCCAATTTTCAATTGGTTGAGTAGTATAGGGGGATGCTCCATATTGGAATCCAAGCAATGATCCTATTACATTCTCAAACATGAAATTACTTACCCAACTACGTACAGCAGATGCATCATTTTCAGATATATCATAGGCGTCTGCAACAAATGCATCGTCCCAATCTACTACATCTCCACCCATTACAAAGCCTGCTCTATCTTCGGTCATTGGTAATGTAGTACCTGCCATTTCGTTATACATGAATACCCTAGCGAAATCTCCAGTTAGAGCATAATCTGATGTGTAAAGAATTTCTTGTACCTTCTCAATTGATAAATCTACAGTTCCCTCGTATTGGCCTTGATTGAGACCGATAGAAATGTATCCTCCATTAATTGGTTCCTCGCCGCCGAAGGAGTGCTGCCACCATAGGTCAGCATTCATCATCCCCGACCCTCCAACGAGAATCATCGGGAAATCGATTGGTTGGCCGACCATGCCAATCCATCCACCTGCATAATCAGATAGAGCAAGTAATTGCGTCAGGCCGATGCCGTAGTCGAGCATTGTTGTGAAGGCATCACCCTGAGCTCCTAGAAGGAAGAGAGCAACTCCGGCTAACGGAATTCCATTGTAATCCGACATTGAGAGAAGACCATTTGCAATCGCAGCACCTTCAACTCCGAAAATTATATTGTTCAGCGCAACAGCATTTGAGATATCGACACCAGAAACCGCATTCAAGCGCTCGCGAAGGTCTGTTACTTGAGTCAAATCTGCACCTCCACCCTGTTCTAGGAATTTAGTGCCAGCCATTGCATAAACCGACCAGTCAGTCAGGCTATCCGATGCATCGTAGCCGTAGAGAGCGGCGCGAACCGGGGTGGTCGCAGCACTCGGCTCGCCAATTCCTGCTGCTAGCATTGGACCGATGTCACAAGTAAGCGCGATACAGACTCCAGTTGAG
>TARA_B110000116_G_scaffold18079_1_pt1 | contig 13678 bp, 6 predicted proteins | sample TARA_B110000116 | Tara Oceans TARA_B110000116 (sample SAMEA4397355) | marine metagenome | biome: Polar Biome; feature: [ZZZ] marine water layer (ENVO:01000295); material: water (ENVO:00002006), including particulate matter (ENVO:01000060) such as... | depth 199 m
TTATGCAAGAACACAACTAAGAAAGTACCGAGCCCTAAAAATATCGCACCTTTGGCACCGTGTCCGATCTCCGCAGTTACACTTGCAGAAATTGCGACTCCGTCAAGCAGTGAGTGAATTGCAAGCCCAACGAACAATCCGATCCAGCTGAATTGATGAGCATCACTTTTTGATTCATCTTCCCCAACAAGTTCATGGTGGTGATCGTGTTCACAATCATGCCCATCATTAGCAGCATGCGAGTGCACGTGAAAGACTCGTAACAAGAAGAACATCACCAGCAATCCGCACAACATTGCCCCACCTGCTAATGATGGCGATTTTAGGTGTTCCAAAGCAGCGGGCAGCATATGCAACAACGCAACGCCTAGCATCACACCAGAAACTAAACTCATCATCAATTGCCGCTTTAGGTGGTTCAGTTTCACCAATGATGGCAACCAACCACCAGCTAATGAAGCGGCAATCGTGAGTAAGCAATACAGTAAAACGGTTACAAAAGGTGACATAACCCTAAATTGTAGAGCCAAAGATTAGATTGTAGTAGGGGCACCGATAAGCTACGTCACCCCGATCCTCTCACTTTTTTACCGTTGAGCATCGTCCCGATGAGTGTGTACCTAACTAAATACTCGTACATCAACAAGAGGACAGCAGTACAGACAGAACATACTATTATAAATTTAGTGGTTCCATCGAGATTCCAATCACTAATCAACCATTGCAGCCAAATCATCAACGGAAGATGAGCTAGGTAAAGCCAATAGGACGAGTCGGAGATATACCGCATCCACTTGTTCTCCGCTGACATCAGTTTGCGAAACAACCCAATGAGGCCAAACGTCATCAACCAGACATACAGTACCTGAATGACAACCGAAATTGTTTGCTGCAACAATCTGGGCAGTCCGTTAAAAATCCCCGCATCCCCGATTTCAAGTCCCACTCCCATCAAGAACAACAGCAGCGCAACTGGCAGCGTAACAAACCATTGACTGCCCAATTCCCCTTTGGTGTCCTTGCAATCAAAATAAAGCGCTCCAAATCCAAAGAAAATTGCGTAGTAAAACAATAAATGTGGGAAAGGAATCAAACCGACTGATGTATCCGGACCAAACCCGGAGTCCATAAACGATTGGGGAATGATCGTGATCGGGACTAACCACAGATACCTTAACGGTGACACGATCAACAAATTCGGTAAGGACTGAAGCCCGACAAGGTCGGCAAACGTAGCATAGACAGCAAATCCAACGACTAACCAACAAAGAAACCAGAGAAACCACAGGTGATGAAACACAGGAGTGAGCAACGCATGAAATCCACTTTTTACATTCCAGAAGTCCGCAGACACGATCCCCCAATAGATGTCGGTCAGACTCGGTATTTCGTCACCACCCTCGCCAACGGTCAATGCCGTCGCTGTATCCTGTCGTTGTCCGGGATCTTCTCCCTGTTCTGATAACTGACCTACCAACTCATTATCACCATCTTTGATCGCATCAAACAAATCGCCTGCGGCCCAAACCTCGCAACTATCGGGATTATCCGCTTCGGCAGGTACTGGCGATGCAGAGGTACTGGCTTTGGCGTCCTTCATGGCGATTTCCAGAATTTCAACAATCTGATGGTGTTGAGAAAATCGCGCTGTATCCAAAGCGTTATCGTCATCCAAATTACGATAAAACAAGTCCGCTCCCTCAGCAATCAAGAACTCGACTGCTTCGGTTTCCCCAGCAGATGCAGCCACAATCAAAGCCGTTGATTGTCGCGCTTGGTCACGAGCATCGATATCCACGCCACTTTTAAGAAATCGCTTCAATGCAGTAACATCGCCGAACACCGCCGCCCACCAAATATCCGTAGCGGCACTCACCTCCTTCGTGAGAACTGTCGGCTGACGAACCACCATTGCTGAAACCCAATTCATCGTAGGGATAACTGTAACTAGTCCGACCAGACAAGGAATTAGAATCCTCTTAAACCGATGATTGATAAGGCTTTGCAATCCACGTTTACGCCAAAGCATGGCCGTAAAGAAACCACTGACTAGGAAAAACAAAGGCATCCTAAAGCCGTGAATCATCGCGAAAACCGCTCCCAACCACGGTGCCTGATTCGCATCCTGCACAGCCCACGGAAATCCCGTATAGGCTAACAACCCATGCAATGCGATTCCTAACAACATCGCAATCGCTCGCAAAGCGTCTAAATCATGTCTCCGCGGGAATGATCTTGGGGAACTACTCATAAATACGTGCCGTCCTAGATTCCGTAATTAATACCAAAGTAAGATAGCAAATATACGGTCAACGGCGACTTTTATTCCAGCAAATTTAGTGTTTGGTCCACACTTCTCACATTCACACTAGCACAGGTCCTAATTGTTGTAACCAGTCGATGCTGTTAAATTGGAGTACTTAACCACATAAATTATCTTCTTACTATCTAAGATTTCACACATGACCGCTGCCAGCCCCAAAATAATCTACACCAAAACAGATGAAGCCCCAGCACTGGCAACTCAATCATTGCTGCCCATTATCCGCGCTTTCACACAATCCTCGAACATCAATATTGAGCTCAAAGATATCTCGCTTGTCGGCCGTATTCTCGCAACATTCAGCAATCAACTCCCCCCTGAACAACAACAAGTTGACGCACTTGCCGAACTTGGGGCCCTCGCCAAAACACCTGCGGCCAACATCATTAAGCTACCTAATATCAGTGCCTCAGTTCCACAACTCAAGACGGCCATCGCTGAATTACAATCTCACGGCTACGCGATACCAGATTTTCCCGAAGAACCGGAAACCGATGTCGAAAAAGAAACTCGAGCTCGTTATGCCAGAGTTCTTGGAAGTGCTGTAAATCCAGTTCTCCGCGAAGGAAATTCAGATCGTCGCGTGGCAGCTCCAGTCAAAGAATACGCCCGAAACAATCCACATAGCATGGGCGAGTGGAGTAGTGATTCAAAAACACATGTTGCCCACATGTCCACGAATGATTTCTTTGGTAGTGAACAATCTCACGTAATGGGAACCGCCACCACCGTCCGCATCGTGCTCGTTGCCGACGATGGAAGCTCAACATCACTGAAGGAAGACCTGCAACTCTTATCGGGCGAAGTCATCGATGCCTCGGTCCTTAGCTGTACCACGCTCAAGTCATTTTTTGCTGAAGCCATGGACGATGCTCTTCACCAAGACATTTTGCTTTCCTTGCATATGAAAGCGACCATGATGAAAGTCTCCGATCCCATCATTTTTGGACATGCCGTCGATGTCTATTACGCGGACGTATTCACCAAGCACGCCGCAATACTTGAGCCGCTAAATATCGACACCCGAAACGGCATTGGCGATCTGTATAGCAAAATCAGGGAACTTACTGATGAACAACAAGCTGCAGTTCAAGCTGACATCCAGGCACTTTCGACAACTCGACCACATCTCGCGATGGTCGATTCAGACCGTGGTATCACCAACCTTCACGTTCCCAGTGACGTAATTATTGATGCCTCAATGCCAGCAGCGATTCGCTCCTCGGGTCAAATGTGGGGGCCCGATGGCCAACTCGCGGATACGAAAGCAATGATTCCCGACCGTTGCTACGCTCGCATCTACCAAACAGTCATCGACTTCTGCAAACAAAATGGTGCCTTTAATGTCACCACGATGGGTAACGTTTCCAATGTTGGTTTGATGGCACAAAAAGCAGAAGAGTATGGGTCACATGATAAGACTTTTGAAATTTCTCATGCCGGAACCGTACAAGTGGTTGATGCTGAGGGCACAACATTACTTGAACACAGCGTCAGTGCAGGTGACATTTGGCGAATGTGTCAAACCAAGGATGAGCCAATCAAAGATTGGGTTCGTCTCGCGGTCAGTCGTGCCCGCGCCACTGGATCAACTACAATTTTCTGGCTCGACAGCGACCGCGCTCACGACAACAACCTCATCGCCAAAGTCAACGAATACCTACCACTGCATGACACCACTGGACTTGATATTCAAATTCTATCAACCACCGACGCAATGCAACTATCATGCCAGCGGTGCCGAGATGGTCTCGACACAGTTTCCGTTACCGGCAACGTGTTACGGGACTACCTAACCGACCTCTTTCCAATCATCGAATTAGGGACCAGTGCAAAAATGCTGTCGATCGTACCGCTGTTAGCCGGCGGCGGTCTCTATGAAACTGGTGCCGGTGGTTCTGCCCCCAAGCATGTGCAACAATTTCAAGCTGAAAATCACCTACGCTGGGATTCACTCGGTGAATTCCTCGCAATCGGAGTTTCCTTGGAAGAACTGGCTGAAAAAACTGATAACAAAAAGCTTACACTTGTCGCCGCCGCATTAAATCAAGCAAGCAGCCAATATCTAACAGAAAACCGCTCGCCATCCCGAAAAGTTAACGAATTGGACAATCGTGGCAGCCATTTCTATTTAGCACTTTACTGGGCTCAGGCTTTGGCGACTCAAACGAATTGCCCGGAGTTGCAAGCAGAGTTTTCACAATTGGCGGCAACACTCGCTGAAAACGAGCAAGCGATTGTCGACCAATTGATTGCCGTGCAAGGCGCAGCTGTCGACCTCGGCGGATATTATCATCCCTGTGAACAATCGGTCGTTACCGCCATGCGACCGAGCACCATTTTTAACGATGCGATCGATGGATTTTCGGACGCCGATAACGCACACTAGGATTCCCCAACACCCGCTTGCATTTCTAAACCTAGCGAACCGTAACCATGCTAAAAATCAACTCGCTCGGAACCACCAAATTACCCGTCACTTGTCTTGGCTATGGCAGCATGGGATTGCGCGGCCCAGCAACGTGGGGAGTGCGAACCGTCACTGACGAAGCTGCTGATAAGTTTCTAAACCAAGTACTCGACGCGGGTATAAACTTCATCGATACTTCGCCCGACTATGGTGCCAGCGAGGAACGCATCGGCAAGTATATTGGCTCGCGCCGCAGCGAATTTTTTCTTGCCACAAAGTGCGGTTGCGATTATCAACAACATACCGACCACATCGAAATCATTCACACGTGGTCGGCAGACGTGCTCAAACGTAACATCGAAACCAGCCTCTCAAGGCTGCAAACAGACTGCATCGATTTATTGCAATTCCACGGTGGTGACGCTGAGTCGATTCAACAAGCAGGCCTCGTTGATACGCTCATCGAGTTTAGAGAGCAGGGCATGATTCGGTTTCTAGGAGCATCGAATGCTATCCCGAACCTGCAAGGCATGATTGATATGGGAGTGTTTGACACATTTCAAATTCCCTATTCATGTTTAGCCCCGCAGCACCACGACTTGATTTCGCAAGCAGCGGCAACGGGTGCGGGCATTATCATTCGCGGCGGCATCGCACACGGTGGACCTGACGCCGTGATCGAGCGCCCGGCACTGAACGATGTCTGGCAGCAAGCCAACCTCGATGAATTATTGCCGTCCGGCATGACGCGTGCCGAACTCATTCTGAGATTTACATTATCCCATCCCAATATCGACACCGTAATTGCAGGGACTTGCGACACGCAACACTTGCAGGAAAACATCGCTAGTGCCTCTGCCGGACCTCTCGGGGAAGACCTGTACACCGAAATTAAACAACGCGTAATGTAATCTACCGCGTCGAGCCTAGCGGTTCATAATTGTCCGATTGTTGTGCCATGTAAGTTCTTTCATATACGCACGCAAACAATGTTGATTGATTCTTATCTCCAACCAATCGTACGCATGAGGGTAACACTGAGTCCCAGTTTTACAACCTATTCTTGCGTACTTTGCTTATATTTTTCATCTTTTAAAATGTCCGCGATATCCCAAAACAGTAACCGTTAACATTGCTCATCCTAAAATGCTATAATCCAGAAAACATCCAATCAAAACAGTCCTGCATTCCTCCACAGATAAATGTATTATGTCACCCACCGATAATCCTCAGCGACGTGAATTTCTTCAACAAACGGTCGCGGCCGCAACCATTTGGAAACTACTTCCGGATAGTCTCCAAGCAGATGAGCAATCAGATCAACCGCTGCGATTAGCGACTTTTCAATTCGACGTCACACCACCGATGGGCCATTCGCTCTGTGGTGGGTGGATCAAGCCCGTCGTAGGTGTAACCGACAGCCTGCAAGCCATCGGGTTTGTCTTACTTGGCGCCGGCAAACCGATCGTCATTGTTGCGGTTGACTGGACTGGAATACTCAATGAAGCACATGTCCAATGGCGGACAACACTTGCTAACGCCGCTGGCACAACTCCAGATCGAGTCGCTGTGCAATGTGTACACCAACACAACGCGCCGTTCGCTTGCCTTGGTGCTGAAAAGATTGTGATGGCCGAAGGTGATCTACCCCATATCGTGGAAGTTGATTATTTCAACGATTGCCTGAAACGAGGCGCCGCTGCAGTTCGCAAGAGCCTCGACACAGCCCAAACAGTAACTCATGTTGGCCAAGGCGAAGCAAAAGTAGATCGGGTTGCATCGAACCGACGTATTTATCGAGATACCTACGGCATCATCAAAGCCATGCGAGGCAGCAGTTGCAAAGACCCTAAGATTCGCGCAATGACTGAAGGCATCATTGATCCCATGCTAAAGACCGTCGCTTTTTACAATGGTGATAAAAAGATTGCCGCGTGTCATTATTATGCGACACACCCTATGAGTTATTATGGTGATGGCTTAGTTTCCAGTGACTTCGTGGGTATCGCGCGAAAACAACACCAAGCAGAAGAGCCGCATTGTCATCACATTTACTTTACCGGGGCTGGCGGAAATGTTTCCGCAGGTAAATACAACGATGGGTCGCATCCCGTACGTGAAGTACTCGCGAAACGGATCTACGATGGCATCGCAGCGGCCGCTAAAAACATAAAGAAAAAGCCACTTACCGACGTTGCCTGGCGGACTGTAGAAATGCTGCCAACCGCTCGTGACCTATTTGTCGCCGATGAACTACAAGCTCGTATCTCCGATAAATCCAATTCGACGGTCGGCCGAAATCGACCTTCGTATATGCTCAGTTGGTTACAACGACTGGAACAAAAAACCCCGATCTTACTCAGTGCGTTGAATCTCGGAGATATTTCATTGCTGCATCTACCAGCTGAATCATTCATCGAATATCAACTACGGGCACAGACACTTGCGCCCGATCGTTTTGTCGCAACCGCGGCTTATGGTGACGGTGGCCCGTGGTATATTCCGATCGCACAAGAATACGCTAACGGTGGCTATGAAGTAAGCGTTGCCTTTAGTGATTCATCAATCGATGCCACGATGACCGCAGGAATCGCCAAGCTACTAGGCTAAGCACATTCAATGTTTTTGGGTTCCCGATGTCCTTTCTATTCTCACCAAAACCAAAATGTTCCGAACAATGATTAGCCAACCGTCCTCGATCATTCTAGCCCTGCTAGTTTCTTTCAGCTTGGGTTTCATTCTAATAACAAATAATCAGGCGCAACCGCCAGAAGAGCGAGTCGTCACTGCTGCGGATATGCCGCGGATCAAACACACCGACTCCGAAAATTCTCTAGCAACGTTTCAACAAGCTCGTGGATTTACATTAGAACTCGTTGCCGCTGAACCACTCGTGTCCGATCCCGTTGACGCTTGTTTCGATGAGTACGGTCGCATGTACGTTGCCGAAATGCACGGGTATCCATTTTCCCAAGAACCTACGAAACTCAATCCCGCAGGTGGTGGATTCAAGGATGCCGGCATCATTCGTCTGCTCGAAGATACCAATAATGACGGTACGATGGATCGCAGTACCGTGTTTGTCGACAATATCAGTTGGCCAACATCCGTCAGGCCGTATAACGGTGGCGTATTCGTCATTGCACCAGGATCCCTGTACTACTTTAAAGACACTGATGGAGATAACAAAGCAGATGTCCGAGACGAAATTCTTTCTGGTTTCGGTCGAGGAAATGTACAGTCCGTAAGCAACGGACTTGAATGGGGATTGGATAACAAAATCTATTTCGCCGCTGGGCGTAATCCCAAAACTCTACTGTATCGCGGCAATCCACTATTTCCCGTAGGTGCCGTCGACTTGCGATTCGATCCACGTACCGAGAAGTTCGAACAGGTTACCGGTGGACTGCAATTCGGGCACTCACACGATGCCTGGGGAATTCGTTTTGTTTGTAGTAACAGTAACCACATGCAACAAGTCGTCTATCCACAACAATACCTATCACGAAATCCATATTTCGCTGCACAAGGTCTTGTACGAAATATCGCAAAGGATGGCGCGAGCGCACCCGTGTTTCGGATCAGCCCACCAGAACCTTGGAGAATCGTTCGCCAGAAATGGCGGGCACTCGACAAAGGCTACCGCTTGGTCATCAACAAACAGGGTGGTTATGAATTCATCCCCTTAGACCCCAATGGGAAAAAAGGCGCTGTGCCCACGGAATATCCAATTGGGTACTTCACTTCAGCAACGGGAATTACCATCTATACGGGTGATGCATATCCGCAGGAATACCGCGGTAATGCATTTGTTGGAGATGTCGGCGGTAACTTAGTGCATCGCAAAACGGTAAACACCGACAATGTGGTATACGCTAGCGTTCGAGCAGATCAAAAGACAGAGTTCGTGCGTTCCACCGATAACTGGTTTAGGCCTGTCAATTTCGTAAATGCGCCCGACGGTTCACTCTATGTGCTTGATATGTACCGTGAGACTATTGAGCACCCGTATTCGATTCCCGCAGAAATCAAGAAATTCCTTGATCTTAGAGGAGGCCATGATCGCGGACGTATATACCGTATGGTAAGCCCCAACATGCAGCGACGACCTCCCGTTAAATTAGGAGCCATGTCTGCGATCGAATTGGTGAAACAACTCGGTTCACACAACGGTTGGACTCGTGAAACAGCTCAACGATTATTATGGGAACGACAAGACAAATCGGTGGTGGCTGCGCTGCAAGGTTTTTTGATGTCATGCGAAAATCCCTTGGGACGGATGCACACACTATACGCGCTCGACGGTCTACAAGCCTTGTCGGTAGCCAACATCATTACTGGCCTCGGTGACAAACATCCGCGTGTACGTGCCCATGCTGTCAAATTATCCGAACCGTTTCTGAAACAACATCCAGCGTTGGTCACGCGACTAGTCGAGTTGGCCATTGATGACAATCCCCACGTGCGTTTCCAAGTTGCATTTTCGTTGGGCGAAGTTAAATCTAAAGTCGCCGTTTCTGGACTAGCTCAAATCGCTATGGACCCCCGTACTACTGCGGAAATCCGCACGGCCATGTTATCTTCATGCGGCGACAATGCCGACCAAGTAATCGCTATATTGATCCTCGCCAAAGAATATCTTGACGCCCCCATTTCTGTCGAGGTGATGACGCAATTCGCCATCATCATTGGCTCCAATCCCGATATAAATTCAACCAACAATCTACTAGCTGAACTGACACTTCCAGGTATAACGCCCAATGTACAACAGACACTATTAGCTGGTCTTGGAACTGGTCTTAAACGCCGTGGTTCGTCCTTGAGTGCGATCCTAGCCGCCGAATCAACTCCTAGGGAACTGCGACAACAAGTTGACCAATTGTTTATGCGTGCCGCAACCATTGCGAAAACACCCAGCTCGGAACTACAGCGTCGAATTTCTGCCGTTAAGCTACTCGGCTACGCAGACAGTCAGACCGCCGTTGACAACCTCCCTGTGTTATTAAATCCTCAATCACCTCGAGAATTGCAATTGGCAGCAGTTACCTCTCTAGGGAATCACGACCCGCAAATCACTACAAAACCCTTGCTCGCTTCATGGAGAACGTACAGCCCGGAGGTTCGCCGCAATGTAGTCGATGTCATGATGAAAAATAGTGTGGCAATACAAGGATTATTAGCCGCTGTACAGGCCGACACAATTAAGCGGAGTGATATTGAACGTGACAAAAAACAGTTGCTTATGAAACACCCAAATGCAGCAGTCAAAGCGACGAGCATCAAGTTATTTGGCAATGAAGTCAGCACTGATCGCGGCAAAATTGTCGCTCAAATGCAAAACGTGTTACAACTCGATGCCGATCCAACTAGGGGGCTTGAGGTCTTCCGTAAGAAATGTTCTACCTGTCATCAAGTCGGCAAAATCGGCACTCAAGTCGCTCCAGATTTATCATCCGTGAAAAACAAATCCGCAGCTGACTTGCTCATCAGTATTCTGGATCCCAATCGAGAAGCGCAGCCTAACTTTAATGTCTATACCATTGTGACATTACAGGGCCAAATATTTACTGGCATCATTGCAACAGAAACCTCTAACAGCATCACACTGCGTCGAGCAGAGGGAAAACAAGATGTCATCTTACGGTCGAACATCGACGAGCTAATCTCGACTGGGACTTCGTTGATGCCTGAAGGTTTTGAAAAGGAACTGACACCTCAAAATATTGCCGACGTCATTGCTTTTGTAAAATCAATTGGCGATTCCAAATAAGGAACTCCCCTTGAATCTGAATACCACTCAATATCTCAATCGCTTGTTGCTGCTTGTTCATACGACACTGCTGATATTTGTTTTCGGATTATGCACATCCTCCGCAGCGACCGGAAAAGCAAAGGCTAAGCCTGCTGCTCGTCCAAATGTATTACTGATCGTGTCTGACGACCAAGGGTACAATGACCTCGGATTGCTGGGCAACGGCATCCTAACTCCTCATTTAGATAAACTTGCAAAACAAGGTACGCGACTCACAAACTTTTATGTCGCTTGGCCAGCCTGTACACCATCTCGCGCAAGTCTTTTGACGGGGCGATACCCCCAACGCAACGGTATCTATGACATGATTCGTAACGAGGCCCCGGATTACGGTCATCAATATACTGCCGAAGAGTACGCCGTCAGTTTTGAACGCATAGGTGGCATGGATTTAAGAGAAAGAATTCTGCCCCATTATTTACATTCTGCAGGATATCGCAGCGGCATCTATGGAAAATGGGATCTCGGGACCTTAAAACGCTACTTACCTACCTCGAAAGGATTCGATGATTTCTACGGGTTCGTCAATACGGGCATCGACTATTACACTCACGAACGTTATGGCGTCCCGAGTATGGTTCGCAATCTGCAATCCACAACTGAAGATGCCGGGACGTACTGTACATATTTGTTTGAACGCGAGGCGTTACGGTTCTTGCAAGAACAGCCTCAGAATCAACCTTTCTTTTTGTATGTGCCGTTCAACGCACCGCATGGCTCGTCTTCGCTCGACCCTGCTATTCGTACGACAGTCCAAGCTCCAAAAAAATTCCAAGACATGTATCCCCCCGTCGATGTGGAATCCCGTACAGTAGAAAAGTATCGATATGCTTCACCGGCAACAGTTCGCACAGCCGCTGCGCGCGTGCGTGACTACCGGGCGGCCGTGACATGTATGGATGCTGCCATTGGAAAATTGATTACTGTGCTACAGGAACGGCAGCAACTCGAAAACACAATCATCATTTTTCTGTCCGATAACGGTGGCGGTGGGGGATCTGACAATTCTCCATTGAAAGGGCGTAAGTCCCAAACATGGGAAGGTGGAATTCGGGTACCCTGTATCGTGCATTGGCCTGCTGGGGGCGTACCCGCCAATTCAGTTAACCATGAGTTTTTAACAAGCCTCGAAGTGCTACCTAGCCTCACGTCCGCGTGTAAAACCAAAGTGCCCTCAAAGATCAAACTTGATGGATTTGATTGGTGGGATGTCATTCGTGGAAGTACACCATCGCCGCGGCACGAAATGTTCTGGAAACGTAAAGACCTAATTGGTGTTCGCGTGGGAAACTGGAAGTGGGTTGATATGGGTGGTGAATCAGGTGGTTTATTCGACTTATCCAAGGACATCGGTGAAACAAATGATCTGTCACAATCCCATCCTGAAATCCTACAAATGTTAAAACAACGGTATCAACATTGGCTCGCTGAAATGGAACAAGCCGAACCCCGCAGTCCGTTCCGAGATTATTAATTTAATAGATGTCCTCTCAAACTAACCTCTCATAAACAAATTTCTATGTGTCGAACACAACTGACAAAAACAATATTATTTCGTTGTCCATTGCTAGCTGTGATCCTGTACGTTTGCTGTATTGGTTCGCAGACGGTTACTGCTCAAGACAAGCCTCCATCGATTGATGAACTTGCCTCAAAACTTCCACGGATCCCTGCATCGACGCCCGAGCAATCTGTGAGCAAGATGCAAATTCATCCGGCATTTGAAGTACAAATTGTCGCGTCCGAACCACTAATCCGTGACCCAGCGGCTATCGATATTGATGCAAATGGCCGTATGTATGTCTGCGAATTACCTGAGTACAATGCCTACGCTGCTGCAGACAATCCCCACGAAAAGGGTGCCGTAAAACTTCTCGTCGACACCAATGGAGACGGTCGGTATGACCAAGCAACTTTATTCGTCAAAGATATCGCTTACCCAACAGCCATCATCTGTTGGGACAATGGTGTCTTTATCGGATCAGCGCCGGATATTTTTTATTGCAAAGATACCACCGGCGACGGTATTGCCAATGTTCACGAGAAAATTCTCACTGGGTTTGGTAGCGACTTAGCAGGCGAAGCGCATTTAAACTCATTTCGCTGGGGCGTAGACAATCGTATCCACATTTCGACAAATCTGTCCGGCGGCGATATACGCTTAGCAAATACGGCAGAATCCACCGCCGTATCCACGCGAGGACGAGGGATCATCCTCAACCCTCGTGATCTCTCAGCGTTCGAACTAACCAGTGGTGCTGGACAGCATGGTATGAGCATGGATAATTGGGGGCGAAAATTCGTCTGTTCCAATAGCGTTCCAGCTCAGATGCTGATGCTGGACGACCGCTACCTAGCGCGAAATCCGTACCTAGCGGCTCCCAAACTTGCAGTTGATATTGCTCCCAACGGAAAACACACTGAGCTGTTTCGTATCAGTGCGGCCGAACCATGGCGAGAACTACGAACTATGCTACGACGTACCAAACAATTTCGGGGCTCCGATGAAGGAGGGAAACCGTTTGGATTCTTCACGGGAGCAACAGGGATTACCATCTATCGCGGAGATGCATGGCCCGCGGAGTTTCACGGTAACCTGATCGTGGGCGACGTCGCGAACAACCTCATTTATCGTGCTATTGTCAAACCCAAAGGACTCGAATTAGTTGCCGAAAGAGCAGACGTTGGTAAAGAATTCATCGCATCGCGTGACCTGTGGTTCCGTCCAGTGCAATTCACCAATGCCCCCGATGGCACACTGTACGCTATCGATATCTCTCGTGAATTGATTGAAGGCGCAGCCTTTCTGCCTCCTGAGTTTATGAAATACTTGGATCCGCTTAGTGGCAGCAAACAGGGACGAATCTATCGTATCGCACCGCGAGGTTTTTCAACTCCTGCAACTCCGAATCTCAGTGAACTGACAACGCAACAATTAGTATCGCTGTTGGATCACACCAACGGCTGGCACCGCGATACAGCGTCTCGTTTGATCTATCAACGCCAAGACAGCTCCGCTATTTCAGCGTTGCGTCGGCTTGTACAACAAGCCCAGACTGCACCGGGACGATTTACGGCGCTGTATACACTCCAAGGCCTCGGTGCCCTGGACGAATCGAGCGTGCTTACAGCG
>TARA_B110000116_G_scaffold22239_1_pt1 | contig 13635 bp, 11 predicted proteins | sample TARA_B110000116 | Tara Oceans TARA_B110000116 (sample SAMEA4397355) | marine metagenome | biome: Polar Biome; feature: [ZZZ] marine water layer (ENVO:01000295); material: water (ENVO:00002006), including particulate matter (ENVO:01000060) such as... | depth 199 m
AAGAGCTTATTGGATGAAGCTGAAGGTTTTGTAAGGAAAGTTTTCGAACATTGGGAACCGGAAGATATTTGATATGAGTTCCAAGAATCTTTTTGTGGGGCTTATGTCTGGCACATCTTTAGACGGCATTGATGCTGTTTTGGTTGAAATTAGTGGCACCAATGAAGACGATTTTTCGTGGAACCAAATTGCTTTCATGACTAAACCCTATAACAAGGAATACAGAAATAGTTTGTACGAAGCGATAGAGCAGGGAACTCCTGAGCTGCTCTGTCAATTCAACGCTTCGCTTGGCGAACAGTTTGGTGACGCGGTATGCGAGTTATGTGATTCAGTCGGTGTCGATTCCGTAGATTTAACCGCTATTGGCTCTCACGGCCAAACATTCTGGCATATACCACCGTCTAGTAAGTATCGCGGTAGCACTCTGCAGTTAGGTGACCCTGCCACCGTGGCTGATTACACTGGCGCTACCGTAATTAGTGACTTTAGGAGCAGAGATATGGCTGCGGGAGGCCAAGGAGCACCTTTAGTTTCTTGGCCAGATCGATTGATGTTTTCCACGACTGATAGCCGTAGGGCCCTCCAGAACCTTGGTGGAATAGCGAATGTCACCTGGCTTCCACCAAAGGAGTCCGCGGAAGATTTGATGGCCTTTGACACTGGTCCTGGAGTTTCACTCATAAATGAAGCCACTCGCAGAGCTACCGATTACCAAGAAGATTTTGATAGAGATGGATTTTTTGCCTCACAAGGATCAGTCAACGAAGACCTCTTATCTTTTCTTTCTGAGGATGCCTTTTTAACAATGCCTCCGCCCAAGTCGACGGGAAGGGAACGATTTGGGACAGTTTTGATTGACAGGATTATAGAACGGTTCGAACCAGCTAGAAATAAAATTTTATGGTATGATCTGATAGCGACATTGACGGTTTTTACGGCTAGATCGATTGGTAAGGCGTACAGATCCTGGGTGATTCCAAGAGGTTTGGATGAAATATTCCTGCTTGGTGGTGGAGCTCATAATCCTTACTTGGTTAAAGCGATAAAAGCAGAGCTGCAATCGATTACGATAAGACATGGTTCCGAACTGGGGATCGATCCTGATGCTAGAGAAGCTTTGTCCTTTGCGGTTCTCGCTTGGGGCCATCTCAATGGACTCGAGACCAATATCCCATTCGCTACAGGAAGTGCTGGTGGCAGGATCTTAGGTAGTATGACTCCTGGATTGATTCGGTGAACACGCCTAAAATCAGTAGCAAATGGATGATTGTCTTTCTATTGTTGGGGACTTTCACAGTCACTTTTTTGGGGTTCAATCCCTCTCCACATACTGGTGGAGATAATGCCGGATATCTTTCGCTTGCCCATTCGATTGTATCGGGATCCGGATATACGGAGTTATGGGATCCAGAGACTCCAGTCCATACAAAATATCCACCGGTTTATCCTCTTGTTCTTGCTCTTGCAATGCTTTTGGGTGTCAAATCATGGCTTGCGTTCAAAATGTTCTCTGTTGTTTTTACCACCGCTTCTTTGGCCATGATGTTTGATTGGATTCGTTCTCGCCACTCGGTGGGGTTGGCGTTTTGCGCATGCAGTATACTTGTTTTTTCTCCGGCGATACTCTGGTCCAGTAATTGGATTCTTTCAGATCCCCTGTTTCTAGCCCTAACAGTGAGCTGTTTTTGGGCTTTCGAGCGTTGGGAAGAGAAAAGATGCTCCTGGTCTTGGCTACTATTGGGATGTTCGTCCGCAATCCTGGCTTTGTTCACTAGGACAGCTGGACTTCCTATAGTTTTAGCCGTGTCCGGCACCTTGGCACTGAGAAAAGAGTGGAAGGTGTTGGTTGTATTTCTTCCTGCTGTGCTTTTACCAAGCTTGGCCTGGCTATCGCTTACTCAGGGAATTGATACTGGTCAGTATGTCTCGGAGTTTTTCTTGATTGACCCCTATAATCCAGCATTGGGAGAGATTAATGCATTCGAATTTTTCGCTAGGGTCAAGGAAAATATGTCGAAATACATCTTGCTATATTTTCCTCAAGGGTTATCTGGTTGGAATGAATTAGCTTCTCGATACCTAGGTGTTCTTCTTTTTCTTGCTGCTTCAGTAGGTTGGCTCAAGCGAGTCAGGTGCAGTGTCGGAGTCAGTGAGTTGTTTTTCCCTGTTTATTTACTACTGATACTTTCTTGGCCAGCGGTTTGGTCCGGAGATCGTTTTGCGCTCCCACTTTATCCATTACTCTTAATATATTCGGGAGAGGCACTCGTTGGAGTTGTCGGGACAAGGTCGCGCTCGCTAAAAATGGCGACCTATGTTTCAGTGGTTTTCGCGTTTCTGATGATTTCGGTTGGTACTTGGTATGGATCAACAGGAAACGCCAGGATGTGCAGACGAGCGATATCAAATACTGGGGTTTTTAGTTGCTATGGCTCTGGATTGCAGGAGTTTGTCTCTGTAGCAGATTGGTTGGGGAAGAATATACCCGAAGGATCAGTTGTTTTCACAAGAAAACCCAGAATATTTTATGTTTTATCGGGTGTGCAAAGTAGAACTTATCCTTTTACACAGGACCCCAATAAATTCCTAGCGGAAGCTGAGGAAAATGGAATTGGATACGTTGTTTGGGATCGGATAGACCGATTGGGCGAAGCCTATGTTGGGGCGGTCGTACGGGCTAGGCCTCAAGGGTTTTGTAGCATCGGGGTTGTCGGGAGTTCATCGGAATATACCGCTATTCTAGGAATTAGAGATAAGAAGGAACTGGTTCGAAATTCATCGGATTCAGTAAATATCTCAGAAGTATTGGAACCTTGTCCCTCCAGCTTCTTGAGAGGTGACCCGACTCAATCGACGGTTTTGCAAAGTCCAGATGTCCCAATTTTGACAGGCTCACTGAGAAGAAGTTCTGGGGTGAATGGTGAAAATCATTAAAAGGATTACTGTGCTTGCAATCATTTTCAGTTTGGCGACTGAGTTCACTCTGTTAAATGCCCAAGTTCCGCCGAACGAGACTTGGCACAACATAGAAACCGATCACTTCAGCGTGACATTTCCTTTAGAACTAGAATCTCAGGCAAAAAATGCGGCCGCTAAAGCCGAAAATGCCTTTGAGTTGTTGAACACTCGGTTTGTGGAGTATACGGGCAAACGGATAGAGTTGTTGATCACCGACCATACTGATTCGAGCAATGGGTATGCGACCCCGATACCATATAACACCATAGTGGTTTATGTGAGGCCTCCTATGGAGGGAAATTTGTCTCATTTTGACGACTGGATGGACCTCTTAATAACCCACGAGCTTACGCACATATTGCAGTTTGACCGTTCAAGGTCTCTGGGGAATGTGGTACGGCGCGTTTTTGGAAGTGCCTGGCCAGGATGGCCCGCATTTCCTGGTTTGAGTAGTCCAACTTGGATCAAGGAAGGTCTGGCCACCTATTATGAATCTGTCAAAGGGTCGGGCAGGCTTAATGGAACTTTCTTTGACACGGTTCTTCGGACTGAGATACTGGAAAATGGTTTTCAGAGTTTGGATCAAATGTCTGGAATCTCTCCTAACTGGCCTGCTGGTTCTCGCAACTACATCTATGGTGCGGTCTTCATGGAGTATCTTCGAGATCAGTATGGAGAGGAAAAATTCGGTGAGTTTGTGAATAGTATGGCTGGCCAATGGCTACCAGTGCAGTTCCTACATAACTCAGTGGCTAAAAATGTCTTTGGTATTAGTTTTTCGGACGCTTGGTCTGACTGGCACAGAGAACTGTCATTAGGCTACCGAAATATGGCAGATTCGTTGATGGAAATAGCTCCATTAACCAGTAGTGATTCGATTACTTCTGAGGGGTATTTTACGATTAATCCGAGGGTGTCTCCCGATGGCGAGAGTTTGGCTTTTGTGAGATCTGACGGTCGGTCAGATGTGCAGTTGAGAATTTCTGGCCTGCAAGGTGAAAATCAGCGAAAACTTCTTCGTCTTAGTGATCTTTCAGATATAGCATGGTTTCCAGATGGAACACTGGTCGCGTCCCGGATGGAATTTCAGGACACATACCGACTACGTTCTGGATTGATTAGGGTAGACATGGATGGTAGTGAATCTTGGATCAGCAAAGGCTCGAGGCTTCATCAGCCAACTGTATCTCCCGATGGAAAACAGATCATGGCTGTCCAAGATGGTGGAGGGACGAACCGACTTGTGCATGTTGATGTTGCATCTGGGGCTATTCGACCTGTGACCTCTTTTAACCCATTAGAACACTGGGCTTTCCCCGCATGGTCTCCAGACGGTCGTTGGTTGGCTGTAAGCCGGTGGCAGTCTGGTGGGTTTTATGACTTGGTTGTTATGGATAGCACAGGTTCATTGGTTCATGAAATAACTAAGGATAGAGCAGTGGATAGATCGCCTGCCTGGTCTCCCGATGGTCGCTGGATCCTCTGGTCTTCGGATCGTAACGGCATGTCTAATATTTATGCGGTGGAAATAGATTTGAAGTCTGGGAAAACAGGTAATGTCAAGCAAATTACCAACACTTTAGGTGGATTTGAGTACCCGTCGGTGAGTTCCAGTGGCAAGTGGATATATTTTTCCAGTTATCATCGTGAAGGCTGGAAAATCGCCCGCATTTCTTTCGATACGAGTTCTTGGTTTGAACCTCTTCCTAGAGCGAATCGCTTTAGCAGGGGCGCTCTTCTTGAAGATGAAATTAGTGATATGGAGCTAGAAGTTACTCCTTATAAAGCAGCAAAGACGATACGGCCTCGCTACTGGTATCCGATTTATGAACCGGCAGAGAATAGAAAGCCTCCGTCTGTAAGCAGTTCACCAGTACAAATATTGGGTCCCGGGTTTGGAATCTCTACTGGTGGCAGTGATTTGGTAGGACGGCATGCTTATGGGTTAGGTGCGAGTGTACGCAATACTGGACAAACAGACTTGGCGACTTCTTACCGATATTCTGGACTTGCCAACCCATTGCTAACTTTGGGTGCTAGTCAGAATTATCGAAGTGCTGGATTTTTTCCAATTGATCTCGGAATGGCAGATGAAGCACTACGTCCTTTATTGGAGAGAGAAAGACGTTTAGGTGTGTCTAGTGCATTCTTAAGGAGACACACTCGGAATCGAAGTGCAGCCACTTTATCGGCTAGTTATGTATGGGAAGCTCTTCAATTGGCCGAAGGCAATGTAAGTAATGTTCGAACTGTCGCTGAGAATCGTATGATAGAATTAGGGGCTGTACTGCAGTACAGTACAGCTCGATCTTTTGCCTTTTCCATGGGTGTAGAGTCAGGATTTAGTTCATTGTTGAGGATTAGGACTAGCAGACAACTATCTACCGTCGACACGCAACCCGGAGCTATTGGAGCAGATAGAAGTTTCGACGATTTTTTCGCCCGTGTCAGTATGGCCAGGAGTATACCTGGACCTGGGTTCTCCAATCACGTCGCTTCGCTGAAGCTGTCATTTGGGGCTGCCAAAGGAACTGGAGCAGATAGTCAGCACTTCACAGCAGGAGGCACTCCCGGGAACGCGTTGATGTTGGGAAATGTTGAGGTTATCCCAGGAAGAAGATTTCTTTTTCCAATAAGGGGTTATTTCGAAGGTGTACGGGCAGGGAAATATGCTTGGGCTGGTTCAGCAGAGTACAGAGTTCCGTTAAAAAATGTCGATAGAGGGTTAGGTCTAGTACCATCTCATCTAGATCGCGTCAGCGGATCGGTTTTTCTGGATGGTGGCAATGCCTGGGGGGTTGGGATGGACGAGGCAGGTATTGGAAGACAGAAGACTTTGTTGGCGTCTGGTGTAGAAATCCAGTCTTCTGTGAGTTTGTTCTTTACTAATCCTTTGTTCTTGAGAGCCGGCTACGCTGTCCAGCTTGATCAACAGAATGGAAGATCCTTTTACTTTAGGTTGGGAACGATTTTCTAAGAGTCCGCTAAGGGAAAAACAGATGCTGGTTAGATCTTTTTGCAGCCCGGCGTGTCAAGAGTTGGGACCCAGAATAATATTATTAGTTATGGGGACAACCTTTTTTATGGGAACCACCAAAATCTACTTGACCACCAAATATTGGAGAGATAGGTTGGAGAACCCCAATATACAGTGTACCTCAGTCAACTGGTGTTCAATTGACTGGATGAGAATATCAATGAAAACCGCCCTTTCGACTGGGTGTAACTAGCGTCGTTTAAATTTTTATTAATGGAGTTGTATCGGTATGGACAAGAAGGCTTCTGAGGGAAAAAAAGTTGTTTTTGATGGAGTGGTCCCTGCGGATATTCCTAAGGCTAATCTGACTGAAAACGCTCGTATTGTACTAGGAAAACGCTACCTCAAGAAAGACGAAGAAGGTATACCCATAGAAGATCCAGAGACTATGTTCTGGCGGGTTTCCAAAGTCGTAGCAGATGCGGATAGCAAATATGGGGTTTCTGAAGAATCGGTAGGAGTACTAGCGCGTCAGTTTTATGACTTAATGACGAATGGTAAGTTCGAGCCCAATTCTCCCACCCTGATGAATGCTGGTCGTCCTTTGGGACAGCTCTCCGCATGCTTTGTTTTGCCAGTAGACGATGCTCTTTCTAATGGACAGAGCGGCATTTACGATACGCTGAGATCAATGGCGCTAGTGCATCAAAGCGGTGGCGGGACGGGATTTTCCTTTTCAAAACTGAGATCTACTGGCTCCCAGGTAAAATCAACTATGGGGGTGGCATCGGGTCCTGTCTCTTTTATGACTCTCTATGATGCGAGTACCGAGGTAGTTAAGCAGGGAGGCACTCGAAGAGGTGCTAACATGGGGATCCTGAGGGTAGATCATCCTGATATTCGAGACTTCATCACGTGTAAGGATGACACTTCTAAGGTAACTAACTTCAACATTTCAGTTGCTCTTACAGACCAGTTTATGGAGGCAGTCAAGTCAGGGAGCAGCTACGACCTGATAGATCCTAAAAATGGCGAATCTGTCGGCGAGGAAGACGCCAAGGGAATATTCGACCTTATTGTCCATGGAGCTTGGAAAACTGGTGAGCCTGGAACTTTTTTTATTGATCGTGCCAATGCCTTTAACCCAGTACCTAAGCTAGGGTCGTACGAAGCTACAAATCCATGTGGTGAACAACCACTACTTCCCTATGACGTATGTAATTTGGGAAGCGTCAATTTGGCTAAATTTGTCAAGGAAGGTTATGTCCCAGGTGCAGATCCAGCGGATGGGGTCGATTGGGATGAATTGGGCAAAGCCGTGGGGATGTCTATTCATTTTCTTGACAATGTAATTGATGTGAACCGTTATCCTCTTCCCGAAATAACCCAGTTGTCTCAGTCTATACGCCGGGTTGGGTTAGGTGTTATGGGGTGGGCAGATATGTTGATAGCTCTGGGGCTCGCATACGACAGTGAAGAAGGTGTCGAAATGGGCCTGAAAGTCATGGAGTTTTTTGACGAAGCATCTAGGAAGGCTTCAGAAAGATTAGCAGAACAAAGGGGTGTCTTCCCAGCCTGGGAGGAGTCTATCTGGGGTGATGATGCCAAATGTGCAAGGGATAGTGATGGTAATAGGATCCGACCAACCAGAAAGCTTCGCAACTGCAATCTTACCACAGTAGCTCCAACAGGAACGATTTCTATATTCGCCGGTTGTTCTGGGGGCATCGAGCCAATTTTCGCGGTAGCTTTTATGAGGAACCAAGCTGGAAGTATGATGCCCGATGTTAATCCAGATTTTGTTGCTAGAGCGGAACTAGAAGGGTGGTATTCTGAAGACTTAATGGTGCGCATTGCTGAAGAGGGCCACATACACTTTCCCGAAGTTCCACAGCAAGTCCAGGATGTTTTCAAGACCTCTCATGATATCACACCGGAGTGGCATGTACGGATGCAAGCTGCTTTTCAACAACACACCGATTCTGCGATATCAAAGACTACTAATTTCCCTCACGAGGCGACCGAACAAGATGTTAGGGAAATCTATGAACTAGCCTATGAGCTGGATTGTAAGGGAGTAACCGTGTACCGGGATGGTTCAAGATCGGGTCAAGTTCTGTCAACAGGAAAGACAGAAAAGTCGGGAGAAGAATCGACAGAGGCCAGTGTTGAAGTGAAACGGTTGGAGCAACTCTTAGCCGACACGAGAGAGACCGCACACAATTTGAAGGTAGAGTTGGATACGGTTTATCTGGGACAGGAAGATGAAGACAGAACCGCTGCGGCTAGTCGAGCTAAAAGGAAGAGGCCCGATATGCTTCGTGGGCGTACCATGAAGATGAGCTCTCCTCTGGGCGACCTATATGTAACGATCAATGAAGATGTTACCGGACATGCTTTTGAGGTATTTTGCACCCTTGGAAAGGCCGGCGGAGCTGCAACTGCAGACGCTGAGGCTATAGGAAGACTGATTTCTTTAGGGCTTAGGTCTGGAATACCTATCCCCGCAGTTAGGGATCAGCTGAGAGGGATTTCTTCGGATCGCGCAGTAGGGCTAGGTCCAGGCAAGGTGCTATCTCTTCCAGATGCTATTGGACAGGCTCTCGAAAGCTATATGTCAGAAAAGCATGGAGTGCAGGAGACGCTTCCCTTAACCGCTAACGTTGCAACAGATGGCAGTCAGGCGTTGCCAGCTCGTGGGTTAGATCAGGAGACTGCTTTTTTAGGGAGTTGCCCTGATTGTGGTGCAGGACAGCTTTCTTACGAGGAGGGTTGTGTTAAATGCCATATTTGCGGTTACAGTGAGTGTGGATAGACTGTAGGGTCACTAAGTTTTTCATGTTGAGAAAGATCTTCACGCCAGCCACGAAGATACCAAATCGAACAAATAAACGATTGTAAAATACTTCAATGTCAGCCCAGCGACGCTGTACAAAAGGGCCCGACGAGCACTGTACCGCATCATTCCTGCCACCAAGGAAAGAACCGAAGACGAGAGAGGAAAGAGGTTGAAAAATAAGATGGCCCAACCTCCCCACTTATTGACACTGTCTTTGAACCGCATGTAACGCACCTTACCTATCAGGTCATAAATCACTCGGTCACTAACAGCTCTTCCGATGCAATAATCAATGACTTCAGCAGCGATCGCTGTAGAGACAGCGATGAAGATTAATGTCCCTCCAGCATATCCTTCAGCCTGATAGATTGGGACTAGGGCCTCTACCGGCATTAAGAGAAAGAAGAGGTACCCAGCGAAGTGGATTAGCGCAAAGGACGAGAGGCTGGGACTACGACCCGCGAGCATCTCTTGACCAAGCGTATAGCCGACGAGTGCAATGGCAATGGCCGCCGGCAGTACCACCCTCACAAGGCGCTTCTTCACCTTGAAACAGCCTTACCCCATCCATGATGGGCCAAAAAGCTAAGGTTATCACACATGAATCCTCCTATGTCAGCTACCATAATGACACTTGGCAAACTAAAGACTCCTTCTAGTGCTATGATCGTTGCTACTGAGGTAGCAACACTCGATGGAACGACTGAGTTTGTGATGAAACAGGTCTCCAAAGATAGCGGAATAGTGTGGAGACACTAGTTAGGAAGCCAATGACTATGCTAATGAGACGATGAAACCTCCCAAGAACCCGCTAGAGATTTTTCAGGGGGGTGATGCGATCCTGATATAGGACCACCCGCTTTTTGATGGCCATCATGGAGCCAGTTGTTCTTGAGAGAATCCTATTACATAGTTAGGGACTAGAAACGTTTAATGAGTGCTATGTTTTGGACAGAAAAATAATGGATAGAGCCTTTAAAAGACTACTAATATTAACACTAGGACTGATGGTAGCGACCTCGTGTGTCGAAGAAGGCGAGCAGCGTATCGTGGCGTTCGGAGACGTGCACGGAGACCTTGAAGCCGCACGAGGTGCCCTTCGTCTTGCGGGTGCTATCGATGAGCAGGATCGTTGGATCGGTGGCGAGCTCATCGTAGTGCAGACCGGTGACCAACTCGACCGCGGCGACCAGGAACAAGCGATTCTGGATCTCTTCGAGAGGCTAAGGATTGAATCGGAGGCTGCTGGCGGAGCGTTCCACGCCTTGCTGGGCAACCACGAACTCATGAACACCCGCCTTGACTTGCGTTACGTGACGGACGGCGGTTATGCCGATTTCATAGACGTCGTGGAGTACGATCCTAGTGACTCGGTTCAGGTCTGGGACCGATCATCTGCAAGTTTTAGATCTTCAACTCTCGCCGAGTTTGAACCACATCAGCGGGGTCGTGTGGCCGCGTTCATGCCTGGTGGTCTTTACGCCAACCTATTGGCCGAGCGGCAGGTGATTCTCCAAGTCGGAGAAAACGTGTTTGTTCATGGTGGTGTGCTTCCTGAGCATGTCGCGTACGGTATCGACGAGATCAACAGCTCGGCGCAAGCGTGGCTTCGAGGAGAGTCAGACCTTCCCCCAGTGTTGTCGGGCTCGGATAGTCCCCAGTGGACCCGATTGTACTCTGATGATCCTGATTCTTCGGCATGCTCAGTCCTCGAAGATGCATTGAATGCGTTGGAGGCCAAACGAATCGTCATGGGGCATACTATCCAAGAGTCCGGGATTGCCAGCGCATGCGGCGGACAAGCTTGGCGTGTCGACATAGCCATGGCCGAATATTATGCGTCAAGAAATGATTACGGCGGCTCGGTAGAAGTCCTCGAAATCGTTGGTGACTCGGTCTGGGTGCTCAAGGATGGCGGTTGATCACCTGCTGGGAAAATAGCCAACAAAGAACACCATATAGAGATGAAATCATATTTGGTTTAGATCGTAGCAAGCATTGAAGGTAATACAGCAATTTTCTCATTAGATCGGGAGGGAATTATGGAAGCATTAGCAATAATAGGATTTATTTTTGGGTTGGCTGCATTTGTAAGAGTAGAGAAACTAATAAAAACTTTAAAAGAAAGAGAAATCCTGAATCAGGATTACAGAGCGTAAATCCTCTCACTCTGGATGCAGGTCTTTATGTCCGAAATGTGTCCTCCCTAATACAGCTGTATATATGTATATAGGTGGCTTTGTAAATGGGTCAGGAGAGCTTACATTGGTATGTATATGCTTAATACTGCTAGGTACTTAGATGTAATTCGGACTAGGAGTTTATCATCGCAGTTAAGCTGGCGGATCAACTGACTGAACCGCACCTTCTGGAATTCTACCTGGATGGGAAAGTGTGAATCCCGATGATTTTGTTGACCGTTTTAATCGGCTTCTCTCATGGGAAGACCGCTATCGTTACTTGATCCAACTCGGACGAAAACTGGAACCTTACCCTGAGCAGTTTCGGGACGAGGATCACTTGGTCCCTGGTTGTATGAGTCAGGTATGGTTGGTATCCGAGTTGGATGAAAATGATCGAGACACACTAGAGTTTCGTGCGGATAGTGATGCTTTGATTGTAAAAGGTCTCACCGCTTTGTTGCTTATGTTCTATTCGAACAAGAACCCTGAAGAAATACTTTCAACAGATATAGAAGGACTTTTTGAACGACTGGATTTGACCCAACACCTTTCTGTTAATAGGAGGAACGGGTTCTATTCTATGAGCAGGAAGATTAAGGAGTTGGCCACTGAAGCTCTGGGGTCTGAGGATTGAATGATAGTCAAATTAGAGAGCCAAATGAGTAGAGTAAAAAAGAATTCTGTTCTACGGAAAACATTGGTAACGGCTATACTTTTGCCCATAATTGTGGCATTAAGTGGATGTGGTAAAGATGCTTCAGAATCGTCGAGGATTGCTGTCACCAGAGTGGAAAGGCCTACTTTTGATGGAGCAAGAGCTTTTGAAGACCTTGTAACTCAGGTTGATTTTGGGAGTAGAGTGCCAGGATCTGAAGCACACCAATTGCAGTTGCAGTGGATGGAAAACCAACTTAGAGAAACTGCTGACACTTTGATTGTCGATCCCTTTGATTGGGTTACGGGTGAGGGTGATTCGCTCAATCTGACTAATTTAATCGCTCGCTTCGGGACTAACTACGAGCGGAGGATTCTTCTTCTAACGCATTGGGACAGTCGGCCGACTGCAGACCAGAGTTCCGATGATGCTGAGAAACAAATGCCAGTTCCTGGAGCCAATGACGGTGCGTCTGGAACAGCAGTCCTTCTAGAATTAGCTCGAATGTTCGGGGAACAGCCGCCGCCCTTAGGAGTGGATTTGTTGTTCACTGATGGGGAGGATTATGGTCCAACGTCTGAAGATATGTTCTTAGGCGCTTCCCATTACGCCACTAACAGAGGCAAAATCGACAACCCATCTTTTGCGATCCTTTTAGACATGGTAGGTGATATGGATCCAAGTTTTCCAGTCGAAGCATATTCGCTAGAAAGTGCTCCACAGGTGGTGCAAAGGGTTTGGGCTGTGGCTTCCGACTTAGGCTACGGCCGGTACTTTCCTATGGGTTCAACGAGTCGTGTTCTTGACGACCATTTGAAGTTGATTGAAGTGGGCATTCCAACTATCGACATAATTGATTTTGACTACGGACCAGCAAATAGTTTTTGGCATACCTTGAGAGACGTTCCTGATAATACGAGTAGTCGTAGCCTTTTAATGGTTGGTGATGTAGTCGCTGAAGTAGTGTATCGTAGTCGTTAAACGTCGAGGTGAACGTGGCTGAAAAATCTACCGCAGTGGTATCTGTCGTTCAGTGTTCTCCGAAATTATTCGATACTGAAGGGACCGTTTCCGAGGTATGCCGATTGACTGCAAAGGCAGGGAAAGAAGGAGCGGATTTAGTTTTATTCCCAGAAGCTTACGTGGGGGGATATCCATGGGGACTTGCTTTCGGAACTTCTGTAGGAGGTAGAACCGAAGTTGGGAGGTCCATCTGGCAAAATTACTGGGATTCTGCAATAGACATACCAGGTAAACATACAAAATTGATGGCGGAAGCAGCGAAGAAGGCGGGAGTTTATCTGGTGGTTGGAGTGATCGAACGAGATTCCACCTATAGTCGAGGAACACTTTTCTGCACGTTGCTATATTTTTCGCCAGACGGTCAGATTCTGGGTAAACATCGAAAGTTAAAGCCGACAGCTGCCGAACGTCTTATCTGGGGTGAAGGTGATGGAAGTACGCTAACGACTGTTGATACTCCTTTCGGTTGCGTAGGAGGATTGATTTGTTGGGAAAATTACATGCCTATGGCAAGGATGACGATGTATGGGAAAGGAGTCGATATTTATCTGGCTCCTACAGCGGATGCTAGGGATCGATGGCAAGCCACACTCCAACATATTGCTCTGGAAGGAAGATGTTTTGTCTTGGGATGCAACCAATATGTCACCAAGGAGATGTATCCCAGTGATATGGAAATCCAACGAGATCTGGAGTCGTGGCCTGAGACCCTATGTAGGGGAGGCAGCGCTATATATGATCCAGCTGGAGAATGCCTAGAAGGTCCGTTATACGATAGGGCGGGAATCCTGACTGTGGAGCTTGAGATGGATGCGGTTTCCAGGGGCAAGTTTGATTTCGATGTGGTTGGGCATTATGCGCGTCCAGATGTGTTTAAACTGGAGGTAGATCAGGCTTCCAAACCGCCTATAACCTACTGATTAAAATAAGGCACGTTTTGAACCTGTCAGATTATATACTCAAGCGAAATGGTGTCCCGATAGGTCATAATCGGTCT
>TARA_B110000116_G_scaffold272191_1_pt1 | contig 13226 bp, 13 predicted proteins | sample TARA_B110000116 | Tara Oceans TARA_B110000116 (sample SAMEA4397355) | marine metagenome | biome: Polar Biome; feature: [ZZZ] marine water layer (ENVO:01000295); material: water (ENVO:00002006), including particulate matter (ENVO:01000060) such as... | depth 199 m
ATTCCAGTTTTGCTCTAAAGTTGGCAGGACAGTCATGTCCATCCTTTCGGCTAGTCTTTCTCGAGCTTTTTTGCCTCTTGCCAGCATCTCACTGACAAAAAGAACAGCGCCAACAGCCATGATGGGAAGTAGTATATCTACACTCATTCTTCAGTGCTCCAAGAGGATCAAGGCCCTAGTGGCTGACCAATCAACCTGGAGGGATCTGCGCCTGGTTTTGGAATGTATTTATCAATCCAAGGTCCACCGAACTGGGCCACGTAGAGATTTCCTTCCGAGTCCACACTCATCTGATGTGGAAGCGAAAAGCCTCCGCAGGCTCCCGAATGGTCGGGATCGAGGCCTGCCTCTGCGACCGCTATATCGTCGGAACAAGTGAATCCAGGACGGCCGAGCGATGATGCCTCACCATAGGTCCCAAAATAATCCAGCAACTGACCGTTCATATCGTACTTGAGAATACGGTTTAACGTCGCATCTAAAATCCAAACGAAGTCATTCACATCAATCATAATGGCAACAGGATCCCAGATGTCTGGCCACTCATCGAGGAGTGTTCCGTCCTCAGTGAAAATCTGAATCCGATGATTCCTTCGGTCCGACACATAAATCCGATTCTCTTTATCCACTGCGATCCCATGAACTAAATCGAACTCCCCCGGTCCGCTTCCTACTGAACCGAACTCAGATAGAAATTCGCCCGCCGAATTGTACCGAACAACACGACCATTCTGGTAGCCATCACCCAATAGGAAATCACCGTTAGGAAGGAAAGCCAGCACAGCATTCTGGCCAAAATCTAAGGGTCCTGGATTTGGATTTTCACGTGGATTCGGTCCGCCTTCACCAAAAATAGGGTTGGGATCCTCCATGCGTAAAAGGAGCTCGCTCCCGTCATTGCTAAACTTAAGGATTGCTTCGTGTACACCGTTCCCACCTCGCTCATCCACCCAAACGGCACGTTCAGGATCGTACGGATTGATATAGATCTGATGAGGACGATTGAAAATTGAATCCCACTGCGACCAATTCTCGGTGATATTACCCTCGCGGTCTACCGCTACAAGAAAGTTCTTCTGGAGCTCGTTGCCTTCTCCACGTTGAGCCTGCCTGCGTTGGTCCCCCCACATCACTACCAAGACCCTATCAGGAGTGTCCGGCCAAACACCCGCGGCCGACCCCCAAGTCCAATCCTCATCGTGATCAGGTGCTGGCTTCCACCAACCTGATATCACATCATAAGGACCGTTCCGATCGTCACCACCCTTGGCTACTCCAAATCGACTGTCAGGGACCTCGCTTTCTCGCACACATGCGGACGCTACCACAGTCGCAATCAGCATGAGACCTAGACCGATACGTTTCAGCTCCATGTTCACTCTCCGTATAAATATTCGTTAGTCCTCTTTCCGTCTCTCACTTTCTCTCAGCTAATCGGTCTCCCATCCTTATATCGATCAAACCAGGCTACCGTGTTGATGACTTTAGCAATCAACTGGCTCGGGCGATTCGAAATATTGTGAAAAGCCCCAGGGATCTTTACGAGCGCAGTATCAATGCGCCTTAACTTTAAAGCATGGTACAGTTGTTTTGCCTCTGAAAGAGGTGTGCGCAGATCTGCTGTTCCCACCATAACCATAGTGGGAGTCTCAATATCCCCAACCACCGAAAGCGGCGAGAAATCCCAATACACCTCTTCGTTCTCCCAAGGAGTCCCTGGATACCTACGATACATATATCCATTGTAGTTATCCGCTACTAGAGTCTTGCTGATCCAGTTGACCACAGGCTTAGTCGCCACAGCAGCACGAAAACGGTCTGTATGTCCAACAATCCAAGCGGTCATGATTCCACCTGCACTGCCTCCCGTCACATACAGTTGCTGTTCATCGATATAGCCTTCTTCGATAACTGCATCGACCGCAGAAATGAGATCGTCGTAGTCGTTGCCAGGATAGTTGTGATAGAGAAGATCACCGAATTCTTCTCCGTAACCGGTACTACCCCGAGGATTCGAGTATAAGACCACGAAACCAGCCGCTGCATATAACTGGAACTCAGCCGCAAAACGGTCACCATAGTTAGACACTGGACCCCCATGAATCTCTAAAAGCAAAGGATACTCACGATTCGGATCGAAATTCGGAGGATGCAATATCCAAGACTGTATCGGACGACCGTCATGGGAGGACTCCGTCCAGAACATCTTAGCTTGAGCCAATTGTGCGCGATCCTTTAAGTCCCCGTTCAGATCTGTAATCGTCACCTGTTGGCCGTCAGGTGTCATCAGTGCTACTTCACTCGGATCGTCGGAACGGGTATACGTAAACGCTACCGTACCATCATTCGCAACTGAGTAATTCCCCCCTCCATAGGCCCTGGATGCAGAAGTTCCACCCAAATGTTCAGCCACAACACGCCAATCTCCTGTAAGGGTTGTAAACCCTACCTTTGTGACTCCTTCATCATCATAGCTAAAGTACACTCCACTGCCGTCAGTGGCCCAGGATACACCAGTGACGGAACGATCCAATCCCTCGAGCAGGCTACGCTTATCTGAACCATCAGCGCGCATCAAGTGAAGATCACTGGTTTGGTATGTGCGCACCCTATCCTCAAAACCAGTGTATGCAATGCTGGCCCCATCTGGTGACATCACCTGCCCACCGTCTGGACCTTCACGACTGGTCAGGGCCTGGGTGACTCCGTCTTCAAGAGATACCCGAAAGATGTCGTTCTGACTCAATTCCCATTCCCATCCTGGTCGCCTGTTGGCACTGAACAGGATCGCCCGACCATCAGTGTCCCACACCGGCGTTCCGTGTTGGAAATCCCCTTCGGTAATCTGCCGAGGCGAACCGCCATCAGCTGGAATGACAAAAATATGTCGGAAACCTGGTTCGATGACACCGCTACCATCGGCTTCATGTCGCACTCTAGTCTCTACGATTGGCGGATCAGCCCATTCAGCTCCCGCTGGCCTGGCTGGCATAGCCGCTAGCACAGGTCGTGCTTCGGGAACGAGCATAGTAAACGCGATACGGCCACCGTCTGGTGACCATGCTATGTTCCCAGGCGAGCGCTCCAGTTGAGTTAGACGAGCGATCTGTCCAGTCTCAACCCAATAAACGTAGATCTCACTACCCTCGGCACTTCCAGACACAAATGCTATACGGGTACCATCCGGTGACCATCGCGGTGAAGATTCTGCCTGGTCGGCGCTCGTAAGTTTTCTATGCTGAGACCCATCCGCATTTACCAGCCACAGCCGTCCTTCTCGCCGGTCCCTCATGATGCTCATCGAGTATCTTACATAGGCCACGGTTTCAGCATCCGGAGAGATCTGTACGTCTGATGCGTACTCAATATCAAACACGTCTTCATTGGCAAATGGAGGTTGCTGGGCTGAGCTTGCCGTAGCCCCAAAAATCAGAACCGACAGAAAAAAGGCGCAGAACGCCCCGAACCTTATTGTCTTTTTCACAGAAATTCCCCTCTCGTCTTAAGTGGTTTGTGGAAAAATGTGTAGAACGCAACATATCAGAGTCAAACTCACCGTCCTGTCTCCATCTTTTCAGAAGACTCCCTAATCAGCTCGATGGCACGACTCAACATCCGATCGCTTTGGTTAACAAAAAACCCAGGTTCTGGCTCCATTTTGATATCAGGCATAATCCCAACCCCATCATAGAGACGACTGTTACTCGCCTGGAACGAGGCCATCGATGCCAACCTCACGGCTAGATCAGAACCAGGAAGAATATGTTCGTTTTGCCGAGCAGAGCCCCCGGAGCTTGCTGTACCCAGCAACGTGACACCCTGCCTGCCCTTTACGGCGCTCAGGAAGATGTCGGAAGCACTGAAATTAGCATTGTTCATTAGGATAACGACTGGTTTATCGAACAGGGCAGGAGCAAGATCAGGATCTACGATGAGATAGTGCCAGTCACTGAATCCTTCATCCGGAGGCGTCCAATCTGGAGCAAAACCAGGCAACCATTTATCTAGTGCCATTCGCTGGGGAGTGCCCTCGGGGATTGCTCGCAGTGGCAGCATGAAACGATTGGCCAAGTACCCTTCTTCAGGGGCCTCACAACCAGGCCCAGGACATCCAGGTCTTAGCTTAAGGCGGCCCGCGTTTACCACCACAGGCTCCGCATCCAAATCAAGCAAATGGGGTAGCAGAGTAAGAAGTGGAAGGCGGCTCCCACCACCGTTGTCCCGTATGTCAACGATGGCACCTCTAGTATTTCTACTCTGTTGGATCCATGTCTCAAAGCTGGAGATATAATCAGGATCGCTCTCCATCCGTCGAATTCGGAAGTAGGCGATATCTTCGGGGACTCGAGCCACCGCATCTTCTGCAAATGGATAGCGCTCCCGTGCCGCTACTGAAGCTCCAACTAATTCAACAGTTTTTTCGACCTGAGATGACCGATCTTCATTCTCAAAAAGAACAGTTGCAATTCTGGAAACGGGTCTGCCCATCTCCATTCGCAAAAATCCAATGTTGCCCAATTGCCGGGCTCCACGATGCCACCGAAGCTGGGGAGTGCCTTCTACGATGATAGACTGAGCAGCTTCAATCCAATCCGACACCGAAACACTATCTATACTACCCACGTAGGGATGGACTGGATCGACTAACGTCCGTTGCACACCGTCGAATGCCACTATCCGACTGCCTGTGGATCGCAACTCGAAAGGGAAATAGTGCTGACCTGGAGGGTTGTCTTCGATCCGTTCGCGCTCACCGGTCACGCTGACCCCAGCAATCCGAGGCGCATGGCCATCGATAGACAATGCCAATGCCTTCTGTAGTTGCATCGCGAAGTCTCCAACCCGTAACCGTTCTGGAAGGTGTTCTGCGACGGCCTGCAGAACCGTGACCTCGTCTAAATTATCAGCGTCGTTGTAGGCATAGTGATGAGCCATCAGAGAATCCAGAACAGCCAGGTCCATCCTTGCGTCTTCCCGACTGACGAACTCAGTCCGCCAATCACCCAGATTACCAGCAGACTCAAAGTAGCCAGTGCGCACTATCTCGGTATAGTCCTGAGAAGTATCAGTCGGAACTGGAGCCTCACAGCCAAATCCTATCAGTGCCAATCCCAGTAACACCGCCTTTTGCATAGAGCCTCCATTGTAGATGCGGACTTTAGTATAGGGCAGACTACTAGTGAGCAAAATACTGTGCTGATCTTTCCTTACCGACCTGGTCAAAAAGTCAAACGGAGTTCTTGTACTCTACTCCTGGCCTCAGAGAGACTGAGTTCTCGAGTTGAACCAATCACAATTAATTCGAGCTTAGACCTTGTATCACCTACTGACTGATCGGCTGATGTTCTCGCGCGGGGCTTAAACACATACTCTTTTCTGCCCGTTGCATACATTCTGACTCCGAAACCACTACCACCCGCTTTCGGTGAAGCATCCCATACGATATCCTCACTCCGCCCATCCCAACGCAAAGCAATCACTCGTTTTGTGGTCAGGGAATCGTGATTGGATTTTCGTGGCATTTCTCTAGGTCCTTTGCTCGATTTATTTCTTAGCTATAGATAAAGATAACTCGTCTTTTCTTTCAGATTAGCCCCCGGAGAGTTAACCTTTATTCTGCTCTAGTTAAACCGTTTAGGTAAGGGACTAAAACCCGACAAAGTAACCTCCACCAACAACATCAGGAAAAGATACTTTGAGACGAAAAGATTTCTTTCGAACGGCAGCAGCTATTGGGGTCTCAACATTACGGTCACCCTTTCCCACACTCGCACAACGTCCTGCGGATTTGGTCCTTAGGGGTGCACATGTTCTCGATGGAACTGGACGCCAAGGGCTCGACGTCGACGTCGCCGTTACAGGTGACCGGATTACAGCTGTCGGAGCAAATCTCCCTTCGGGTGTGTCAGAAATAGATCTTCAAGGCTTGGTTTTATCTCCGGGATTTATAGATGTCCATTCCCACGCCGACCTGTCACTCCTCGTCAACAACAAAGCAGAAAGTCGAATCAGGCAGGGAGTCACCTTAGAAATCGTAGGACAGGATGGGAATTCTATTGGACCATGGTCAGACAGGGGATTTGAGGACACGAGAGACAGCTACCGTAACCGATATGGGATCGAGCTAGATTTCCGTGATCCAGTGGGATTCCTCGACAGGATCGATCGCGAACGTCCTGCCGTTAACGTCGGGACAATGGTCGGCAACGGAGCGCTACGCGGTCTCGTAGTAGGCTACTCTGATCGTCCAGCAACCGAGGCCGAGATGTCCGCCATGCGATCCCTTTTGTCGGAGCAGATTGCTGGTGGATGCGTTGGTTTGTCATCTGGCCTAGAGTACACTCCAAGTGGACTTGCCAATCTAGAAGAGCTTGTCGGACTCGCATCCGTGTTGCGAGGTACAGGATACCCCTACGCCTCACATATGCGAAACGAAGACGATAGACTCCTGGCAGCGATTGAGGAAGCACTCCACGTAGGTCGACTCGCCAATGTTCCTGTACAAATATCCCACTTGAAGGCCCAAGGCCAAAGAAACTACTGGAAGGCAGACGCTGCTCTAAAACTTTTAGAGCAAGCAAGAGCCGATGGTGTTGATGTACACTTCGATCGGTATCCATATACTGCCTATGCCACGGGGCTCTCTAATCTATTTCCAAGTGAGTACCGTGCAGGTGGCAATCAGGCCTTCCTGAACCGCCTGAGAGATTCTGAATATGCAAGTCGTCTGGAAAAAGCTTGCCGTGAAAAAGTTGCCCTGCTCGGTGACTGGAATTCTGTCCAAATATCAAGTACAGGCGCCTCGACATCCTGGGCTCGAGGCGGCCTAGTGGGTGACTTAGCTCGTGCTCGTGGAATTGAAGCCTATGACCTTACACTGGAACTGTTAGAGGAAAATGCCGGAAGTGTAGGAATGATCGGCCACGGAATGAGTGAAGAGAACACTGCAAAGATACTCGCTCATCCTCTCGGGATGCTGTGCTCCGACGGCGGAAGCTATGCACCCTACGGATCACTGGGATCGGGATCGCCTCATCCCCGCGGATATGGTTCATTTCCAAGGTTTTTGGGACACTACGTGCGAGAAACAGGAGCACTGGACCTGGAATCAGCAATTCATAAGGTGACCCAAATGCCAGCAAAAAAATTACAGCTAAGAGACCGAGGCATAATAGCCCCTGGAGCCTACGCTGACCTTGTGGCTTTCGACCCAACGACCGTTGCAGATCAGGCTACCTTCGATAACCCGCACCAATATCCCCTTGGCATCCCCATAGTAATTGTGAACGGGGTGGTGACTCTGCGCGACGGAGAACATACAGGGAACCTTGGTGGTCGTGCAGTCCGAGGAAATTCCTAGCAATCCTCTTCCCTAACTTCATGTTTTCTTTAGGCAGTTAGGAAGAATACGTCAAAAATACAAACGTACACATCGCCGCCATAAAGAGCGCTGGCATCGCTTTAATTAGGGGATCACCAACCTTGATATGTGCAACTATCGCGGCCAGCATCAGGAGAGCAAGCAGGCCAGATGACACTCTTGCAACGGGAATCACAAACAATCCAATGACCATGAGCGACGCCAGTAGGAGTTTAGATGTTCCTACGCCTATTCTTACCCATTCTGGAAAACCATAAACAGCAAACTCTTCCTTCAAGGTACCAGCTCCATCCGGACGATAAGGAGTCGGCCGATCGCGGCGAAGTATCCAAACATTAAATATCACGGCTGCGATCACAACTTGGCAGATCGAAGCGAAAGTCATCATAAATTCCCTCTTAATTCACATAGATCAACGAGCAGATTCATCTTTACAGAATGTTAATTTACTGCATCTCGTCGTGTGGTGACACTGCGTGACGGTGAGCACACGGGCAACCTCGGCGGTCGTGCAGTACAGGGAACTCCCCTTACCAACTAACGTTCGACTCGAGGCCAAACCCTGCAGAGAGGTTGCCCATGGATTTAGACCTAATCCTATAGCTGTCTTACTTAGAGCCGAGGACCATCTGACAACTAGTCACTCACGGTCACTTTTTCCATGACCACATCTTCGGTGGGTCGATCCGCAGCACCGGTCTGGACCTGACCTATCGCCTCTACTACATCTAGCCCATTTGATACTTTACCAAAAATAGCGTGCTTCCCGTCCAACCAAGGCGTAGCTGCAAGAGTTATAAAAAACTGAGAACCGCCCGTGTTTGGACCGGCATTAGCCATGGAAAATACGCCCGGCTCAGTATGGGCCAAGCCCTCACCGAATTCATCTGGAATCGTATATCCGGGTCCGCCCCTACCTGTACCGTCAGGGTCACCGCCTTGAACCATAAATCCCTCTATTACTCTGTGAAACACCACGCCGTCATAATAGCCTTTTTTTACTAATTCTATGAAATTACCTACGGTTTTTGGAGCGCCGTCTTGGAATAGCTCAGCTTCTATAGTGCCGAGGTTTGTTTCGATGGTCACGATCGGGTTACTCATTATTTCTCCATTTCTCCTGATGAAATTTTGTACGAGTTAATGCCAGCGATGTCATAGAATACCCTATGGAAAAATCGCTACGGCTTCTTGAAGACTCATTCCTCTAACTAGAGGTTTCTATGCCCTTCACTTCTTCCTATGAACCACAACTAGCAGCAATCCTAGCCCGAATACAGCTGGTCCCAACGTAGTATGATCCCAGAAGATCCACATAGAACTTCCTACCACAACCAGTACATTGCCTAGCCACCTTCTGTATGTTGTAAAATGCGGATTGCCATTCTCATCGCTCATTGCATCTCTCTTATCAATTTGTAAATACTACGATCAAAGCTAAAACAACTGCTGAGGAAACAGAACACTATTTCAACAGCAGGAAGATTTTCAATAGAAACATATTAGATTGGTCAATTCTAGATTACTTCGATCCAGAATCCTGAAACCCGACGGTCGATAAAATCGGACAAAAATGGACACACTCTTAAACCTGAAATTCTGGATTTATATGGCCCGACTTCAAATCGGTTTATTCCTTTTTGGAGTGGCCGTGTCTTTGATGCTAGAAGCTCACATCGGCCTCGATCCCTGGTCCGCCTTTCACGAAATTCTAAGTATCCGATCTGGCTTTAGTTTTGGCAGAATGTCTCAGAGCTTTGGATTCATGATCATCATTTTTAGTTGGGTGGTTTTATCAGTAAAACCTGGCCTTGCTACCATTCTAAACATGCTAACGGTTGGGCCTTGGATCGATTTCGTACGTACTCAGACTTGGCTACCTGAAGCTACAGGCTGGCTGCCGGGAATCATTCAATTCTTGGGAGGAATAGGCGTTATGGGCCTGGCCAGCGCACTTTATATCGGGGCACGTCTAGGGGCGGGACCAAGAGACGGACTTGCTATGGGCCTGTCTAATAAACTCGGCAAAAGTCTTCGGTTTACCAGAAATAGTGTAGAAATCACAGTGCTAGTGATAGCTGGACTCCTTGGTGGCTCTATAGGACTGGGGACCGTGATCTTTGCCTTGTTGATGGGACCGGTCATGCAGTTCAGTTTGAAAATCTGTAAGGTATCGTCTGATCCTTCACCGAGCTTCTCATTAATTAAATGAGGAAATTCTTGATGAAAAAATCGTTACTCGGCCTGGGATGCATAGCATTCATCAGTGTCTTCCTCTCGGATGTTTCAGGTCAAGGTTCTACGATCGCAGACAATCGACTCCTGGAAGCCATCGATCACTACACCGGAGTAATCGGTACCGTAAACGATATCCGAGCCAAAGAGCTGTTATTGGAAGTGGCCCAGAACAAGGATGACATATTGGCCCAAATGTGGGTTTCTAGGGTCTATTCCACAGGTCGTATGGGCTTCAAAATGGATCTAACAAAAGCAAGGCACATTGCAGAGGATGTTTTGATCCAAATCCGTACTTTAGCTGATTCAGGCGATGTCGAGGCGGTCTTCCTTATGGGGACAGCCTATGACGAGGGTCTTGGAACGGAGATTAACTACACTCAGGCTCTCCAGTGGTACAAAACCGCTGCCGCTGCGGGGCATATCCTGGCGATTCACAATGTGGGAAACATGTACCGAGATGGTCGAGGTGTTCCAGTCGATCACTCTGAAGCAGTCACATGGTGGCTGCAAGCTGCCGCGGCGGGAGACGTCATTCCTGCGCTTCGACTTGGCGAAGCTTACGAAGCCGGAAGGGGAGTCACCCGCGACATTGAAAAAGCTAGGTACTGGTATTCAAAGGCTGCTGAAGCGGGCAACGGTGTCGCGGATGAATCCCTTAAGAGATTGCTCAGTCCAGGAACCTAAATTTGTCCTCTGGTGATGGGACGGTACAATCGTCTAGACGACCGAACAGCCGGTAGCGATAGCGAGCGAACACATCGTAAGCCCAGTCACGCAGTGGCCGGGGCACTATCCAAAAGACTACCAGGATGCTCCATGGACCACCCAAGTGCCAAGCAGTCCTCAGTAACGCTCCAGACCGCACATACAATTGCTCCCTCTGGTTCTCGTGTCCTGATTCCACAAGGACGAGCGAATCAATCCCCTTCAGCGCCATGTTTCGCTCAAGTACCGAAGTGGCAAACTCACCCTGTAGGGATGCAAACCGGATCGTGTCCTTAGGGGTAACGGTCAGAATAAAGCGGATCGTTCGATCACAGAACCCGCACAGGCCGTCGTAGAGTAGCACTGGCCTCTGCCTTACATCCTCCACGCTAACAGCACTCCTCGTTTGAACGTACCATTCTCATCCTTCCCTCCTGGATTCTGACCAGGTATACGATTCTAAACCATATATTTAAGGTAACGTCGCTATCAGGATACTGCCCTTTTCAACAACACAATATCTTTTGATTGGATCTCACAAACCCATGCCCGCTGTGAGGCGATCACTTCGAATGTCTTTTCTGCATAGAAAACTACGTGAGTGGGATCTCTTCGATAATACCAATTGGCGAACGACTCCTCGTTAGTCAAAAAACACGTCATCACTCCCAACCAACCACCATCTACAAGTAGCCCGTCTAACACATCAAACTCTTTGCACGGATCAAAGAAATGTTCTGCTGTTTCCGTGCACGTGATGAAATCATATTTATTGGAAAAAATACTTTTATCAGGAAAGAAAAAGGGATCGTAGAGATCCATTGCAAATCCGTCTGACCTCAGCATGTCTGCTAATGCTGGGCCATGTCCACAACCGAAATCGAGTCCCTTGTCGTTCTTTGATAATTTTTCCTTCAGCGGGTCGGCGAGCCTTGATAAGAAATCTCTGTAGGCTCTATCGTCGATTCTATTCTGGTGTTCTAAGTAACGATTTTTTTCGAGTGTAGGGTCTGGATAGTGACTCTTATCCAAGAATTTTGCCGAACAAAAACTACATTTCCAGTACCTTTTGTTGTCTATGACTTTAAAGCTCTCGACTAAGTCACTTTTACAGACGATGCAGGTCAGAAAGCCTCCCCGAAAAGCGTCAATGGCTCCTCCATATCGCTGTCATCCTCCTGTCTCAGAGAGGCCAAACCCTTGGTCATGTGGTCTTCCATTTCCTGTATCCATCTGGAAACATCCTCCATGCTCTCGGGAGAGTCAAAGGGTCCCAACACTTTCTTTTTACAATCCAGTTTCTCTTTGAGGGATCTTATGTGGTAGAAGGTCCCACAAGGCCAAATACCGTCCACTACGAGGAGATACACTTTCCATTTTCGACTTTCTAAAAACACCCGTAAAGCACCCTCTTGGAAAGGTAATAAGTCTCCATTTCGGGAGCGTACACCCTCCGGATATATAACAAGCGGCTTCGTGGTTTTCGCTGCCTTGTAAAGCTTGTTGAAGTCAGTTTTAGAACCGTCACGAGGCTTGACCGTCGGAAATTCCAGCCTCCTCACGAGACTCGAAATTAAAGGAATGCCCTTTGCATATCCCTCTCGAGTGACAATTATCGGGTAGCCTCCCTGCATACTCAGAATAGCTATCGGTATATCTAAGATAGACTGATGATTCATCAAGACTAGTACACCCGAATCGGATGGTATCACGGGCTTCGTATCAAAATCACCGACACCGGTAACCCCAGCTATCTTCAAAGGCGCAGCGGCCAACCACCTCACCCACGCTGCTAACATATCCTCATTTTTACTGGGCAAATACTTCAGAACCAATGGCAGTAGTGTTCTTTGAACCAAGTCAGTCAGTAGCACAAACAAACTGACCAGAATGATAAATAGTAAGGTCTTGATCCGCATCATTTACGACCCAGCTCCCACCTTGAATAAGCCCGCCATAAACGTCTAATATATTCTATTAGACCGTATCGATTCGTGTCAATGCGACCCATGATTACGTTAGGACGTAATCATCACAAATGACTGGTATGCGGTACTAGTACAAACCTAGACGACCACAATGAACCTAGTCGTTCAGGTGATTGGGCCTGGAGCCTAGAAATGGGACGGATTCGCTATCCGCTTCCTCAGATTTACTACTCAGACCTCTCGCTACCTCAGCTGTACGGGTCGCTTCCCTAACAACTGCAAGAGGCTCAGTACGCCCAGCGACCAAGTTCACCACATCCTCGGAGACTTCTCCGGCCAGAATCTTACTGGCTGCTTCGATCCGTGCCTCATCATTCCCCTGACCAACAGCCATAGGTCCAGAGCCCGTTAACAGCCAATGGCCACTGACTCCAAGCACGTTTGGAATCTGTACCATCGTCGCCGCCGTGGGTGCTGTTCTACCAGCCTCCCAGTCGCTAATCCTAGAGCCGGCTCCCAATCCTAATGCCTTGGCAAGCACGCCCTGGGTCATCCCTGCTCTTTGCCGTGCCACTCCAAGACGTGTGGCAAGAGTAGACTCAATCATCTCTTGATCCTTTCCCTATATGATCAACTAATTCCATATGCTTTTTATTGTATGTATAAGGTGGTTTTATGACAAGGTTTTTTACGATTCCAACGTGCTGTCATAAACTTGTTTAAAAAGGCAGCCTTTCCCTTGCGTAACCACGGGGAATATTGAAGTGCATTCCAACCTCGAAGCTTAGGTTGTTGGCACGAGAGTGACGCATGTTATCAACCTTAACCGTTCCGTCGTCATAAAGACCGAGGTCTCCCTTGACCATATACTTCCGAGTTCCATGATACTGGTAGGCGAACCCTAAATTCATGCCGATGACCTCGCTGAAGTGGTAGCGCAAGCCTCCTCCAGTTCGGGCAGAAATCCCCCAGTC
>TARA_B110000116_G_scaffold87567_1_pt1 | contig 13208 bp, 25 predicted proteins | sample TARA_B110000116 | Tara Oceans TARA_B110000116 (sample SAMEA4397355) | marine metagenome | biome: Polar Biome; feature: [ZZZ] marine water layer (ENVO:01000295); material: water (ENVO:00002006), including particulate matter (ENVO:01000060) such as... | depth 199 m
ACCTGCCAGAATTGCTTTACGCATTATTGAATCTTTACAGGTCGTTCCACGTTGCCAGTTGAAGTAAGAGATTGTATTTTTGTAGTTGCAGTGATAACAAAGTCCGCAGAGTTTATGCCTGACCCTGAGCCTATGACACTAGACTGAATAGTCAGCTTGCCCGCCTTAATGTTATCTAGGTTCAGGCCTGCGCCAAACGCCTTTATGTTAGACAGTGTAAGCGTCCTACATTGTGAACTTGCGGCGATAGTGCTCAGAATAATTCTATCATAATCACCGTTACTGATCGCAGGAATTCCTACACTTCCTCTAGTGGACTGCACGACTATGTCTAGAACTGCGTTGTCTAATGTAGGTGACACGCTTAACCCGTCAGCTATATTATTAGTCAAGACTAGCTCGTATATCTCACTGTTTTCTAGCGAGAGTCCTGTAGCTACTACATTTGAAATAATAATCTCATCACACTCAAGCCAATACCCTGTGGCTCCAATAATCTGAATGGCATCAGTTAGCCCAGAAGCCTTACCGATATTCAACCCATCAATAGTGATGTCACCTGCACGTGCGCCTGACATATTAAGTTGCAAGGTCATAGTCTGTAGCTTACGTACCTCAGCAGGGGTTTGATCCGTAAAGAACTGATCCCAATCCTGCCCTACCTGTACGCTATGGTCAGGTTGCACAAGCGATGCGTTGTATAACGCAGGTGAAGGCCAGGTGGGGGCGGCACTTAGGCCACTCACTGCGGACAGTATCGCAATAGTGGTAACAATTAAACCCACGCCGATTCCAATTGTTCCCACGCGCCACACCCCACCGACCACGCGCAACCCCCGAAAAGAAGCGATATGAATTTTTGGTGGAGACCAACCCGCAATAGAGGGTAGATTCATATTAACTTCTGGTGTGCGCCAATTAGGGATACGAATCCTAATACGAGGAAGCATCATATTAGGAATCGTAAATACTCTTTTAAAAAATGAGGGCTTTTTCTTTTCTTCGTCTTGCATATATCATCCACCCGCGCTATGTAATTAATTACTATGCTATTGTATAGCAATTAAATAGTAATTCGTTTTTAAACTTTCGCGTATTATTATTTAACCTGAGTGCGGTTGGTGTGGGGTGTTGTCGGTGTTTCCTCTCCGACTCCCCACGCTAACTAAAACGCTACTCCGATTCCTCTATAATCCCAGTGTCGCTCGATATCTTTACGCCACTCTAGCAAAAACTCAGCTATTTCAGACTCTGACATCTCATCGTTGTGCACTATACGCGCCATAGCGAGTGAGGTCAGTGGTGTTTTAGGTGGTGATGTCATGATTTCTTACTCCCTTTCGGTCGGCCACCCTTGTATCCGTAGATGTGCTTATTGCTTGGTTTTCTTGCTAGGGTGAACTCATCTGCTGCAATAACAGAGAAGTCTCTAGTCTCTTTGCATATGCGACAGGTCTTAATTCTACTCTCTGTTTCTGGTGATGGTACTACCCAGTAATGTCTACAATCTTCCATTGTTATCCTCCCCATTGGTTACAGAATGGGGCTACGTTACAGAACTTTAAGCACCTGCGCGGCTCACCTAATCGTTCCTCAACATATAACCCTGCACTATTATTATTCTGAACCCATCGCTGTGCCTCACCCCTGGATAGGAACTTAGCTCCCTTATCATTAGTGGCACGTACCGCAGTCTTGCGACCATCACGCATTACAGCGTAGGTGGTATCGTCTAGCCATCTCTCCTCAGGTGTGCAGTGTGGCAGTTCATTATCGGATTGAATGCGTGTACGTGAGTGTGCATCCACTCGTTCCCTAAGGTATTGTTCAGTCTCTTGGGGTGACCAGAGGGGAATCTCCACCCTCATAGCCCTATCTGGTGGGTAATCCTTCTCGCGTAATGAGCGTGCTTCCGACCAATCCCTAAACAAATAGACGATCTCAAGGCCGTTCACCACCCATCCATTGGCTCTAGCTAGGTGTGCATATAGATTTAACTGCCTGTATCGCTCCTCTTTAATGCCCATGACTACTTCCCACGTGGACACACGCTTGTAATCCTGTATGACTCCACGTTTCACATCGTAGTAGTCGATGGCACCTGACACTGTGTAGAGTCCTACCTCTACAGATAGGCGCTCCTCAATAATCCCTACCTCTGGTGAGACTTCTGCCCCCTCCAGGATAGAGTGCACTGCCTTGCCATCAAATTGGTAGATGAGATCTATGCAGTCTACAGTGATTTCATCCATGTGCCTGCTCGTCAGTGCCTTCTGACGTGGGCTATCTATTAGCTCAGTCACACTGAAGTCAGCACCGCCCTTGCTATAGTTGTCTCTTGATAGGACTTCTACTATGGGCTGCGGTAGCCCTAGCCTGTTAGTGATCTTCATTCAAACAACCTGCCCTGTCTTTTATCTGGCTCAGGATTAGTGATTGTATAGTACACATACTGCACCCCGTCCTCTGTTGCGTACTGCCGAGAGAGTAAACCAATTGCGGCTAGTTCTCGCGCCTTCCTATCTGCTGATGAACCTAGCCAACCGTATGATGTTGGTTGGTTCACCAGTTCGTACCCTGCCACAGGGCGTGGGTGCTGTGATTGTATGTACTTAATAATTATATCTTTAGTCGTTGTTTTCCTCATTTGTTTCCTCATCTGTTACGGTCAAATCTATTTCTTTAATCAGGAAAGCTCGAGCCTTCCCCTGCGTCCACACCTTTATAATCCCTCCCATCTCGTACCCACTCTCCGCACTCGCCTTCTCACACTGCTGCATTGCTGAGTGAATCCATGCTGGCACTGCCGCCTGAGTCGATTTAACTTCGTAACAAGTCGTGTCGTTGTATACATCAAGGTGCTGATACCTCTTATCCAGGTTGCGCACCCCGCCTATAGCTGCTGCTACCTTCCGTTCATACACCTTCCCTCTATTTCTATTGTTAGAATTTCTTTTATATATGTCTTTATTAGTCTCTACAATTATGTGTTCTTTTTCAGGCACGAACTCTGACTCCTCAATTATTTGTTGTTGTTTGTAATATCCCATGCAATTCCTCCCATAATCTAATCCATGCTAACTGTGCAACGTCTGGTACCACTGAGTTTCCAATAACTCTAAGACGCGATTCTCGACTGAGGTCGAGCCGATACCCATGAGCCACTCCGAGAACTTCGGGTTCAATTGCAGGCGCAAGGTCTCGTCTGCTCTTGAATACCTCCTCCCACTCGTCATCCATCGTGGGGCTTGGCGGCCAAGAAGTGAATTCGTTGGCGCGTTCAGTGAGGGATTTGCTGCATCCTTCCAGTCCCTGCTTGTAGGCGTATTCCAGATCTCCCCTTGCCGCAAGGATGAAAAGTCTCTCCCTTTGATGTGGGCTTCCTGTCTCCTTCGCTGCGATGATGTCAACCGCAACCACGTAGCCCATTTCCTGTAGCTCCTGGATGACTTGGTGTCCTCCAATCCGCAGATGTGAGGCTGTGTTCTCAAAGAAAAGCCAGTCAAACTTAACTGTCCGTATCGCTGCGGCAATCGTAGGCCAGAGGATACGGGGATCGTTCGGGTCTTGTTTTCCTGCGTTGCTAAATGGTTGGCAGGGGTAGCCGCCTGCAAGTCCGAGAGATATTGTGTCGCGTAACGATTCATAATCGTAGGATTTAATATCGCTCCAGATAAGAGCATCATGCACCCTTCCTTCTTGAATATTCTTAACCAAAACTGCTTGGGCTTCTGATTCGTTTTCCATGTACAGTATTGGGCGAATGCTTGGGCTTGCTCGTTGAATCCCTGAGTCAAGTCCGCCTCCTCCTGTAGCAATGCTGACGTAATAGTTGGTACGTGTATCCACATCAATCACCCTCCTCTGACTTGTGATACCTGCTATAACGTAGGCCCGCTAGTCGTGCTTGGTTGGGATGGTCTCCAATCCAGGAGTGACAGTATCTACATAGGGCCAGAAAATTATCAGTTGATCCATCCTCAGTAGGTAGGATGTTCCCTCCTTGTGAGCGTGCGAGCTTCTCATGCACATCTACTGACTGCCCCTGACAATGCACTGAGATGTGAGCTTCACACTTCGGGTGCTCACGCAGGTAGGCTGCTACAAAGTCACGCCGCCCACCTTTACGGGCGTATACCTCCTGCCTCTTTTTACTTCTTGGTCTCAAGGCACCACCCCGTTTCATTTGGGTAACGCCTCTCTTTAAAGGTGTACGTTTCATTTTCCCTCTCCTTCTTACTTGTTGTTAGAGCCTAAAAGCGAATAACAACAAGCGTATGTACGATGTACGCTACGTTACGTATGTTGTTGTTGTTGTGAAATAGAGATCCTATAGGGCAACAACTGTTGAGAAGCCCCTTTTCCGCAACAACAGTTCATTAGGAACCGCTTAAAACGTAGACTCTGGTATTGATGTAAGCTTATAATCCTTGCTCCTACCTCCAGTATTTACAAACTCAAACCAATTATTGTTAGCCAGGATTCCACTGACGGTACTCCTGTGTACTCCAACAGCTTGACCGATACTAGCTGCGTCCCCTTCACCGTGTACCTTGAGGTACTCTTTGATTTTCTCAGCATGACTCAAGGCAAACTCAGATAGGTCAGGGAACTCCATCTCCATAGCCTCCCGCATATCCATCATCCCAAACTCATCGAACTCGATAGCATAGAGGGGCATGTGTGTTTTAGGGATGTCATTCGCCTTAGTAATTTGAATGCTGATCCCTAATTTGTTTTCTTCGTACCTCTCTTGGGTGTCCAGTTGGCACACTACATCTGCTGAGGCATAGAACATCTGAGAACCAAATAGGGTTTCGGTATTCCCTTTAGGACTGTGAGCTATACCAATCCAACTCACCCCAAATCCGTTAAGAGTATCCATTATTTTGTTCGCGTCCTCATCATTAGTGAGCCCAACTCCTGCCCTACTGATACTGTCTAGGACAATAATATCTATCTCAAACTCCCTGATACTGCGCTCAATGCTGTTCATTACACGCTCGAGAGTCCACCCTTTACGGTTAATCATGAGCATGCGTTGGTTCACGGGTAGCCCTAAGGACCTGTTCACTGCCCGTATTCTGCGCCTCATGCCCTCCTCATCCCTCTCCAAGTTGACAAATAGGCACCGTTTATCGGGTGCTACGTTCCAAATCTTGGTGGTATTAGTCGAGATTGACTGCGCTATAAGCAGTCCTAGCCATGATTTACCCTTGCCAGGTTCCCCATAGATGATGGTTCCAGCCCCATTACCCAGTATAAATGGCGGTACTATGAAGTCTGGTGTAGTTAATTCTCCATCCACATTGAGCATTTCTGCTAGTGAATCCTTAGAGTATTCATCCCAGAGCCCTAAACAGAACTCATCCATTAGGTTATTGATGTGCCCTTTATCCAGTAGCGGGGTGCCGTTGCCATTCAGTTGGCTCAATACCCTGTTGGCTAGCCGCTGTCTTGGGTCAAGCCTGCTTAAGTTAAATACATCTGAACCCAGCAACACCTTGTCATTTATTCTGACTGAGATTTCTGCGTGAACGCCTGTCTTTTCTAGTCTGATATTATCTGCGTGAAAATCTAGTGAGTCGGTTTGGTCAAGTAAATATGTATACTTTAATTTTTCTCCTGCTCTTGTGTATTCCATGTGGTCTCCTTCCACCAATACTTATTCGGTTCTACTGTCGGTTGCTGTACGGGTGTAGGCTGTACTACAGGTTGCTGCAACTCTGGTTGTACAGCATAGCAAGGGTGCGTGTCCCTTGTGCCTGCGTTGTATTCCAGTTCAGTATCGTCTGCGTCAAACCATACGTACGTATAACATCTTCCGCATTGGTACTCGTACCTTGCCATCCTACCCAGATGAGCAAGCCTTGCCCTGCGCTTAGATATTTCTTCCCGTAAGAGGGATGAGTCGCCCCATCCCTCCCATACATTAGGGTCTATCACTGTTGAGGACTCCACTTCCACTCACAGTATCCCTTAGCAGTACTCGGGTCTTGCGCAGTGCAATACACCGAGCCAGGTGCTCCAAACTTACTAGGTGAGGACTTGCCATGCGTTGGGCATAGCACTTGACCGCCTAAGTTGACCGCCTCCTGCACCATATGGCCTCCCTGCTGCTGCTGAGGCTGCTGTGCCTGCTGTTGCTGCTGTGGTGGGGCCACATACGGTGCCTGTTGCTGTGCAGGCACGTTGTTATAGTCCTGTTGCACCTGCTGTTGGTTTGTTACCTGAGTTTCCTGCCTTGCATACGTCAGATACTTTGATAAGTTTTTATCTAGCGCATCTACTTGCTCGATAAGCCTACGTATATTTTGTGTATGCGGGTCAGGATCATCAGGGCTAGTCTCCCACGTGTCAGAATACCTAGGGTAATAGGTCATCTTTAACCTAAGCCCTGAGTAAAGGCCATCGTACTCGAACAGTACCGCGCCTATCTTATCGTTCTCGCTCAATTCATTAGTCATTATTCCACTCCTCTACTTTCCAGTCTGCTACTTTTAAATCTGTTTTATCTTGAAGCTCAGTTACTAGCCAATCAAAATGATTTTGCACAACATCATCAGGCTCATCAAATCCAACTGTGTATACTGTCAACTTTTTAAATACAACTTTCGGTTCAGTCATTAGTTCCCTCTCACTATGCCAGGTGCTACTGCACCTATTCCTTCTCGTCTTATGCGTGCCTCCTCTGTTGCGCGTTGGTTTAAATCGAACTCACGATTAGTGAGCCACGTTTCAAATGCCAACACGGGTATTTGCCATCGGCCTCCCTCCGTTTTAACTGCTGCTATCTGACCACTATTAAGTAGTTCGAGTAGCTTTTCTTTTCTTATTACTGCACGTCGTGAAGCCTCACTTGCGCTAATCCATACCTCTTGATTTACCATCTACCGCTCCTTTTCTATTTCTTTTATGTCATATAACTCATGCACTAAAGCATTAGCGTCGCATTCAGGACATCCCTTCTCCAATTCTCCGTTGTATTCATCCTCACAATTGGGACAGGTGACCATGAAGTCATCATCACAGTGGCAGTAGCTTTCCAACTGTGCACAATCTACACATACTGCCATTGTTATTTCCCCTCTAAACTTTTGATACTCTCGCGCAACTCCTGCCGCCATTCGTGTAAACCTAGAACAAACTGTGCCCCGCGAGACGCTCCGATATTCCAAGGCAAGCTATCGAGAAAAAATATCCTGTCCTGTAGTATTCGTATCCTCTCGTGTTGCTCCTCTAGTTGGTTCTCGTATTGCAATTCTTGCTGTGTATCGTGTCCTCTATGACTCATAGTTAGTTCCTCTCTTATTTAGTTTCGGCCAATAAATTTTCTAGTACATTCAAGTGATTAGATAGAGCACGTCCTGTAGGCACGGCCTTCTCTTGCTTCACTCGTTGTTCCAGGTATTTGTAAAAGTGTGATCGCGCTTCAGGTATCGATCCAAATTGGTATACATCACGCGTTGATCCGTTGTGATCATGGTTCAATTCAACGACTGAACCATTGTCTACTAGTTGGAATACCTGAGTCCACATTACTGATCCTGTGCAACAATCGCACGTCCCATCAGGCTCAATCTCAATTGTCCACTCTTGTATTATGTTATCCATTTTCTTAATCCTCTCTTATTTCTAAATCATTTCTTATAAATTCTGAGACTAATCCGATTAGGGCCAGTCCAATTATTGGTATCAGTATCAATGCAATCATCTTGAGTTCCTATCATCCATACAATGATCACAGTCGCAATCGTCGGTATACCTTTTTAATCGCCTGTTGCATTCATCACATATGGCGCATTCATTATCATCGAATGATTCGTATTCATAGCGCCAGTCACCATCCAGGATATGTCTATCGAACTCCCCAAAGTTAGCTAGAGTTCTGAAAGTTTCTCCGATTTTGTAGGGGTATACTCTTACCCCATTCCATTTGTTGAAACATTTTTTGTGAAACGTCAGTGGATAATCCATTAGCTCAGAATCATCATTAGTAGTTGTATCGATAACTGATATCACTAGCGCACCTCAATTCCGTTTTCAAATTTGTTTAATCTATTTTGCTTAAATTTTTCCGCACGTTTCGGATCATCTATCGCTAGGTTATGCGCTTCAGTTTCTGCGTATTTATCCTGCCACTTATGAGCCAGGACTTTATGTTCATCGGCCCATCCTGATCGTTCGTACTCATTCCAATAGTGTTGTGATATTACCGCTACTAATGCGTCCCCTATTGCATTATCTAATCCAAAGTACCGCCCCTGTTTTATGACTATTTTTTCCGCTAGCTTCAATAAATCATATGCAGTTTGTCTATCGAATCCGCAAAACTCGCCGTGTGTTATCACTTGTTCAGGCTTATCTGTTAGTTGCCTGATTGAGTAGCGTTTAGGATCCTCTAGTTCCATTCGCTCGGAAGTTATAAAAAAACCATCGCTCTGTACGTATTCAATTTCTGTATTGAAAAAATCCATAGTGTCCTCATCGAACCAATGCTTGCCAGGATGTTTTTCGTTGTATCTCTTAATCAAATCTCGTGTGCCGTGTGTTTTGTTTTTCATTTTTCCCTCTTACTTTCTTTAGTTCCAACTTTCTATAATTACCATACTACTAGTTCCCGATATACGCAACTCCCCTCGTTATGGTGCTTTTTAGTTCGCTAGCTTTTGAGTATTGTTAACGCTTGCAAAAATGCTCGGCATACGTCACAACCAACTTCTGGTGCTTGAAACTTTCCACGTTTGCAATTTCCGAATCTCTCGTGATCACTTGCTAAAATCTCTAAAGCCATAATCTTGTGTTTAAACTTTTGTGTGCTTTCGATATGTAACATATAACTTTCCTATTCTGCCAGGTTGTTTTATTTTTCCTTTTTAGAGTACTGTTTTTTCTATGAATTTTTCTTGCGCTGCAGTCCTCTTGAATGGTGGCGCTTCGAAAGTTTTTAGGCATGTTGGGCAGTTCCAAACGCCCATAGCAGACTCGGTAGCTACTGCCATCTCGCTGCCGTTTAATAGCCAATCACCGCATTCATTAGGGCACATGACGCTAACCGCATCTACGTAGAAGTGCTTTTGTTTAATATTCCTTGCCATTATTTTAATTCTCCTCTTTGCAGGTGATTACTATTTTTCCTACTTCGATAGTGGCGATCAGTGTCTTGGGCACATCAGGATAAAAGCATGGCACATGGTTCTCGCGCTTTTTCGTAATGTCGAAAAGTGATCGCGTATCCTTGCCTGATACTATCTTTGATCCCTCGCAATCTAATAATATTGTGAGTGAGTCATCACCCTGAATCAGCTTATATTTTTCACCCCTAATGAATCCATGATCCGATAGCCATGTATTGTTCTTGGACTCCTCTAACCAGACTCTGGTTAACTTTCCTTGCTTGTGCGACTTTGCCGCAAATTCTCGTATAATCATTTTTTTGTTCCCTCTTTGTTCCGATATCTTATTTTTTAAGATACTCGACAGGCTACCCGATCCGTAAATCTGATAGCCTAGCGACCCCCTTAAATGTTGCGCCTGTCCTCGTCGTATTTCTGATCTATCCTACTAAACGAATACCAAGTATTTTGAATAGCTGATCGAAATTGGTTTTTATCAAAGCGATCATTATCGATTTCAAATACTGTTATTAAATTGTCCACTAAACGATCTACAACCCGCGCGGCCTCAGTATATGGGTCGAAATCGTGCTTACCCGCGTCTAGTCTAATTCCCGTAACGTCTGAATATTGCTCTAACGTTTTGTTAATCTGCTTTGCAATACTCTCATAGTGTTTTTTGCTCATTGCCATTTTTTGTCTCCTCTTTTCGTAATAACTTATTTAAGTTATTTAGTGAGCAGGTTTAACAGTTCGCTAAACCTGCCGTCTAAACCTCTTAAGATATTTTTCTGTTGAGTTTCCCTTCTACCTTTTGTGCATCTATCTGGATACCGTTAAGGTCCATGCCGTATTCCTTCAGTGCTTTAATCTCTTGTAGCACGTAATGATTGTCTTCAGTGTCATCTATCCAATCAACTAAGTTAGCCTGATCGATGAGGTGCTGAATTTTGATCATGGTGCTAAGTAGTACCGACTCAATCCCGCCTAACCTCTTGGCTAGATTGAATATTCTAGTAGTCGTCATATCGCTCCAAACTGCTTGATCGGTCATTGATAGCTCTGATTCTAGTTGTCTGATGGTTTGTCCGATCTCTACTCGCTCCCTTGTTAGCTCGTTAACTTTTCCGTTGAATGTCTGCTTGGTGTTGAATCCTGTAATCATTCTGTTCCCTCTTTTTACTTTGCCAATCTGTTGATTAACTTTCTAACCAGATGGTACCATCTGGGACCGTATAAAACGGATATGTAAATGGTCGGAACTCTATTTGTATAGATTTAGTCAGATTTAACCGCGATCAATTTTGGCTATTTTTTTTTCCCAGGATGCAGAGCTCACGAGATACCCAAGAGGAAGCCCAGCCCCAAGGCTTAACACCTATTAGGTATGTAAGAGGGTACGAAGTAAACGCGTGCGCATGCTGTGACGCTGTGAATGTTGTGCGCTGTGGATGTTGCTAGGTGCCTGCTCATCACATAGCGATGCCTCGCGTGTATGCAGCGATGACGAGCGAACGAAAATATTTTATGGGGGAGGGGGGTCGGGCAAACGGACACTAGCCCCGTATGGTGGAGGGGTGCCCACATATCAAACCAAACTAGAACCCAGTTTAGGTTCATACGAACTGTACGGTTTGCGGTGTGTGACATTCATCGAATGTTTCACGTGAAACAATTTGCGTCTCATACAGTATCTGGTGTCTCGCATTTGCGAATACTAGCGGTGTTTGTCGTTTTGCTTTAGAAAGATGTAGTACACTCGTTCTATTCAAGAAAGAGGAGAGAGATAATGAGTGATGGAATGGGTGGAGCGGGTTTACATATGTCGCCAGAGAACGTGCGTACTGCGTTTGAGATGACTTCTAGTGGTGTAGAGGTAATACAGCAGATACGGGAGTTAACGAAGAACGCGTTAGAGGCGACTGGTAGAGCGAATGCTATTGATGGTATGACTAAGGACGTCTTTTTAATGCCACATGAAGACAATCCAGAGTATTTATGTATTATGGACACTGGTGATGGGATGACTAAGGACCAATTATATGAGTTGACGGGGATGTTCTCGTCAGGCAACGAGCAGGGGGTTACTAAGAACTTTGGTATAGGGTTTAAGATAGCTGTGTTTCCGCATAATAAGTTAGGAATAGTCATTGAATCCTGGAAAGAGGGTAAAGGGGTTGCTGGTGAGATACGGTATTACCCTGAGATTAACGATTATGTATTTTACAATCGAGAGTTTGAGACCCCAGAAGGGAGAGTCTTTCAGGATGTATACGAACTCCCAGAAGGAAATTGTCCCTTTCTACGTGGAAGTGGTACACGTATTACCTTAAAGGGGAACACGGGGCTTCCTACAGTTAATTGCCCTGAAGGGGAAAGAGGTGGGTTCCGTTGGGTAGCACACGCGGTAAATGAACGCTTCTACACAGTCCCTGAAGAAACAATAATACACATCCACTCTCCACGCGTAGAAGATGGGGAGGGAAAGACAGAATATAATATCGCTCACGGGCAAAAGTATTACCTCGATAAAGATTCAGAAAACCTCCACGGAGAGATGCAGGTTACAGACAGTAACTTAAACAGGTTTACAGCCCATTGGTGGGTATTACCCAAGCGCAACTCTGTGGGTAAAAACTACTATAGGTCTAGAGGTCATACTGCGTTGCTCTACCAAGATGAGCTACACGAAGTAACTAATAGCAATACACACAGTGATAATGAGCTAAGAAACTTTGGTGTAAACCAACGATGCGTGATTTATATAGAGCCTGATACAACGACTGCGCGAGTACAGGCAAACGCTCAACGTAACGGATTGCTTGTTAATGGTAAGAAGATTGATTGGGCTGGCATACAAGAGGATTTTTCACAACGTATTCCTGCAGAAATAACTAACGCACTTAACGCAGATTACTCTGATACAAAAGATGTAGTAGACCGAATTAAAGAACGCTTAGCCGCGAGCGCAAGGAAAAACGCAAGTAAAAACAAAACCATAGAGCGTGAAGACGGTGATGTCGCGCATGATAAAGAACATGAGAAGGACGAGGAAATTCCTGCCTTTAAGCGGAGGGGCGACGATAGAGTTCCCCCAAGGCCTTATAAGCCAGGTGTGCATGGCCCAAAACGAAAAACATTACCTGTGGCTGAAATTGATGCTGACATAGCGGAGATAGTACGCGGCCTAGAAGTTCTTACTAGTGGGGCAATAGATATAGTTATGAGTGATGAAGATGACGGAATGGCAGGGCATTATTCCGATATTTCTAGGATACTCACAATCCAAAGACAATGGAGACCTTACCTAGAAATGAAACGAGAAATGTTACAGAAGTTCCAATCCTTATGCGGAAGCAATTGGGATGACACTTTAGAGGAGTCGTTTACTGATCTTATATTAGAAGAGCACGCAGTTGACCTAGGGGAACGCATACATATAATTAGAAAGTTTGCTGACACCCATGACGCATGGAACTGGACAAACTTAACGAAACTTGGATTTAGTAGTGAGGCAATAAGCTTAGCTGCCATGCCTACAGAACGTAGAAATCAGGCAATAATCCAAAAAATACGCGATTCACAATTGTATATAAAGAATAAGTCGTCAAGACACAAAACCCGCGCCACTGTATAAAGCGAGTTATTACGTATATGAAAATGCACGATAGATGGCGTAACATTGCACATGTCATACATAAATATGATACGTGTGATGCACGCTCACCTACGTATAGGGAGTTAGGAGCGGAAGCTGGGATACCCAGCACAAGCCATGTAGCGTACTGCTTGCGTAAGATGCGTACACGTGGCTGGGTAACATACCACGATAATATGAGCAGAACTGTGAGGTTAACTGAGAATGGCAGAAAACACTTCTTCTTTAAAGATTGATAAAGAGTATGGCAACAAACCAGTCGATGAAGTTCAAGAATTAATTGATACTGGCAAGTGGAGTGCAAAAGAAGTCGAAAGCGGCTTAGTAGTTCGCAACCAACATGGGCATATTCAATCTGGTTCAGCCCATCTCCCAAGTGCTAACAAGGCCGATAAAGAGATGATGCGTGAAGAAAAACGTGCGCTAATGGAAAT
>TARA_B110000116_G_scaffold91114_1_pt1 | contig 13168 bp, 9 predicted proteins | sample TARA_B110000116 | Tara Oceans TARA_B110000116 (sample SAMEA4397355) | marine metagenome | biome: Polar Biome; feature: [ZZZ] marine water layer (ENVO:01000295); material: water (ENVO:00002006), including particulate matter (ENVO:01000060) such as... | depth 199 m
AGAAGTTAAGTCCACCTGGGAAATGCACCTCGCCGCTCCAAGCTTTTGAATAGCCAGAGCATTCAATTCCTGATGATTTGCTGCAGCTCCAGGTAGTGGGATGAGTATCGCTGGTACACCCCATGCCAAGAACTCGGAAGTGGTCATCGCACCCGCTCGACTGACAGCTAAATCAGCTAAGCTTAAAGCCAAAGGCATACGATCGACGTAAGGAAGAATCTTAACACTAGTACAACCTTCTATTTTACTGACCTGTCGACTGAGCGATTCATAGTTGTTAGGGCCAGCAATCCAGAGAATCTGCCATTTAGAGAAGAAATCTTCCCTTCCCTCGAGATATCTTTGAAGGTTCTTCAAGACTAAATCATTCAAAGCAACAGATCCTTGGCTCCCTCCAGTAACCAACAACACCTTGAATTTGGGATCTAAACCAAATTCTTCATATATTTCTTCACGTTTTAGTGAGATTTTCCCAGGAGGCTCAATCGGACAACCTGAATTTAAAGCTATGGTCCTAGCCTTCGCGGGCAGGTGCAAAATCGCTTCGGAAAAAGCAACATGCATCTGTTTGGCCCATAACGACAGGATCCGAGTCGTCACACCAGGATGGGCATTTTGTTCCTGCAAAACTAATGGTATGCCCATTATCACTGCAGCTAAACCAGCTGGCGCACTCGAGTAACCTCCAGTCACGACTACAAGCTTAGTATTGTACCTCTTATGTAGTTTGATAGAAGAGAAAAGAGATTTTAACAGGGCCCAAGGTACTCCTATATTGGTCCTGAATTGGCCTCTCTTCCAGCCACGAACAGGTAACAAGCTATACTCTAGTCCCTTCTCAGGTAGAACCCTGGATTCGATACCCCTACTTGCTCCTATGAAAACGGGGCGGATCTCAGGCCGTTGACTAACCAATTCTCCTGCCAAGGCCAACGCTGGATAAAGATGCCCACCAGTTCCGCCTCCCGCGAACGCTACCGTCCACAAATCACGCACGAGCGACCCCCCTACCCCCACGGCGCTTTCTTTGTTGTGGCTTTGCTATACTTATGAGAATGCCTATACAAACCATACTCACCAATAGGTTGGAACGACCATATGAAATGAACGGAAGAGCTAACCCTGTAGTCGGAAATAGACGCAAGCCAACTGCCATATGTAACATAGCCTGCATAGCAATTAAGCTCGAAATTCCAGTAGCGAGAAGTTGTCCCATTAAATCAGACGCCTTAGCCGCGATGTGAAATCCAAGTCCGATGATACCCAGATACATGAATACAGTGAAGATAATCCCTAGAAGTCCCAATTCTTCCCCTATCATGGCAAAAATGAAGTCGTTGTGACCTTCGGGAAGAAATCCAAGTTTTTGTCGACCCTTTTCAAATCCTACACCCGCGAGACCACCAGAGCCTATAGCGTAAAGTGATTGCCGAACTTGGTAGCCTGCACCAGCAAGGTCGATTGCAGGATCCATCCACGCTTGCATTCGCTGAGATCTAAAACCAACCCCCATCAATTGCTGCCAGAGCAATGGTATACCTAGCATAATCATGAAAATAAAATGGCCAAATCTGCCACCTGCCATAAACAAAACGAGACAGCCGAGAAATCCAACCAATAGTGCGGTCGACAAATCGGGCTCGAGGGCAATGGGAAGCATCATCGCTAACCAAATGACAACAAAGGGCAAGAAACCTGTTCGCAGGCTCTTGAACTGATTTTGCTTCCGAACAGCCAGAGACGCTGTCCAAATAATGATAGCTACTTTTGCTAATTCAGAAGGCTGTAAAGTCATTCCAGCTATACGAATCCAGCGCCTAGCCCCATTGATTTTGGGAGCAAAAGTGTTGTCACCTGGCAGGACCAAAATAATCAGTAGACACCAGGTTACTATCAGTATTGGCCATGCCAATTTCCTCCATATATCATAATTCATTCGTGAGCAGATCATCAGAGCAATCGTTCCGAGTCCTACACCTATTAACTGACGAACGAAATAGTAGGTGCCGGGAAGATTCTGTGTCTGAGCATGATACGAACTGGCAGAATAAAGCGTGATTAGACCAAATACTATAAGAATGGCCGTAAAGGAATAGAGAGCCGTTACTTCCCAACCTTTCTGCCAATTTCCAGTTGAAAAAAGTGACCGGCTTCGTGAGGTCCGATTTATGGAATCAACCACCAGAAGCCTCCACGAACTTAGTTGCCAAATAACAGAAACGCTCGCCTCTTTGTTCATAATCCGTGAACATGTCAAAACTTGGACATGCAGGAGATAGTAAAATCGTATCTCCAGATTCCGCCCATTCAGACGCCGATTGCATCAGATCTTCAAAACTACCCGTGACCAAACGAATTCGTACTTCGTCTTTCAGTTCTTCATGTAGCCGGATCCCAGATTCACCAAATGCAAGGACCTTAGAGTTCCCGTCCTTGAGTGGTTTGATTAATCGAGAAAAATCCTCCCCCTTGTCTTGCCCTCCCAGAAGTACCAGCAAATTAGAATCAAAGCTTGTAATTCCGCTTATAGTAGCCGTTATGTTAGTGGCCTTCGAATCATTAACCCATACAACCCCATTGATCTCTGCCACCTTTTCAATGCGGTGAGGCAATCCGGAAAATTCTTTAAGCCCTGCTGAGATAGAACTGTGCGCTGCCCCAGCTAGCTTGGCAGTTACAGCAGCCGCCAATACGTTTTGAAGATTATGCTTGCCGACAAGTGTGATTTCGTCTAAACCGCCAATTCTATATTTTGATCCTGTTAGTTCCACTGTGAGCATATCGGATTCCAGATAAGCTCCTTCTCGATCGGTATATCTTTCAGAAAAATAAAAGCGCTCCCCAGGTATACCTTGAGTTAGATGCTCCAGGTCAACATCGTCACCATTGAGAACCCAACGGCTTTTCTCATCAGCATTACGGAAAATATTGGCCTTGTCGCCATAGTAAGAAGGCACAGATTCATATCTGTCAAGATGATCTGGAGCGAGATTGGTGAAAACTCCAATCGTCGGTTTCAGATCTACTATTCCTGAAAGCTGAAAAGAGCTGAGTTCCAGCACATACCATGCTGGAGAACTTCCACCTAATGCTAAAGCCGAAGCCGGAGGAGCTAGTCCTCCTCCTATATTGCCGCCGAGTGCAATATCTTGCCCATCTTCCTTAAGGAATTGAGCTATCAGCATGGCAGTCGTCGTCTTACCATTAGTTCCAGTCACTGCTATCAATGGACCATTAAAAAATCTGAATGCAAATTCTGGTTCCGAAATCGTCGATATGCCATTGTCAGTGAGTTCTTGGAGAACTCTGGTTTTCGGTGAGATGCCTGGACTGACGACAATCGTCCCGGCGGCTGCGATCTTTCGCTGAATATGTGGTCCGAGGTCCACTTCGACTCCGATCTGGCGTAGCTGACTGGCACTAGCGCAAGCCTGCTTGTCCGTCCGCATTTCTGAGACATAAACCTTTCCTCCTTGTTCAAGAGCTAATTTTGCTGCTGCTATCCCTGAAGCCCCGAGACCAATGACCGCGACACTTTGTCCTTGCAGAGACCGAGACATTTTCATAGTTCAACGAATCTTCAAGGCACTTAGCGCAACCATCGCGCACATGATCCCCAAAATCCAAAAACGCACCACTACTTTACTTTCAGTCCACCCTATCTCTTCAAAGTGATGATGTATTGGTGCCATTCGGAAGATTTTTTTGCCTACACCATCTCTAGCACGAGTGTACCTGAAAAACCCCACTTGAAGGACTACGGAAAGCACTTCTGCAATGAATACACCACCCACAATGGCCAAGAAAAATTCAGCTTTCAGAAGAATGGCTATCACCCCAATAACTCCACCCAAGCCCAATGCTCCAGTATCACCCATAAAAACTTCAGCAGGGTGGGAATTAAACCACAAGAATCCTAAACAACTTCCTGTAAGTGCAAGAGCTAGAATCCCAAGCTCCCCAGATCCAGGCAGATAGAACAAACCCAGGTAAGATGAACTATCTACTCGGCCGATCAGATAAGCTAAAATCCCAAAGGTTGCCGATGTGATGGCAACAAGACCGGTTGCCAGTCCATCCAAACCGTCTGTAAGGTTGACGGCGTTAGAACTTCCTGAAATGACAAAACTCACAAAGATTACGTAAACGACAGGATTGATTAGTAGGGAAAGTTCTGAAAAAAACGGCAACATGGTTCTATTAGGTTCCAGGGGAGAGATAGGATAGTTGATGAGAAACAGACCAAGACAGATTCCGAACACCCACTGGCCTAGCATCTTATAACGAGCAATCAATCCAGCAGTCTGAAACCGAACGACTTTCAGATAGTCATCCATAAATCCTATCGCAGACATTGCTACAAAAGTCGTAAGAGCTATGACGATATACCAATTGTCCAATTCTGCCCAAAGCAAGGTGGACAACGTTGCTGGTAAAACAATCAGCACTCCGCCCATGGTCGGCGTTCCCTGTTTCGCTAAATGTGTACCAGGCCCATCAGTCCTCACTACCTGCCCAATCCCAAAATTCTTTAGCATTCTGATCGTACTCGGTCCTAAGACAAATGCGATCAACAAAGAAGTCACCAATGCCCCAGCAGCCCGGAAGGTAATGAATCTAAATAAGTTAAAGACTATGTGGAGATCGGTTAGATCAGGTAGATAATGATACAGCATCAGCCCACCTCCTCATCTAGACAGGTCCCTTTTATTCCAAAATCCGCCTCAAAAAAAGGTATCAGTTTTTCTAGATTGACTCCGCGTGAAGCCTTCAAAAGTAGAACTTCATCTCCCCGCATTTGATCTCGCACCGTTTCGTAAGCTTTTCGGGGATCTAATGCACTCACCAATCGAGGGCCTTGACCTCTTTTCTCAGATCTTTTCATCGATGATTCACAGGCAAATAAACCAGTCGCCACCACAAAATCCACATCAAGTGACATGGCTCGGGAAAGTAGTCGCCTATGCAATTGATCACTACTCTCTCCCAATTCAAGCATGCTCCCTAGAAAAGCAATTTTCGGACGTTCTGGCTTTATGACTGCTAAGAGATCTAAGGCGGATTCAACACTTTGAGGATTAGCATTGTAGCAATCCAAAATTAGAGTCATATCACCCACCTCCATCATTTCCATACGCATCTTAGCCGCTCTCACACTGCTGATTCCTTCTGCTGCGATGCTCACTGGAATGTCTAATAGGTCAGAGATCGCCAACGCCATCAGAGCGTTTTGAACCGAATGCATCCCTGGGATTTGCAAAGCAATCTGCTCTCCACGCCAAGAAAAACTGCAACAACCACTCTCTTCCATCTGAATCTGGCTGGGTCGGTAGGCCTCATCAGTGTGTGAACCAGTCCCAATCACCAATGTGCTTTCCCTAAATTGTTTCGCCGTTGTCGACAGAATCTGTGGATCTCCACCAACCAAAGCAGTTCCAGTAGCAGACAGCCCTCGAAAAAGTTCCAATTTTTCCTTCATCACTCCATCGAAAGAACCCAATTTTTCGGTATGTGACTCTGAAACTGTTGTGACTACTCCAATCTGAGGTTTAGCAATCTCAGTTAACATCTCTATTTCACCTGGTTCGCTAGTGCCTATCTCTAACACTAAAATTTGAGTGGTTTCAGGCGCCGAAAGCAACGTTAGGGGAACCCCAATTCTGTTATTCTGATTTCCGAAGGTGCAGTGAGATTCGTAACAAACTTCTATGGCAGCTTGAGTCAAATCTTTAGTCCCAGTCTTACCGCTTGACCCAGTTATGGCCACTACTGTGATATCCAGATGCCTTCTGCGATATCTTGCCAGATTCCCTAAAGCTTCAAGGGTATCTTCCACATGATAAACGGGGAAATTTCTTTCTTCTATATCCACTGGACGTGATACTACTACACCTCTAGCCCCTTGTTCTATCGCTCTTAAAATAAAATCATGGCCATCAAAATTTCCACCCATCAATGCAACAAATAGTTCACCTTCTTTGACAGAACGACTGTCTGTCGAGATTCCAGAAAAGGAAATTTCAGTGGACTGCTCAGGCGTCAAGCTTAGAGCCTCATTCACCTGCATATCATGCCAAAATTGAAGTCCTGTCAAACAGCACCTCCTATTCCTGACACTCTCAGATTTTGCATAATTATTGCACGTTCATCAAATGGATACTTACGCTGGTCTACAATTTGAAAACGTTCGTGACCTTTTCCTGCGAGGAGGACACAATCTCCTGCTCGAGCTTCAGAAAGTGCTCGTTTAATCGCAGACTCTCGATCACTTATTCTCCACATATCTGTCTCTGGCATTCCAGCAACAATATCATCAATAATAGAATCAGGATCCTCTGAACGTGGGTTGTCTGAGGTCACTATAGACAAATCCGCTCGGTCAGATACCACTTTCCCCATCTCCGATCTCTTCGAACGATCCCTGTCGCCACCAGCTCCAAAGACAACAATTAGACGACCGTTGGTGAGAGCTCGGACTGTATCTACGATATTTTCTAGTGCTGCACTGGTGTGGGCAAAATCAATTATTACCAAGAAGGGTTCCCGCACTACAATCTCGAGGCGGCCTGGGATCTGGGGGACAGTACTCAAACGATCAGCTATTTTGCATAGCTCCATCCCTGCAACAACAGCTAACGATACTGCCGCAAGACAATTATCAACATTGAATCGACCGCTCAGTGGTAAAGTGATGACTTCGATCTCTTTCCCCATTTTGATTTCTAGAACAGTCTTGTTCAGATCCATTTCCACTATATGTCCGGTAAGATCAGCTGCCTCGACAATTCCATAGCTGAAAGTGGAAAAGTGCGCTATGTCTAATTTTTTCCAAGCGGGATCATCGGCATTGATGATGGCAACCCCATCATCTTTTAGTAGCTCCAAGAGGCCAGCTTTAGCTTTGAAATAGTCATCCATATCTGTATGGTAATCGAGGTGATCACCACTAAGATTAGTGAAGATGACGCTGTCAAATTTTATCCCTGCCAATCTGCTCTGGGCTAAGGCATGTGATGATGCTTCCATCACAACTGACCTGTTGCCACTCTCTAGAAGATTTTTCAGTAAGCGAGAGATTGCCACCGGCCCGGGAGTCGTTAATTGATCCGAATCTCCTTCAACCGAACCATCACTTTGTACCAATCCTACTGTACCCACAGCAGCTGCAGGAGCTTGTTCTTGTAGCAGATGTCGTGAGATGAATGCAGTCGTCGTCTTACCATTAGTGCCAGTCACTGCCGCGACGAACAAATTTTTCCACGCTGATCCAAAAAACCAATCTGCGGTTAGAGCTCCTGCCAAGCGACCATTTGAGACCTGAATTTGAGGCATCTCCAAACCTGGAACCCATTTCTCCACTATAGTAGCAATAGCCCCTGATCGAGCCACAGAATCTAGAAAATCATGTGCATCGTAATCTGATCCTTCCCAAGCAAGAAATAAGTCTCCTTTCTTCACTTTTCGTGAATCTTGACTGATGCCAGAAATCATTAATGTTTCAATTTCACCATGTACCTGATCTAATAGTTTCTCCGATTCCAGAAGTTCCTGTAAAGACACCATTGAGGTCAGCGTCCTAGCCATCTCCATTGCTCCTTCTAGATACCAAGTTCACTGTGTCTCCTGCTGAAACAACCGAACCTGCCTCAGGACTTGTTCGAAAGATTCGACCAGTCCCTGACCACTGAACTCTTAGTCCTAGTTCGTGAATTCTACCAGCGGCTGATCTGGCGGTCAGTCCACGTACATCTGGCATTATTACGTTGCCATCAGAACTCATGCCAAGCTCAAACTGAACTTTTGGAGTGATACCAACTGGCGGCATTATCTCACTGATATTACCTGCAAATCTGATCGGCAATTCCACTGGTAGAGGATCAGAAGGTTTTTGTGCTAAGGCTAGAGAATTCCAATCTAGATTGCTACTGGGCGAAGCCAGAATATCGGTCATGGTCGCGCGAATCACAGGAGCAGCAGTAGCACCGCCGTAATAAGCTCCTTCTGGTCGATCAAGTTTGACTAAAATCACCATTTGAGGATCTTCGGCTGGGAAGAAGCCCACGAATGAAGAAAAATATGCCCCTTCTTCATAACTACCGTTGGACCAAGCTCTAGTAGTCCCACTTTTCCCCGCCACAGCAAACGTGCTGAGCCCGGCACGCGTTCCTGTGCCGTCTTGCACTACCCTTTCCAAAACCTCTGAAATCTTTTTGGTTACAGTCGGAGAAAGAACCCTCCTTACCACGCGACTGAAAACTTTATCTATTACTTTTCCTTGAGAATCTCGGACTTCTTTTACGATGCGAGGCTTATACAATTTGCCGCCATTGGCCAAAGCCCCATACGCCATCGCCATTTGCAAAGGAGTTACTGATATTTCGTATCCGATTGCTAGTGAAACAGCTGATTGTCCACCCCATTCATCAGTATGTCTTAGCGTTCCTTTGCCTTCCCCAGGAAGACGAATACCGGTAGCTACTCCAAAGCCAAAATCGCGCAGATTTTCATATTGAAGTGACTTCGTCAGTGCCTGAGCAGCCTTAGCGATACCAACATTGGAGGATACCTGTAAAGCATGTGCTAGACTCATCCAGCCACCTTCAGGATGTACATCACGAATGGTCCGTTGATTTATCTCCCAAAAACCAAGGCCCGTATCAACAGTGTCGGTCAGCGATGCAAGCCCATTGTGCACAAGGCCAGCTACAGTGAAAGGCTTGAGAGTAGATCCTGGTTCGTAAGGAGTAGTAATCGTGGATAAACTATTTTCGGATCCATTATTTATAGACACCATCGACAATACGTCACCATTGTTTGGATCAATGATGATCAAATCGCCACCTCTCGCTTCTGTCGTACGAATGGCTTCGGCCAAATTATTACGGCTAATCTGCTGCATATCTATATCTAGTGTTAGTTCAACCTGTGCTCCTTCTCCTGGTTGGTTCAAAATGACTTTTTGACCTGGAATTGTCCCTCCACCATCCCGAGAAACTACAGCCAGACCTTCCTGGCCAACCAAAAAAGTGTCGAAGGATTGTTCTATACCGCCCTGTCCCTTACCGTCTCTAGTTCTGCCCAAAACACCCGTGACCAAATCACCTTGAGGATAAAACCGAGGGTACTTCTGCTCTAAATGAACACCCGGAATATGCAACAGTTCATCCCGAATAGAAGCCGGGAAATATCCTCGAAAAGTTCCCCATTTGCCTGCCGATTGAGTATAGCCAGAAACCACATCTATATCCAAATCCAAGGTCTGTGCCAAAAGCTTAGTCACTGATGACACATTCTTGATCTCACGAGGAGCAACACTAACTCTGAACCGCTCACGACTCACTCCCAGTTCAATCCCGTTACGATCTACGATTGATCCCCTTTTCCCTGGTATCTTTTCTTTTGTCTGATGCTGTAGTTTAACCAGTTCTTTCCAGGAAGGCCCCTGGACAATCTGGACTTGAGCCGCCCTTACTAAAATCAGAGAACCGCTCACTATCCAACAGGTTAAAATCGCTCTGCGACGCCAAATCAGCATCTTTTTGAAGGCGGGCTTATGCCTTGTCAACGTAGAAACCCTCCTGAAAGAATTACCATTTCTGAAGCTTGAGGTTTATGCATTCCCAAATTTTCTTCAGCGACTTGAGAAATTCTAGAGCGGCTCTCTAGATGTTGAATCCTGCGTCGAAGCTCATCTCCCTCAGACTCAGAAGAGGCTACATCCCGCTCAACTTGGTCACTAGTCTGCAGTAGCTCCAAAGCTCTACTTTGCCTATAGCTAGTCAGAAACATTGACGCGGCCAGACCAACAAAGCTGATCATCAAGAAACATCTCACCAACCAATTCGGTTGGTGTCTGCGCCTCCTCATGCTTTCCTCCAGATGCGAAGTCTCGCACTCCGTGCTCTCGAGTTTTGTTGGATTTCATCACTTGAAGGCTTCACACCTCTAGCCAGTGGAACGTGGCCCAACGCCTTGCCACGGCAACTACAGACTGGAATCTTGGGAGGACAAATGCATGACTGACTCCATTCTCGAAAAGATCGCTTGACGATTCGATCTTCAAGAGAATGATAGGTGATCACTACAAAAGACGCCCCGCTTTCCAGGTCCATCCGGATTCTCTCAAGACCTCGACTAAGGCAACCTAGTTCATCATTGATAGATATCCTGAGTGCCTGGAAAATCCTTGCTTTTTCTTTATTTTTCGGAATTCGTCTAAACGTTTTATAGAGGATTGCTACCAAATCATCACTGGTTAGAAAAGGATTGTTCCGTCTCCGTGACACAATTCCATGCGCAAGCTTCCTAGCTTTCGGTTCCTCACCATAATCTCGAAATATTTTCTCCAGTTTCTCCTCTGAAGCTTCATTTAAAACTTGAGCCGCCGTAGGAAGTTTCGAATTGGCGCAATCCATCCGCATATCCAAATTGACATTTTTACGAAAAGTGAATCCCCGGGCATCATCATCCAACTGTCGAGAGCTGACTCCCAGGTCCAAGAAAGCTCCAGAGAGAAGTCCTTGTAACGAAAAATGATCTAGAGCCTGATCAAAACGAGCATGAACAAAACTTGTTCTATCACGGTATGACTTTAAAACCCTTTTTGCGATTGATAGAGCCTGTGAATCCTGATCCACAGCTATTACCCTACAGGTTTCACAAGTGTCTAGAAGTAGCTTGGAATGTCCACCACCACCCACCGTCCCATCCAAATAAACCCCATCACCCTTTGGTTCGATCCAATTGATGGCCTCAACCAACAATACAGGTTTGTGAAACTCACCTACATTCAAAATGTCTCCAGAAATAGAATTACTATCGGAGGCAAAAGAAGTTTCCATGAGCTAACCAAAAATTTGGTTGGAAAATTTGTCGAAATCGCCATGCTTACTTTCAATCGTCTCAGAAAATCCACTAGGATGCCAAAGTTCAATGCGGTCGATATTACCAACCATAAGGACGCTACCCTTCAGGCCTGCTGCTTTCTGTAACCACGCAGGTATCAAGATGCGGCCCTGTTTATCGGGAATTACTTCTACCGCGTTAGAAACAATCCTCAGGACATCTTCCCATGACTCTGGTTGGTTGCGACGGAAGGTTAGTAATCGTTCTTCAGTCGCAGTCCATATATCTCTAGGAAACAAACTGAGAGAAGGTTTCCTCCATTGAATAAGGACAAAACGGTCATTTTTAGACTCCCTGCGAAAAGCTGAGGGTAGGCTAACTCGACCTCTTTCGTCGAACTGATATTCATATCTGCCGAGAAAACTCGTCACACTATGGTACCTTGTGGGTAATTATGGGATAAAATGGAGCATAATGGGCAAGATAGGCAACAGGTTTTGCCTAAGTCAAGCTTATCCCTATAATCTTACTTCGGTATTTATTCGGTAGGTAAGGGAACTCTCGGGCTAATCTAGACATTCTTGATTTAAAATTATGATCACTCAACCAACTCTTACGCAGGGGGGATACAGAGGAGTTAGGACTCGTAGTGAAACCCATCAACATCAACAAAAGGTCGAATTAATCAGGTCAATCAGAGAATCCACTGGAACACAAGGACAGAGAGGTGTCAGGCACTATCGCCTGACACCTCTCAAACTTTGTACTTTGTCGTGATTTAAATATTGAGCACCTGGCCCTCTACAAAGAGTCAGTTCAACTAATATCTTCCTTGACCACCACGCTTTATAATTGCCTCTTGGATTTCGATATAAGTCGTACTAGCATCGGAGAATTGGGCATAGTTGATAGAAGGAGTTCGATCGGCGTAGCCCTTAGACTGTTGGAACAATGACAGAGCTTGCCTGAACATTGGTAAGGACCTTTCTGCACTGGTCACAGTTTCTTCCAGTTGAACCGCGAGACCGAGGTTATATAAACTAAAGCCATGCCAAAAATCGTACTGTTCTCGAGTCTCCGTAGTGATTTGAAAATCTTTAGCTAAGCTTATTAGGTCTATAAAACGACTATAGTTTTTTTCGTCAGGTTGTATATAGTTCGAATAAGCACGACCAAAAATCATATTTCCAGCTTGATCAGGATCGGACCCTTGACTCACTGATTTTTGAAGGATAGGGATTGCTTGATCTATATCGTTTACCTGTAACAACCAATTGGCCATACGCAAGAAAAGGTTGGGGTAATCAGGGTCGATTGCTTCAATCTCAGACAGAGCTGTAATGGCCTCTGCAACCTGTCCCAAATCGTTCAAAGCCTGGGCATAGATATTCCACATTGAAGTTTCTTGAGGATGAGATTCAAGTGCTCGCCTAGAAAATTCTGCCGACTGTGAGGCTTCCCCTAGCTGCAAATAGGCCGCAGACGTATTCCTTAATTGCGAAACCAAAGTTTCTGCACCTTTAACTTCAAAAACTTTTTCATAGGCAGCGATGGCCCGGCGGTAGACCGATGCCACTTCTTCAGTTACACCATCACCACCATCAAGAGCCGCTTGAGCACGCAGGTTTTCAGCTCCAGCAAAAGCAAAATTTCCCAACTGTTCGTGGAAGTCAATATTTGCGGGATCTGCATCCACTCCATCTTGAATGATTTCCATACCTCCAAGCGGATCACCCGCCTGTGCGGCATCATATGCCACTTGCATCCGTACTGCTGCATTGGTCGGATCTAACTGAAGGAAATTACGATAGTAACCGCGAGCCAGTTGTGGATCGTTGAGATTGATCGCTAGGAATCCACCCAAGAGTAAAGCATCCGTGTGATAAGGGTCTCTCTCTATAAGCCTCTTGACTTCTTCAAGGGCACCTTCCAGATCTTCCATTTGTCTCAAAATACTAGCCCTAGTATAACGACTTGAGTTGCTAGTCGGGTTTAGCTCTAAAGCTCTGTCACAGTTCTCCATGGCCGACTCCCATTGTTGACTGGCAGCGTAATCACCACAAAAAACAGCTACTCTTTGTTGTTCTACAAAGAGAGTAAAACGTTCGACAATCTGGGTCGCGGCATCCTCTTCCTGTTTGTCGGCCGACATCACAGGATCAACAACATATTCTTCACCAGTATCTACACTGACGAATTTAATGTTTTGAACCTCATATGCCTCTTTGGAACCAGAATACTGGGCACACAGAACGACCTGGTGACCAGCCTGTGCAGCAAGTTGACGGGCCGTTATGCAATTAACGTCTTCTTTCTTTATTTT
>TARA_B110000116_G_scaffold60181_1_pt1 | contig 13029 bp, 8 predicted proteins | sample TARA_B110000116 | Tara Oceans TARA_B110000116 (sample SAMEA4397355) | marine metagenome | biome: Polar Biome; feature: [ZZZ] marine water layer (ENVO:01000295); material: water (ENVO:00002006), including particulate matter (ENVO:01000060) such as... | depth 199 m
ATGGCGGAAGAGAAGATCAACGAATTGCCTTTCCTTTTCCGCTCACCTGCGAGGAGGATGTGGGATTCAAATGCTGACTCAATCCTCAGCAAAATCCGAGGAAATCTACCTCCACCTGAGGACTTCGCAAAGGCCGCCGCCGTCGCAGGAGCGGTGGGAGTAGGTGCTGCGGCAGTAGCTGCACATGCCGGCATGGAAACTCAATCTCCGCAGGAAGCGATAGTCAACGCGGTTGTTGACACAGTCATCGACCATGCAGCCGGTGCGGTGCTGGAAAGCGTCGCCCCCGTAGCCGAAGCGCCGCCAGCTGAACCAGAAACAATCCCAGAAGCCGAACCTGTTGCGGCACCAACTCCAGAACTCGAAACAGCCGCTACTGCGGCAGCAGACTCTGGCGGCCTCGATCTCGAAGACGTCACCCGCCGCCTAACTGAGGCTCGATTCCTCAATGACCAAGTCGCCGTAGTCGCCTCAACCGAGGGCCTGACGACCTCTGCCGCAGTCCATATCAACAGCCTCGAGCGAACTTTCTCGATAGGCATCGACGATGCTTACCGCGGCGGTCAGACAATTATCGGCAGCATCGATGGTGTCGGTGAGGTAGAAATCCACCTCAAGGCAGGCGCCGACACAAGCGGTTACACCCATCACCACACCGAGACTTTCACGGTCTCCGTCCACAAGTGGAACGGAATCCGTAAGCGTATCGAACTCAACGCGCAATAATCGTCTCTGGCCACGACTGTTCAATGGCCAGCAAACTCGAATGCTTCGCCGAGCATTTCTTCGAGACTAATCTGCGGCGAGAATCCAAGTCGCATCTCAAGATCACGCGCATCGACGACTCCGAAGACTTCCTGCGACTCATCTTGCCCAAGTTCCAATTCGCAACCTGACTTCTCGTTGAAAATTCCTCCAAGGTCATTCATACTGATCGCTTTACCCGACCCGACAGACATACTCTCGCGAGTTGGTGGAGGATTCTCAAGGACGGCACCGATGACTGCAGCAAGGTCCTGGACGTGAACGAAATCTTTCACTCCGCTACCGTCCCCTGGCACATTGACCCATCCCATCATGCATTCTTGTGCCCACCTGTGCAACAATCCGTTAGCCTCTGAGCCATCGATGTGAACACCTTGAACATTCGAGGCACGGATGATACTCACTGGGCGCTCAGCCTGTGCACGCTCAAGAGCCATTTCTTCCATCCAAAGTTGGCCCTCGGCCGCCACGTCCCGTGGGGCAAGAGTGGAATCATTGCCATAATACGGCTCTTCTGGCTCCCACTGTGGATGAACTCTCAGAGTTCCAACGATGATCAGATGAAGCTCACCGTGCCTATTGACCGCGTCGAGAATCGGCCGCGATTGCTCGCGCATTCGCAGCAATGTCTCGCGGTCATCTCTGCCCAGCGTTGAGTCGACTGGTTTGGAATTGATATGAACTATCGCTGTGCAGGAGGTCAACAGAGCATCTAGTGCCATCGTATTTTCCAAGGCCTCCGGAGGCACGGGAACAGCCGAATCACCAAGCATCTCGATGATGTATGGAGCGACGAAGTGGTCGGGGGCACTCACTGCGACCTTCATTAGAACACCAATCCTGACCTTCTCCATCAACCTAAGAGTGTGTCGGTTGGAGGTGTTTGATTCGCTCATCGAACCATTCAAGCACTCTCCGTAATACAGTAGTTCTGCCTTTGGGCATGAGGGGCTCGCGGATGGACCAATTACCAAATCTTGGAAGGGAGCAGGAGATGCTCTCTGCAATGGGGTTTGAGACAATCAATGACTTGTTCTCGGACATACCTGATGGTGTGCGTCGGACGGGCGGACTTCCGCTGCGTGGCCCGCAGTCAGAGGAGGAAATCTGGGCCGATGCTCAGCGTTTACTTGGCGCGAATATCGATTTGGACTCGCGCCCATCTTTTCTTGCAGCGGGCTTGGCTCGAAACTTTGTTCCGACGATGGTCGGTATGCTGGCTACGCGAGGGGAGTTCCTCACCTCTTACACTCCTTACCAGCCAGAGGTTTCTCAGGGTATGCTGCAGGCGATGTGGGAGTTTCAGACGATGGTTTCCGAGCTTGTCGGTTTACCAGTTGCTAACGTTTCGATGTATGATGCGAGTACGGCTGCTGCTGAGGCAATCACTTGTGCTGTTCGGGTGAAGGCTCGCAAGGCTGAACAAAAAGGAGTGGTTTATGTTTCACAGTTTGTACCTCCTCACCGACTTTCAGTGATTGAGAATTATACACAAGGTGGTGGAATTGAACTGCGCATCCTTGAGCATAAGATGGACGGACGCATCGATCTCGATACCGCCGCCGTAGCGGCGGGAGCCTGTGCTGTATATGTCGAGCAGCCGAATGCATTCGGTGAGTTGGATGAAGGAGTCGCACAGTTGAAGGGAATCATCGGCGAGGATACCGCTCTGATTGTTGGCGTTGATGCTGTCTCTCTCGGCATAGTCGAGGCACCTGGTAATTATGGAGCAGATATCGTAGTTGGAGAGGGGCAGCCTTTCGGAATTGGTCCAACTGCAGGAGGTCCCATTTACGGCTTGTTCGCATGCGCTAAGGAATACCTACGACAGATGCCGGGTCGTATTGTGGGAAAAACTCTAGATGAGGATGGACGTGATGCCTTCACACTGACTCTTTCAACTCGTGAACAACATATTCGTCGTCATCGTGCAACTTCTAACATTTGTTCTAATGAAACACTAATCGCTTTGATGGGAGCAATGCACATGGCTTTGCTAGGCCCCGAGGGTTTGGAGAGGCTGGCGCTTCGTGTCGCAGCAGCAACTGAAGCGACCAAGCGAGCAGTGTGCGCGATACCGGGAGTCGAATTGGTGGACCCAGAAACCCCTAACTTCCGGGATTTCGCTGTCAAACTGCCAGGAGATGCGGGTGAAGCTGTAGCACACATGGACCGAGCTGGTGTGCTCGGTGGCCTAGCAATGGGTGAGTGGTGGGAATCGATGTCGAATTGTCTCTTAATCGGTTGCGATGAGCGGACTAGTCAGACAGACATTGATGCGCTCGTCGCCGCTCTATCCTCATGGGTTTCGGAGGTGAGCGCCTGAGCGACATCTACCAATTCAAAGGTGCCGCTGGCACTGGATGGTCGCAGCCTGCGCCGATTTTGGAGGAGGCTGGAGATACAGTTCCTGCAAGCCTGCGCAGGACCCGCCTTCCTCGCTGGCCACGCGCCAGCGAGCCGGAACTGGTTCGCCACTATACTTGGCTCTCACAGCGTAATTTCGGCATCGATACCGGATTCTATCCGCTCGGTTCGTGCACGATGAAGCATAATCCCCGTGTCAACGAGAGAATCGCCCAACTCCCTGGTATCGACCGTATCCACCCACTTCAGCCCGAGCATCAGATTCAGGGGCTACTCTCGATTTTCTATGAGATGCAGGAAATGCTCGAGATTTGCTCCGGCATGGATCAAGTCACACTGCAACCGGTTGCCGGCGCACAGGGTGAATTCGCAGCGATGAGATGCATTCAGGAATATCATCGCGAAAGTGGCCAGGAACAAAGAGACAAGGTAATTGTCCCTGATTCCGCACATGGCACAAACCCCGCTTCAGCAGCAATGTGTGGCTACGAAATCATCGAAATTCCAAGCGGTGAAGATGGCCGACTCAACCTTGAGGCGCTGCGCGCCGCCGTTGGAGATGATACAGCTGCGATGATGATTACCAATCCTAGCACCCTTGGCGTATTTGAACCAGAAATCGCCGAAGCCGCAGAAATCGTTCATTCAGCCGGTGGCCAAATGTACTACGATGGAGCGAACTTCAACGCCATCCTTGGGAAAACTGACCCCGGCAGAATGGGCTTCGACGCAGTCCACTACAATCTCCACAAGACCTTCAGTCAGCCTCACGGAGGAGGTGGGCCTGGCAGTGGTCCAATCGGAGTGAAAGCACATCTAGCAAAATACCTACCAGCCCCGCTCACCGATCGTGAGGAAGCAAGCGATGGAGGAGCAACCGGTGATGGATACCGTTACTTCTGGCGTACTCCGGAGAATACTATTGGAAAGGTCCAGCAGTGGCACGGAAATTCTGGAGCAGTGGTCCGTTCGTGGGCATTCTACCGACGCTACGGACGCGAATTAGAGCGCATGAGCGAGCACGCTGTTCTCAACGCAAATTACCTCCGCCATCGCATTATGCAAGGTGCCGAAGGAGTCCACGCAATGCCGCTCAACGGAGCCCCAGCGAAAGTGGTCAAGCATGAATTTACACTCTCGATGAGTCCACTCAAGGAAGCAGTCGGAGTCACAGCCAAAGACATCGCGAAACGTCTGCTCGACTATGGATACATGTCTCCTACACTCTACTTCCCGATGATTGTCCCGGAGTGTTTGATGATCGAGCCTACCGAGACTGAATCGAAGGAGGTTCTCGACAAATTCGCCGAAGATTTCCTCAAGATACTTGGCGAAGATCCAGAACTCATAATCACCGCGCCGCACACAACCGATGTGCGGCGTGTCGACGAAGTCCTCGCAGCGCGCTCCCTCGTCCTCAAACATCCATTCGACGAGGAATGAGCGTACGAAACCCCGAGTATCGGCGCGAACCAAATACGAGCGGCCCAACGCAAGCACGATGCAGGCCGCTCGCGACTCCGACTGGCTGGCGGGAGAGGAACGTTGGTACCCGGCCAGTGAATCAGTCCCTGAATCGCTTGCCGGTGAAGTCAATCCGCCCGAGTCTTGGAGCGTTACTGACCACCGTGAAGGTGGACGAGGTTGGATGCGACAACGTTTGCAGCCCCTCGGACCAATGATTCTCTACACAACTGCTTGGGCGCCTTTTTTCCTTATTGCATCGCTCGCGCCTTTGGTATTTCCAGGCAATACCCCTGACGACCAGAATGTAGCTATGGCATTGTTTGCAATCAGTTGGTTGCTGCTTTTCGTTCCATTTTCAAAGCTGCGCGATGGATTAGAAAATCGAGCTAGCGCAAACCTTCTCGACCTCTATCCATTTGAAACGGGATTGATGGTTCTGGGAACTCTCCTTTTCTTGCTGCATGTGATAATCGACCCACGATTTGGTGGTATTTCTTTCGTATTTTTCGCTTACGCGCAATATCGAACCATCGGCAATATCACAGTCAGTGCCGGACATAATTCTGCACGCTGGTTACTCCCCATCGAATCTTCCGACTTCTCCAAAGACATCCTCGCGCAGGGCTGGGTAGAAGTTTCGGCTGTGTTCCGTAACGGCCCGCTGGCACAGTGGGATGGGCCGTTACCCGATTACGCTGCGGACCTCACAGGAGTCACCCGCGGCGACTCAACTTTCGTGGCTTTCACTCTCAAACATAGAGGGGGGACGATGCATGATCCATTCTCCGAGAAGTTGGTTGAAAAGCAGGCTTTCGCAGAGTTATTTGCGTCCTCTCCGCTGATCATTGCGGGCGAGGCTTGGCCCGAGAGATTCATCGCTCCAGCCGAGCAGTGACTAATTTGCGGGAGTCGGGCCATTCGGCAGGCATTTGAACCGGCCGTGGCCCGCTGTGGCATGGACATTTGTGTTGTTCTGGGCTCCAAGTCCGACATGCCAATAGCCGAGAAGTGCCGAAGCGTGCTCGACAAGTTCGATGTGAACTACGAGATACGCGTAGCTTCGGCGCACCGCGCGCCAAAGTATCTCGAGGGAATCATCGAGGCGGCTGAGTCTGATGGCTGCCAAGTCTTCATCGGAATGGCTGGTGTGGCAGCCGCTCTACCCGGCGTCATCGCCTCGATGACAACAAAGCCGGTAATCGGTGTTCCAGTCGGCGGCAAAGTCCCTCTCGACTCACTCCTGTCAATAGTTCAGATGCCGCCCGGAATGCCGGTCGCCACCGTCGGCGTCGACCGCGGAGATAATGCAGGGGCTCTGGCCGTACAGATACTAGCCACTTCCAACGACGCGCTCGCTGCAGCCTACTCCGATTACAGATCAGCGATGACTGCGAAGGTCATCTCAGACGACGAGTCTATCCAAGGGTGAATTCAATGATGAATACCCAGATGCTGGTCGACGAGGCCATTGAGGCTCTCGAGTCACAAATCAATGATACAGCAATCATTGCTTGTTCAGGAGGAATCGATAGTTCGGTGGCTGCAATACTAGCTCACCGTGCTGTCGGAAGTCTGCTTCACTGCGTCTACGTCGATACCGGTTTCATGCGTAAGGGAGAGACCGAAGAAGTGCGCGAGATGTTCGCGGAGATGGGCATTAAGCTGAAGGTAGTGGATGCGTCAGAACGGTTTTTCCACCATCTTGAAGGAGTCACCGATCCAGAGCACAAGCGCAAGGTAATCGGTGAGCAATTCATTCGTGTCTTTGAGGAAGAACAGGCCAACTGCGGCGCTAAATTCCTAGTTCAAGGGACCATAGCACCCGACTGGATTGAGTCTGGTGGCGGCGAGCGAGATGTCATCAAGAGTCACCACAATGTGGGTGGTCTACCAGAGGATGTCGACCTAATCATCGTCGAACCTCTACGCGAATTCTACAAGGATGAGGTTCGCCAAATCGCTCGTGAATTGAAAATTAAATCCAGCGAGCGGCAACCATTTCCTGGACCTGGCCTCGCCGTGCGAGTCCTCGGTGATTTGACTCGCCCGCGCGTCGAGGCCTGCCGCGAAGCCTGTCACATAGTCGAAGTCCGGCTTCGCGAAGCAGCGGCTGAAGGTAAGTGCGACATTCCGTGGCAGTATTTCGCTGCCCTACTACCTGTGCGTTCCGTTGGGGTGCACGGAGATGCTCGTGTTCATGGCGAGACCGTCGTAGTGCGCGCGGTGACAAGCCTCGATGGTATGTCCGCACGATACTCTGAGATTCCTCACGGTGTCCTCGCTGGAATCAGTACCGAAATTACGAACAAACTCAAGGGGCAAGTGAATAGAGTCGTTTACGACATCACTCACAAGCCACCAGGAACTATCGAGTGGGAGTGAGCCGTAGTTCACTTCTTTCAAGCACTGATTATTTTTTTTGAAGTGGCAAAGTTTGCCAATGTTCAGAATTCCGAAGTGACTACTACTACCCGATTCTTTCATGAAGGGGAGAACCGGCGCAGGGCTGGGCCGACATAGCTTAGTTGGTGGAGCGGTGGACTGTTAATCCACAGGTCGCAGGTTCGAGTCCTGCTGTCGGCGCCACTCAATCTCTACGTGCGAGAGCAGCTAGGCTCAGCATAGAAATAGCTGCTAGGACGCCAAATCCAGGCAAAATACCGCCATCAGCTTCCTCATTCAGATCACATATACCATCGCCATCTGAATCCGCAGGAATACTGTTTTCGTCGGTTGATATTGTCAGACATTGAGATTCGGCGTAATCCGACCAGCCATCATTATCGTCATCGAAGTCTGAATTATCACCCTCGCCGTCTCCGTCACTATCCCTATGCTCGAGTGGGTCGAATGGGAAATCATCGAAGACGTCGGCGACACCATCGTTATCGTCGTCATCGTCCAATTCGTCACACTGCGAGTCTTCATCGGCGTTCGTCGGAATCGAATCTAAATCCAATGGATCGGATAAGCAACGCTCTTCTTCACGGTCCTCAAATCCATCACCGTCATCATCGCGGTCAGTATTGTCAGTCTCACCATCGCCGTCTGTGTCGATTGGCGCCGAGCCTGCATCGAGAGGGTCGTAGCCGGTAGCGATTTCGTATTCATCGTCCCAACCATCGCCATCATCGTCTTCATCAGCGCTATTTCCAATCCCATCACCATCGGTATCGTAGACTTCCTCTGCATCGTCAGGGAATGAGTCCTCGTCGTTCTCGACACCGTCGCCGTCGCGATCGCTGTCCGAATTATCGCCAATCCCATCTCCATCCATGTCTGCCCATTCTGTGCTATTTAGCGGGAAGATATCAGCAACATCTGCCACTCCGTCATTATCGTCGTCAGAATCTTGCAAGTTGCAAACCATGTCAGCGTCAGTGTCTAGTGGGACGGAAATCAAATCCTTGGAATCTGTTGAGCAGTTGTCCTCGTCAGAATCGGACCAGCCATCGCCATCATCGTCAGAATCGGAATTATCCCCTACACCATCAACATCAGTATCCAACCATTCGCTTGCATCCATCGGGAATGCATCGTCGAGATCAGCATAACCATCATCATCATCGTCCAAATCGACGATATCGCAGACCATATCTGAATCGTAATCGGTAGGCACGGACATTGCATCGCGAGGTTCTGTGCCGCAATTTGCCTCATCCGCATCCGACCATGAATCTCCGTCATCATCCGAGTCAGCATTGTCGCCGATGCCATCGCCGTCCAAATCACCAGCCTCGCTAGCATCGTTTGGGAATGCGTCATCGACGTCGAGGACGCCATCACCATCATCGTCATCGTCGAGCGTGCTGCAGATTCTATCTCCATCGGGGTCTTCGGGAATATCCGATTGATTCAGAGGATCCGACCCACAATCGATTTCATCCGTATCGCTCCAGGAATCGTCATCATCGTCGACGTCTCCATTGTCTCCGCGACCATCTCCATCGGTATCCAACCATTCGCTTGAATCGAAGGGAAAGTCATCCTCCGTGTCGTTGTAACCATCTCCGTCATCGTCTTCGTCGGTCTCATCGCACACACCATCCGAATCGAAATCATCTGGTACGCTGCTCGAATCGGTCGTGTTTGAGCCACAGATCAACTCTTCTGCATCGGACCAGCCATCGTCATCGTCATCGTCATCGACACCGTCGCAGATACCGTCAGAGTCCGTATCGATCGGCATAGAGAATCGATCGGTCGAGTTAGTGCCACAGGCTGCCTCATCGATATCACTCCAGCCATCATCATCGTCATCCATATCGAGGTAATTGCACATTCCATCGCCATCAGTGTCCGAGGGTGTTGAATCGGAATCGGTCGAATTCGTGCCGCAAGCCGCCTCATCTACATCATTCCATCCATCTCCATCATCATCTGAATCTAAAGAATCGCAGGTTCCGTCAGAATCGGTATCCATCGGCGTTGATTGGGAATCAGTCGAATTCGTGCCACAATTCGTTTCGTCCCCATCCGACCAACCATCTCCATCATCATCTGTATCGATGGAGTTGCATATTCCATCTGAGTCGGTGTCGGTCGGAACCGAGGAATCGTCGTCTGGGTCGGTTCCGCACATCTGCTCCGAAGTGTCAGTCCATCCATCTCCATCATCATCTGTATCGACGAAGTCGCAAATGCCATCTCCGTCCCCGTCGCTCGGGATGCTTGTATTATCATTCGAATCGGTTCCACAAGCACTCTCTTCATCATCAGTCCAACCATCATTGTCGGAATCGAGTGAAGCTTGAGCGAGGACCCAAGAATCAGTTCCCCAGCCATCTCCATTAGTATTCCCATTCCCATTGACGAAATTCACTGCGAGGTCGAATGTCACGTTGCCTGAGCCATTAGCCGGAGCCGTCCAATTAACTGTCCATGAGCGCGCATTAGAGTTCGAATGAGTCACTTCTCCGCTTGAGATCTGAGCGTTCGAACCCGGGTTTGAGAAGGTGCCATCATCAGCATCCAGATTGAATCCACCGTTAGAGCCCGTAGGGCCACCGCTACCCCCAATCGTCAGATTGTAGGTGCTATCTGGGGCGTATCCATCGACCGGCAATCCGCTTAGACTCGGTGTCACCTGATTTGCTCCACCACCGTGGCAGCTACACCCCGAGGTCGACGAACCCGTCTTTCCTGCTGACCAGCCGAATGCATCCTGTGGCACGGCCAAAACGAGTAGAAGAACGAGTACCATCGATACCTTTCGCTGGGAGGTCATTGCCTCTCGGCGGCTTCAACCCCTTTTGGCCTTCACTCTCGCCTGTGTCGTGCCGAGATAGTAGCACCAAGCATCGCTAGTGCAGCCAGAAGGGCGGGAAATCCCGGAAGTGAATCATCTTTGAGTTCTTCAGGTTCCTCTGGTTCCCCAGTCTGAATATTGTCGTCGATTGAGTCACAAATTCCGTCTTCATCGACGTCGACGGGCATCGACTCAGTATCCATTGGATCTGTGCCGCAGGTTTTTTCATCGGAGTCGAGGAACCCGTCGCCATCATCATCATTGTCGGTATTATCGCCGACTCCGTCATTGTCGTAATCCCCCCATTCTGTCGCATCGTTAGGGAATGCATCTTGCTCGTCGGCTATGCCGTCACCATCATCGTCGGGGTCTTGCAAATCGCACATTCCGTCTCCATCACGGTCGCGAGGAATAGAGACGCTGTCCAACGGTTCTGATTCGCATGCGGCCTCGATCTGGTCTGGCCAGCCGTCCCCATCATCATCGGTGTCGGCATTGTCTCCTTGACCATCACCATCGCTGTCGAGCCATTCTTTCTCGTCGTTCGGGAAGGCGTCCTCATCATCAGAAAATCCATCCTCGTCGTCGTCGTGATCGCTGACATCGCAAATTCCGTCGCCATCGAGGTCGGCGGGAATCGATTGGAAATCCATGTGATCGCTACCGCAGATTAGCTCTATCGCGTCATGCCAGCCATCATCATCATCATCGTCATCCTCAACCAATGTTGTTTGACAGTCTTCTTCGATCTTGTTCGGCATGCCATCACCATCTGTGTCTGTGAATGCACATGGGTCATCTGGGAAGTAATCGTCAGCGTCGTTGACTCCATCGTTATCTCCGTCGAGGTCGAGATAATCGCATACTCCATCACCATCGGAATCCATTGGATAGCTGTCCTCGTCCATAGGGTCAGTGGCGCAATCTAATTCCTCACTATCACTGAATCCGTCGTTGTCATCATCCGTGTCCGCATTATCTCCAACACCGTCACCATCGCTATCGACACTCTCGGTTCCATCGTCGGGGAATTCATCATCGACATCGTCGATTCCATCGCCGTCATCGTCCGAGTCCAAATCGTCGCACAGGTCGTCGCCGTCGCTATCGACTGGGGTCGAGTCAGCATCGTTTGCGTCTGAGCCACAATCTGCTTCAGTCGTGTCTGAGTATCCATCATTATCGTCATCGGAGTCGGCATTATCGCCGACTCCGTCACCATCAGCGTCAGCTGATTCGCTAGAGTCCAATGGGAAGGCATCGTCCTCATCGGCCACGCCATCGTTATCGTCGTCGGGATCGCTGTCGTTCGGAATCCCATCGCCGTCGAAGTCATCGCCCTCAAGGGCATCACAGATGCCATTTGCGTCGGAGTCAGCCGGCACGTCGTTGCCGTCCAGCGAGTCGGTCCCGCAATCTGCCTCATCGACGTCGGACCATCCGTCGTTATCGTCGTCAAGATCTTCGGTCAAAGTCGAGGTACCGGTGAATACTACATTGTCAACGTAAATTGATTCGGTTTGCGAGTTGCTAGTCAACTCAATCTCCAAATTCCCTTGTCCTAGCGAGCCAATGTTCGAACTAAAGCTAGTCCAAACTCCCATGTAAGGGGCAAAACCTCCGTGATTGCTAGAACCAGTAGCGCCGGTTACATTCAGAAGCTCAACTGTTGAGGAACTCCCTACAAATCTAATAATTAGGTTGTCTGCATTTTCGTAACTATTGCTCGACCCACCCTGTACAAAAACATCGAAAGTCATTGAATCCGCTGTAACATCGTCAAGAGTCAAGGTTGCAGTTCCGTCAACATCACCCATCTGGTATCCTTGTGTTCCTTCAGTGTAATTTCCTACCGTTCCAGTATAGTTTGCAGTTCCAAAATAATCTCCATCAGTAAGTCCAACCCCTCCATTTGAGGTATAGAATGTAGTGAAACCAATCTCAGAACCATTGGTCTGATTATGGGCTACATGAGGTTCATCCGCATTATTCCAGAGATAGTAATTTGAAGTCCCATTCCCAGTATCATAGTACTTTGTACCATTAGTGAATGGGTCTTCGAAGGAGGTGTATGCAACGACCACATTTGAGGTGCAGCCGGAGACGACAGAATCGGGTAATCCGTCTCCGTCGGTGTCTGTATCAGCGCAAGCATTGTTTGGGAAATCATCGATTGAATCGTCGACACCGTCACCGTCGCTATCGTCCGCAAGCACGGTCGGAGGGACCATGAGAAGGAGGAGGGCGATGAGGAGAGTCAGAGGCTTCGCAGTGCGGGTCATGGTTTGCCAAGAGCGCAGCGATTGAAATAACTCTCGTAGGCGAGGTTGAAGAAACACGCGAGGGTGAGTGACCGTCAGACTCTTTGACCGAGAGCAGAAGCATGATGCATGGACCCACGGAAACAGGTAGAAGCCGTTCAGGTTGCGAGCACGGCCTCGGGCAGACATTACCGAGATTCCATACCAATGATTGCAAGCGAAAACATCCTTTCTCCGTTAGTCGCCAAAGCCATTCAAGGTGACCTTCACGGTCGATACGCAGAAGGTCTTCCAGGGAAGAGATACTATCAGGGATGTGACGATTTTGATACGATTGAAAGCATCGGTATCGAATCGGCTCGACGTGTTTTTGGTTGCCGATTCGCCAACATCCAATCGATTTCAGGAACCGTTTCGAATATGGGTGCACTGAAGGCGTTGTCTAAGCCCGGTGATACGATTACTGCAGTTTCTACGGCTGATGGTGGACACATTTCTCACCATCCGATGGGTGCTGTTGGGATGCGTGGCCTCAACCTCGTGACCTATCCTTGGGATGAGGCTCGCATGGAGCCTGATGTCGATGCGGCGTGCGCTTTGATCCGTGAGGAGGAGCCCGAATTGGCTTTGTTCGGCCAATCCGTGATTCTGTTCCCAATTCCTCTGCAGGAGATGGCCGATGCCGCCCACGAGGTTGGTGCGAAGGTGATGTATGATGGCGCGCACGTGCTTGGATTGATTGCTGGGGGTCATTTTCAGGATCCTTTGCAAGAGGGCGCGGATGTGATGACGGGTTCGAGTCACAAAACATTCCCTGGTCCTCAAGGGGGCTTCGTGCTGAGTGATTCTGAGGACGAAACCCTTCAGAAGAAATTGAACAACGCCATCTTCCCCGGCGTCTGTTCATCTTACCATCTTCAT
>TARA_B110000116_G_scaffold269267_1_pt1 | contig 12984 bp, 13 predicted proteins | sample TARA_B110000116 | Tara Oceans TARA_B110000116 (sample SAMEA4397355) | marine metagenome | biome: Polar Biome; feature: [ZZZ] marine water layer (ENVO:01000295); material: water (ENVO:00002006), including particulate matter (ENVO:01000060) such as... | depth 199 m
GGGAAAAACCTAAACTGATAACCAGCTAGTTCCATGGCTCTGTCCGTGAAAACCTTAGAAGCCATAAAATCAGAGTCTACGCCCTTAAGCATCAGTAAACTCCTAGTGATATTATTCATGATGCTTTGGTTCATAACACCATCTATGATGTGCCAATATTGAAAATTCGACGCAAAAAAAAACTCCTGCCACAAACAATATCCCCAAAATAGCACCCATTGCTCGGTTGAAAAACACGGCACGGGGAAACATCATTGTGATTGTCACAAAGCAACCAGCCAGAAGTACAGACCAGCTTCTTTCCAGGTACCAAAGCTGATCAGTACCAGGTGTGCCCATGACGATTGTTCCTGCCACTATTGCCATGCCTAATCCTATCCATCTAGTCATTCCAAAGATTACTATAAGCCACAGAAAGGAGGTGGCCACGACAACCCCTGGGTTAAGAACTGAGAGCAACAAGACAATCAAAAGGAGTCCCGTGGCCCCCAGACCTGTCAGTTGTTCTTGCTCTGTGTTATCCACAACAGAATCTTAAGCTTCGTGATTACTCACGTATGGGATTAAAGCCAAAAATCGAGCACGCTTGATGGCTTTACCTAATTGCCGCTGAAAAGATGCACTGACTTTAGTTGTCCTTTTTGGAAGAATTTTCGCCTGTTCAGTTATGAACTGCGAGAGGCGATCCACATCTTTATAGTTTAGAATGGCAACAGGTGGCCCATCCATTTGCCGTCTCCTCGCAGAGCCTCTCGGACCGACCACTTCTTGGGCCACTCCCCCTTCTGGTTGATCTTTTCCTTCCACTTCATCAACCTCAGTAGCTCGATGAAACACTTCTTCTAAAATTGACTCTTGGGTAGTTGGCTCTCCTTGATTCACTACTATCAAATAACGAAGGATAGTCTCGTCAAGCCCTAACAATCTCTCAAATTCAGGCAATCCGACGGCCGAAGCGACCTTTGCCTGGCTTACTACATAATAACCGCTATTCTTATCTTTTATGGGGTAAGCAAACTGTCTGATTCCCCAATGGTCCACGGCTTCTATCTCACCATCACCATTCAGCAATAACGGGTGCAAACTGCTCAATTTCTCGTTAACAGCATCTTCATCCAAGTTTGGATCGAAGATATAAACTATCTCATAATGTCTCATGGTATTCCCCACGGTCCGTTGTGACGCACGGGCTCTGCTACTAGCAGAGCGGGATCATACTAATATATAGTAGCTTACAGTGTTTACCAGTGCCTTAAACAATATTTGATGAAGACAGTTGATCCTGTAAAGCCAACACTAGATCTGGGTGTCTGTTAAAAGACCAACGTGCATCTTCGATATGTAGACGCTCAGTATTGGTGTGAGCAAAAGACTCCTTACCTGCAGCAAATCCGAGTGTAGGAATTCCAAAAACCCCTTTTGTCCAACCACCATCAGTCGCAAATGCCCAGGGTCTAATATCGGCAGGGCCTCCTTTGCCTCGCTTCCCAACAGCCGATGCTGCCGCTCGAACTAGAGGATCACTTGGATCCATCAAAAATCCAGGTGTAAAAGAATCACGCTCACGTTTCACACCGGTGTAAGAACACTGGATCTCTGCGGCGGTAGCAACCTTGATTTCAAAATCGTCCAGGTCACTTCCAACTTGTCTGATGATCGCATCTCGAACCTGTCGAACCATTTGTTCTTGATCCATCTGGGGCAAAACCCTCCAGTCCAAAACCACAGTCATCCTATCAGGTATAACATTCCTGCTCTCAGGTAGCACCTCAAGATCAGTGGCCACCACTGTAGAGGGTCCTAGCAGTGGATCTATTTTTTGGTTCTCCTTCACTTCTTCTATCCCCATTACAACACCTGGAAGAAGATCGATTGGATTCCTAGCCCGTTCGGGAGTAGACGCATGACTGGCCAGACCCATGATCGTGACCTCTACTTCGGCACGACCCCGATGTCCTATACAGATGTCTCCATCAGTGGCCTCTCCAATTATGACCAAAGCAGGTTCGACGGTCTTCGACTCCATCAAGTGCTGCATGCCCCAACCACCACACTCTTCAAAAACGGTATGTGCGACTATCAAATCTCCCTGCGACTGACCTCTCATAGAAGCAGCAACATGAGTCTGGAGAGCTAGCGGCCCCTTAATATCCATAGAACCCCTGCCATGCAGAAACCCCCCAGATATATCCCCACCCCATGGCGCAAAATCCCACTCTGAATGGTCACCTTCCGCAACAACATCCAAATGGCAATTAAACATAATTGGAGGAGCTTGGCCTGCTCCAGGAATCACACCCATAACATTGCCCACTTCATCCACCTTCATCTGTTCAAAACCGAGAGCTTCCATTTCGTCCCATAATCGCTTGGCAACTTCTCGTTCCCTACCAGAAAGCGAAGGTATCTGAATCAAATCAGATGCGAAGGATAGTGCGTTCTCGAAGTTCGGTTCCACGGAAGTCCTCACTTTATTCAATCAATAGTTCTTTTATAAAAACCAGTTGCTAATCTGCCTTAGTAAATGTGAAATCTGGTTAGTAGTATCGATTTCATGAATTCGAACAAACCAAGGTGCCAGAACAAGTGAAACCACACTCATAAGCTTTATTAAGATATTTAAAGACGGCCCCGATGTATCTTTAAAAGGATCTCCAACCGTATCTCCGACCACCGCCGCCTTATGGGCATCAGACCCTTTTCCACCGTATTCACCGCCCTCTATCATCTTTTTAGCATTATCCCAAGCACCCCCTGAGTTAGCCATAAAAAGAGCCATTAGGATGCCTGTCACCGTGGCGCCAGCAAGCATGCCACCTAAAGCTTCAACTCCAAGTAGAGACCCGACTACTACTGGAGCCAAAACAGCGGTTACTCCAGGGAGGATCATTTCCCTAAGAGCAGCATCTGTCGATATCGCCACACATCTAGCTGAATCAGGTTTTTGAGTTCCCTCCATTATCCCAGGCATTTCACGGAATTGGCGACGAACTTCTTCCACCATACCCTGAGCGGCTTTGCCTACAGCTGTCATAGTTAAGGCTGCACAGAAAAATGGGAGTGTCCCACCCAGGAACAGTCCTATCACGACATATGGGTTGACTAAATCAATACCAGTTTCAGCAAGGCCCACCTTAGTAGCGTAAGCTGAAAACAGGGCTAAAGTTGTCAGTGCGGCTGACCCAATGGCAAAACCTTTTCCCTGTGCAGCTGTAGTATTCCCAATGGCATCAAGAGAATCAGTGATCGCTCTAGTTTCTGGACCTAAACCACTCATTTCACTAATCCCACCAGCATTATCGGCAATCGGTCCGTAAGCATCCACAGACATAGTAATCCCAACCGTCGCCAGCATCCCAACAGCAGCTATACCAATTCCATAGAGACCAGCGAAGTAAAAGGAAGTAAAAATTCCCAAACAGATCAGAAGCATTGGCACAACTGTGGATTCCATACCTACAGCCAATCCAGTAATTAGATTTGTGGCTGCTCCAGTTTCACTGGCTTCGGCAATCCTAGTGACTGGCTTCATAGATGTGTAATACTCAGTAACTAATCCTATAAGTATGCCCACCACAGTTCCTGCTAAAATGGCGAACCAAGGACCCAATGCTGGGTAAATATGACCGTCTACGGTCATTTCGAATCCCATTCCTTTCACGATAAACCACATAGCAAAAAGGAAAATAGCTGCCGAGATAAATGTCACATTACGTAAGGCGGAGGCTGGATTAGAACGTTCTAGGACCTTCATCATGCCTATGCCAAGGACTGAAGCAAAAAGCCCTACAGTCACTGTAACAATAGGGAGTGCCACCGCCACTGCTGTATTAGTTTGCAATGCAGTCGAACTTGCTGCTATAGCTATCGTAGCAATCACAGACCCCACGTACGATTCGAAAATATCCGCGCCCATACCTGCTACATCTCCGACATTATCTCCAACATTATCCGCTATTGTTGCAGGATTCCTTGGATCATCCTCTGGTATACCTGCTTCTACTTTACCTACAAGATCGGCTCCAACGTCTGCCGCTTTTGTAAAAATCCCTCCTCCCACACGTGCAAACAACGCAATAGTACTAGCGCCCATGGCGAACCCGGAAATCGTTTCCGCAAAAGCCTGATGTTCTTCAGGAGTGATTGCCCCTGCTCCATTTCCGACCATGTATATCAGAGAGATACCGAGGAGTCCGAGAGCGGCAACCGATAGCCCCATGACTGCACCTCCAAAAAAGGCCACCCTTAGAGCCTTGCCAGCACCGTCTTGATTAGCCGCCGCAGAGGTTCTTACATTTGCCCTAGTAGCTGACTTCATGCCGAAAAATCCCGCTAGCACTGAACAGACCGAACCTGCGAGATAAGCCAATGCCGTCTCTAGTGACACCGCCCAAGCCAGAAGAACAGCTATTACAACAACAAACCATGCCAGCATTGTATATTCACGACGCAGGAATGCCATAGCACCATCGTGAATCTGTCCTGCCAGTTCTTCCATTGCCTCTGTTCCAGTAGATTGACTTTTCACATAACGATAAGTCAGTCCAGCCAGTCCTAATCCGGAAAGGCCTACGATCCATGAAATGCTAGATATCGCTGTAATTACATCCATTAAATTCTTCGCCCCTAATTATTTAGTTATTTTATCGTCACTATTGCCAATAAATCATCTATTGAATTGGTTCATTGCACTTTGCACCCCTTCAGTCATCCAAACCTGAACTGCCTCCGCCAAAGTCGGCAAAAGGTCTAACACACTCTCTTCATCTTCTTGGGCCATCTCCGAAAGAACCCAATCTGACATTTCTATTCCCTGGGGTAGCCTGCCCACACCAACCTTCAATCTGGAGTACGATTCAGTGCCCAGAGTTTGCGAGATAGACTTTAAACCCTTATGACCCCCCGAGCTACCCTCTTGCCTAAACCTAATTCTTCCAGCATCCAAAGAGGCGTCATCAACGACTATAAGTAAATCTTCATTAGAGGAAAATTGATTCGATAGCCGCAAATGGCCTAAAGCCATGCCACTTTTGTTGACGTAAGTCGTTGGTTTTATCAGGAGAAAATCAATGCCATTCAGAGTACCGTTAATTCGGTGATCCAGATCAGATTGTTCAAAACTTCCCAAGTCCCAGTCGTAAGCCAATCTATCAAGCACCCACCAGCCGACATTGTGACGTGTATTATCGTATTTTGATCCAGGATTTCCTAGGCCAACTATCACTTTCATACCGCCAAGCTACCGTCACTCGTTTTCTTCTTCTCCCACATCTCCCGTCTCCTCTCCACTTGTCGCCAGACCTCCCTCAATTCCCTCTTCAAGAAGTTCGTCTGTTTCCACTTCTTCCACCTCTTCCTTAGGCAAGGCTACCATACATACAGCTTGACCAGGATCAGCCATAAGCTCCACATCTGCATCGACGACTATATCATTCACCTTAATGGAGGAACCTATGTCCAAATCGGATATGTCCACCGTGATGCTTTCAGGAATCTTAGAAGGTCGACATTTGACACGAATTTCCCGAAGGATAATCTCAAAAAGCCCCCCCTCCTTGACGCCTTGTGCAGACCCTATAAAGTCCACTGGTATATCCACTTCCAGAGCTACACCTCTTTCAATTCGATAGAAATCTACATGAAGTATGTCATCTCTATGCGGGTGTACTTGTATGTCCCTAACCAGTGTCTCAAATGTTTCTTCTTCACTGTCAACATCAACATTAATAATAGTGTTCTCAACGGAAACAGACTGGAACAATTTTTTTGATTCTCGGGAGTTTATAGTTAAGGAAATTGAATCCTGCTCCCTACCATAGAGAACGGCAGGGATCTCACCAGAAGCACGGCTTCTCCGGGCACTACCCTTCCCTGTTTCATTTCTGCGTTTTGCCGCAAGCAAATTCTTTACAGCCATATTTTTGATTCCGCTAGATTTTAGAGTTGTAATAAAGTCAGGCGCCCCTACGATTCAGAAGGCACCTCAAAAAGCTTACTAACAGACTTATCCTCATGTACACATTTGATCGCTTCTGCAAAAATTTTCGCAACTGACATCACTTTTAAATTATCGAATTTGCGTTCTTCCATGATCTCAACTGTGTTGGTAACCACAACTTGATCCACATCTGCATCAACCAGTCTGTCAACCGCTTCACCCGACAAAAGTGGATGTGTAGCTGCAACCAAAACTCTTTTTGCCCCCATTTGTTTCAATACCTTTATTGCCTCAGCCATCGTCCCCGCCGTATCAATCATATCGTCAACCAGCAAACAATCTTTGCCTCTGACCTCTCCAACCACATTCATTACCTCACTGACATTTGCAGCAGGCCTTCTCTTATCAATGATTGCAATAGTAGCGTCTAGCCTTCTTGCAAATCCTCGCGCCATTTTAGTGGACCCTGCGTCCGGTGCAACTACAACCAAATCGTCAAACTTTTTCGACCTAAAGTAACTTACTAGAGTAGGTGCTGCGTACAAATGGTCTACTGGAATATCAAAAAATGCCTGTATCTGATGCTGATGGAAGTCCATCCCGATTAGTCTATCAGCCCCTGCCGCAACGAGAAGATTGGCCATCAGCTTTGCGCCTATAGAAACTCTAGGTTGATCTTTTCGGTCTTGCCTGCCATAACCGTAGTAAGGCACAACCGCGGTAACTCTTGCTGCTGAAGCTCGGACTGCAGCATCGATCAACAGTAACAATTCCATTATACTACCAGTCGGCGACACTGTTGGTTGTATTATAAAGACATCTCTGCCTCGTACATCTCGATTGATTCTGACGAAAATTTCTCCATCAGCAAAATCCTCGATGGTTGCACACCCTTCAATCTCCTCCCCTAAAAGGTTGGATATCTCTGAAGCAAGAGGTAGGTTAGCCCGTCCAGACAATAGAAGTAGTGGGCTTCTCTGAAATGTATCGTTCATGGATCCCAGGCAGATTAATAAAAGGTGATTAGTTTTCAAAGCTACTGAAACGAACTGCAAAAACCAACGCTAATACATTTCGCAACTGAAGAGTTCTATCAATAACCCCTCAACCGTTTCTACTTGCTTATATAGTAACAAAGCGGTCGTAAAAAAAAAGTGTCGGCACCTAAAAATCAGAACAATATTGGCCCGCATGGATTCGAACCATGACCGGCGGCACCAAAAACCGCTGTCCTGCCATTAGACGACGGGCCAATTACACCACTATCCTAGTCAAGGCAACAAAACCATTCAACCCAATAAAATCTGAAACTCTATCCTGTCACGTATGGTTGAGGCTGAAAATCTAGAGTTTCCGAAATCACAAATCGTACCTCTGGCCAAGATTTAGCTAGCTGATGGCGGGCTGAGTGTGCCTCACTCTCAGTTGCGAACAATCCAAAAAGGGTTCCTCCACTCCCAGAAAGGCGAGCGATTGTTGCGCCTGCCTGCCCGATATCTTCCCGTAGTTTTCCCAATTCGGGGTGCTGCGCGAATACTGTTCTTTCGAACTCGTTCTCCGACAAGCTGGTCAAGTCTGTAATACTGCCGATCGATCGTGGGAAAATAGTGCCTTTGGTTAGCTTCCTTTGAACATTTAACGCTTCATAGGCTTCGGTTGTATTAATCGCTACAGAGGTCAGAGCCAATAACACAAAACCCTTGAACGAAATCGGCATCAATCTCTCGCCTCTACCCCAAGCCAAAGCCGTCCCAAGAGCAGATGTAAAAAAAGGTACATCCGACCCCAGCCGACAGGAGATTTCCATAAGATCCTTGCACGAACAAGGTTTATCAAACATCAGATTCAGTGCTCTCAGGACAGCTCCCGCGTCAGAAGAACCACCGCCAAGTCCTGCCCCAGTAGGAATGTTTTTAGTGAGTGTTACCTCAATGCCTCCATGGTAACCTATCCTAGAAAAAAAGGCCGTGACCGCCTTATATACCAAATTATCACTTGTTGGCCCGAGTTCAGCTCCGATCACCTTTAGTGAGATCTTTTCATCATTGAGGACTAACTGGATTTCATCATAAAAGTTCACTGCTGTGAACAAAGTTTCTATTTGGTGATATCCTGAATCCTCTTTAGCCAAAACTCTCAGGAAAGAATTTACTTTGGCTGGGGCTTTAATCTGCATCACGAATCTCTCATAGAACATCATTAGGATCGGAGCTTCTCTGACCAATTTGTTTCATTGACAAGCCCATCTTCCAGGCATAATACATCCCTATGAAAGTGATAGGGAAAAATCCCCCCAAATGATATCCGAAAGCAAATGCAAGAGTCGTTGACTCTGTCACTTTAAAGACTCCGTTCAGCGCTATCATAGCCCCCAACTGAAAAGTTCCGAAGAAGCCAGGGCCAGCCGGAATTGCTACAGCTAGACCTACCACCCCCATGGTGAAAATGGCCGTTATAAATCCCTCTTCTATACCAAAGGCCCTGAAGCCAAACCAAAATGACCAGGCGTGCCAAAGCCAAAATCCATAGCTCCAAAGTAACGCACGACTAAAAAGTTTCAGATCTCGCAATAAACTCAGGGCTTCAAGAAAAGATTCTAATGCTCCCACTATCCGAAGCCCTAAATCATTTCTTTTTTTTAGGAATACTTTGCGTGCCAGTTCTAAGAAAAACCGAGGGAATATTGCGAATAAAATCAGTACTACAAAAAAACCCGCAATCAACCGAAGGGTAGAAAGCATTAAAGAACCACCTGTTCCAGACCAGATTTCTTCAGTCCCTGGGAAGGAGGGCATCATCGTTACCAAAAACAGCATCGAAAATACTGTTACTGAATCTAGAAACCTTTCTACGACTAAACTTCCTATTACTCCTGATGTAGAGATTGATTCCATTTTGCTTAGTGACACTGGTCGAACAATTTCACCAATTCGGAATGGAAAAAGATTGTTTGCGGCGAAGCCCATACTGACGGAAGCAAATCTAGATCGAAGACTCGTCTCCAACGCCATGGGCTCCAGTAGCACCTTCCATCGTAGCGCCCTAATTAAATATCCAAGTGTGCCAACCAAGACACAGAGAAACAAGTACCAGAAATTAGCATTAGCAATCTTTTCTATAACATCTTGATAGTTTTCCCCCCTAAGTACCCACCACACCAGAAAAACACTGACAAATATTCCAAATGCACCCAACAATGACTTTCTCATATCTACAGATATCTATCGCAACTTGGAGAAATCAACATTTTCATTTCTTTCACAGCCCGATCTAAACCCACCAGAATAGCTCTAGAAATGATGGAATGCCCTATATTGAGCTCTTCTAGAAACGGTATCATCGCAACAGGGCTAACATTTTCATAGGTTAGGCCATGGCCTGCGTGTACCCCCATCTCCTTTTCAGAAGCTAGCTTGGCAGCATCTGTCAATCTGGCCAATTGCCGTTCCACTATTTCCAGACTATTCGCGTTCGCATATTCGCCTGTATGTAGCTCTACGGCATCTGCGCCTAGGTCACTGGATATAGAAACTGCTGCTTCATCAGGATCAATAAAAAGAGCCGTCCTGATTCCGCTACTAGAAAGCCTGCCTATGGCTCTTCCAATATTGCTTCTAACAACTTTATCCCCTAAAGCCAATCCACCTTCTGTTGTAAGCTCTTGTCTTTTCTCTGGAACTAGAGTCACCTGCATTGGTTGAATCTCACAGGCGATATCCAATACCTTCTTTTCCGAGGCAATCTCCAAATTCACCCCAGTCCTGACCGTTTCCATCAAAATGCGAACATCCCTCTCATTAACGTGGCGTCTATCCTCACGTAAATGCACAGTGATTCCATTTGCCCCTGCAAGCTCCACTAAAACCGCAGCTCTAACTGGATCAGGTTCGTCCGTTCCTCTCGCCTGACGTACTGTTGCCACATGATCGACATTGACATAAAACCTCATTTGCACACCTCCGACCCTTCAGCCATTGTTTCCCATTCTCCACAACACTTCATCCTAAGCCGTGCTCCTTTATCAATACTATGTCCTCTGATTTCAGCAAACGACCTGCTAATTTCTCTGGAATTCGTACTTCTATTGAGGTGTATTGTCCCTCATATTCTTGATTTAGAATCTCACCAGATTCATATAACATAGCCAGACGTTCTCCATCACTAACTCTCAATCGTAATGAAAGATGCCTGAAAGACTCCTGTAACTGAGACCTCATTGCAGTTTTCAATATCTCCAATGAACCTTCTCTGCGAGCTGAAACAAAAACGGCTGGCTGGACCTCTTCTCTTCTGACTTGATATTTTAGATCTATTAGTTCTTGGTTTTCAATAGAGTCAATTTTGTTAAACACTAGAATTTGTTGAATCTCTCCAAGGCGTAGCGTTTCGAGAACATCGTCTACAACTGCTCGTTGACTGGCCCAATCGACCTGAGACGCATCGATAACGTGTATCAGCAAGTCTGCCTCCCTGATACCCTCTAATGTAGATCGAAATGAAGCCACTAAATGATGTGGCAGTTTCCTTATAAAACCTACCGTATCTGTAATCATCCCTGCAAAACCATCACCTAATTCTACTTTTCTGATTTTAGAGTCTAACGTAGAAAATAAACGGTTTTCAACCAATACATCCCTTTGGGAAAGAGCTCTCAGCAAAGAAGACTTCCCTGCATTTGTATACCCGACAAGAGCAGCTTGGAATTCTCCTTTTCTGGATTTCCTGCGATTCGATCTTGCTATATTTAGAGCTTCAAGTCTTTTTCTAAGAGTGGTTATCCTACGTCCAATCAACCTTCTGTCTGTCTCTATCTGGGTTTCACCTGGACCACGTAGGCCTATCCCACCTCTTATCCGAGAGAGGTGGGTCCACATTCTTCTTAACCGGGGCATCAGATATTGCAACTGAGCCAACTCGACTTGCATCTTAGCTTCCCTACTCCTGGCCCTCTTCGCAAAAATATCCAAAATCAATTCGGATCGATCCATTACTCTTACCCCAAGGTAATCCTCTATTGACTTTCCTTGCAGTGGTGTCAGCTCATCATCAAAAATAACTAGTTCCGCTGCTGTAGCTGTCACCTTTAAAGCCAATTCCGCAATTTTACCTTTTCCAATCAAAAATCGCGGATTGCGCTTAATAATTCTTTGAAACACCGTACCAACGACTTCTCCTCCTGCAGCATTAACCAGCCGAGAGAGCTCCAGTAGATGATCTTCCATCTCCTGAATACCGATGGTTTTGTTTGGTGCCCCTACAATAAGAGTCCTGTCCGAAGCTTCTGTGCTCACAACCACCGCCAGAGCGCTTCAGTCGGCAACATTTTTTCCTTCAGACCTCTCCAATTCTACTGCGATATCAATCAATATCTCATAACTGTTAAGGCCTGGGTCATTTAGCACCTTCTTTAATAATTCCATAAGAATCCCACCAAGCCGTCGCCCAGGGCTTATTCCTGCTTCTTGTAGATTAGTTCCATTTACTGCCAGATCGGATAATGTCAGAGGTGGCTTTTCCTTCAGTATACTCCGAATGAAACGGATTCGGCTTGAGACATCCCGCCAGTTTTTAGGATCAGGCCTTCTATCAACCCTGGTTTCAGCAATCCACATGCGACAAAGATCATTAAATTGAGCCAGGCCAACTTGATTCAGCCAGATCCTACATTGTTTTGGATCCTCTGTCGGAGTTTCTAGCAACCTTGCCCAGACTAATCTAGCCGTTCGCTTGGTGTCAGAATTTGAAAACCTTAATCTGTGCATCAAATCTTCCACTGAGGATCTAACCACTTCGGGTTTGACATCTTGACCTGAACCAATTGCTGAGAACAATAAAGCTAAACGTAATAAAGGACGACTGGGAGACACTTTGTCGCAGGCACGTGCGCACTCGGAGAAACCAATCGTCTCAGAATCAAGTTTGCCTGCACTAGAGCAGAATTCTGGAAACAACTTGGCAATTACCCCAGAAATTGCATAATAATTTAGAGCGACAGATGGTGTTTTAGCTTTGCCCAAAACCTTCATCATCTCTTCTTGTATCCGCTCTGAAGAGAGATGATGAAGTTCTGGAACAGTCGTTAAGAGAGCATCCCAAGTATCCCGTTCTATTTCTAGGTCAAACTGTCCCGCAAAGCGAAGTGCCCGCAAAACGCGCAGTAGATCCTCGGCAAACCTTTCTTTAGCGGAACCTACAGTCTTAAGTTTACGTTGTTCAAGATGTTTGCGACCATCGAATAGATCCAACATTCTTCCAGTATGTGGACTCCACGCCAAAGCATTCAAAGTAAAATCTCTTCTAGCCAAATCCTCTTCAATGCTTTCAGCAAAGGCCACCACTGCCCGTCGACCAAAGTGTTCTATGTCTTTGCGAAATGTAGTAACCTCATAAAGAACACCATCGCTAGCTATCACACCTACAGTTCCGTGCTCAATCCCAATAGGAACTGTTCGGGGGAAAATATCACATATCTGCTGTGGACGAGCCAGTGTGGCCAAATCCCAATCTTCGACAGGTTCGCCGAGCATGGCATCACGGATAGCCCCACCTACCACCCATGTATCAAAACCCGAATCTTTAAGTTTCTGAAAGATCCAAAGCACTGCTCCCGGAACACTACTCTCTAGAATCTGTTCCTGCCTTCAAAATATCAAAGATTATGTAAAGAGCTGATTCCATGTCCACATCGTCTTCCTTCATGGCAAACTCGCATGCATAGGTCACAAGAGCGTCAACGGCTAACAAGCGGAAAGCCTCCTCCTTGGCTTGACCTCTCGATCCAGTCATTCTTTCCAAATTCCTAATCGAAATTTCCGCTAAAGACTGAGAACTTACTGGTCCACTGCCTTGCTTGCCAGCAAGCAGTACTAGACGCTCCCACAGAGGATCTGGTACTCCTAAAGGACGCGTACTTAGAGAGAAGCTCTTCAAAATCTACTCCTTCTCTTTGACCGGAGACATCGAAAACTTAATATTCATCTCCCCCATAGATGATTCAAGCACCTGTTGTCCATAGCCAAGACCGAATTCCATCTCGCTGGGCCCTT
>TARA_B110000116_G_scaffold270857_1_pt1 | contig 12981 bp, 14 predicted proteins | sample TARA_B110000116 | Tara Oceans TARA_B110000116 (sample SAMEA4397355) | marine metagenome | biome: Polar Biome; feature: [ZZZ] marine water layer (ENVO:01000295); material: water (ENVO:00002006), including particulate matter (ENVO:01000060) such as... | depth 199 m
GATCTAGATATGGTTGAGAGGGTTGGTGAACGCTTAGGACCTGATGATTTCACTAACCCAAACTATAGGACCATTTTCAGACTGTTACTTGAGCAGTCTGATTTTACCGAAATCTTAGGGAGATTGGATCCATTAGCCAGTTCGATTTTTCAGGATATCTTGTCAAATTCAAGAGATTTAAGTGAAACGGTTCGAGAAAGGATTTTTGTGGACTTGGTAAACAGAATATTGAGTAGTAAGATGCAAAAGAAGATGGATCACATTGACCAGCTGATAAGAGATAATGAAGATGAGGAAACACTTACTCAATTGTTGGCTGAGAAGATAGATTTGGGTCAGGAACGCCGAGAGCTAGGGACAGATTGGTCTGCAGTAACACGGAAGACATTTAAGTGAACTTTAATGAGAAATTTTAGAATGAAGAGAATTTTATGACATCACAAGAAAGAGCCTCCCTGAAAGAGTTGCAATCGTTAGATACCCAACTTGGAATTATTCGTTCTACCATGGACAATTTTGAGGTCAAACTTGAGGGGCTCGAAGCCCCTACTTTGAGGTTGGGAAAAGAGATAGAAGCCCTAGAAAAAAGGGTCAAAGAACTATCTCTCGAAGAAAGGCGACTGGAGTTGGTTATTCAAGAGAAACGTGATAGATCGCAGAAACTAGTGGAGCGAATGAATCAGGTTCGTAACCTACGGGAAGAGACTGCAGTTCATGCAGAATCAGACATGGTTAAGCGGGCTCTTCAAAATGATGAGCAGGATGCTTTGAGTGTGTTAAATCAAATAAAAAAAATGACTGAGCGTATCAGCGAACAGAAAGAAACTCACAGTGGATCACTAGCAGAGATGGAGCCTCTCCGCGAAAAGCTGATGTCTGAAAGAGAGGGCGCAGAGCTAACCCTTGAGAAACTTAGTGGAGAAAGGGAAAGACTTGCAGAAACACTAAACGTAGATGAAAGACAAATGTATGACAGAATAATGCGAGGAAAAATAAAGATAGCCGTCTCTGATCTCACTGAAGATGGAGCTTGTGGCCACTGTTACAGCATGGTGCCTCTCCAAACTCAAAACGAAATTCGTCATGGTGAAAGTTTGATCAGATGTGAGGATTGTGGAGTTATTCTGACTCCACAATCTGACGAGGCTGACTCTGAGGTGGGTTTAGAAACAAATACCGAAGAGTTTGACGAGTCTCTAATGTCAGGTGCAGAACCCCAAGAAGTTGAGAGCCTGGAAGCATCTGATACTTAATTCATAAGGGGCAGTGAAAATTCATTCAGGGGTATCATGGACAACAAAAATGTCGATCGGTTTGGTCCATGAGCTTTACTTACTCGGTAAACCCTCAGTGGAAAGAACCAGACTCACTAGAGACGAGAGCTGTTGAGCTACTGGAGTCAGAACTCTCGCTTCCGTCCATGCTCTGCCACCTCTTGGTGGCCAGGGGTTATCACAATCCAGACCTTGCGAAGGCCTTCCTTAGACCCACTTTGGAGAATATTCAGGACCCTAGTGCGCTCTTGGGAATAACTGAGGCAGCACAGCGACTAATAGGAGCTATCCAAAAGGGAGAGACCATTTTTGTCCACGGGGATTATGACGTCGATGGAATAGTAGCAACTGCTTTGTTGACTCGTTGGATTCAAAGATTGGGTGGAAATTGTATTCCCTTTGTACCTAATCGGCTGACGGATGGGTATGACTTTGGTTCTGCGGGTTTAGGACAAGCTCTTAAATCTAGGGCCAAGGTGGTCATTACGGTCGACTCTGGGATTCGTGCACATGAGACTGTATCAAAAGCTAAAGCTTTAGGGATTGATGTTATAATTACTGATCATCACACTCCAGCAAACAATTTGCCAGAGGCAGTTGGTGTGGTTAATCCTAATCAGCTCGGATGTGATTATGTCAACAAAGGACTCTGTGGTACGGGAGTCGCTTATCGACTGTGTCAGATCCTGGCTATAGAGATTGGGATTCCCGATGAAGAATTACATGCTTACTTGGATTTTGTAGCTCTTGCAACTATTGCAGACGTCGTGCCTCTCAATGAAGAAAATAGAACTTTGGTGAGATATGGTCTTAAGGTTCTGCGTGACTCCAAGAATTGCGGCTTAAAAACACTTATCGGTGCTATTAACAAACCAATTGATGCCTTGGATTCAGGTTATGTGGCTTTCCAGGTAGCTCCCCGTATAAATGCAGCTGGGAGGATGGGTGAAGCAAAAACAGCCCTAGATCTCTTGATGACAGACGAGAAGGAATACGCCGATAAACTAGTGCAAGAATTGGAACATCAGAATATCAAAAGACGAAAAGAGGAATCAAGAATTCTCGACGAAGCTTTGGATTTATTGGCGGAAAACTTTGATTCCCAAGTAGATTTTGGAGTGGTTCTCTTCGCTGAGGGATGGCATCCTGGTGTCATCGGAATAATAGCATCACGGATAGTAGAACGAATACATCGACCTACTGTCTTACTTTCAATATCTGGAGATGAAGTTCGTGGCAGTGCCAGATCAATTCCCGGGTTTGATTTACTGACATCCTTGAATGCTTGTGGAGGTCACCTGGAAAGGTTTGGTGGACACCGAGCTGCAGCTGGATTAACTCTACTTCCATGTAAAATAGATGCTTTCAAGAGAAGTTTTAACGCTGAAGTCAGTAAGCATTTAGGAGTGGAAGATTGCCGACCTATGTTAAAGCCGGATATAGAAATCAAGTTGTCAGAGATAAACCGAAGAACTTTTCATCTGCTTTCCTATTTTGGTCCTTATGGAATATCCAATCCTACCCCTCTATTCCTTGTGCGAAATGTCGAATTGATAAGTTCAATCAGAAAAGTGGGGAAGGATCATGTAAAACTGCGCGTTCGACAACTCGATAAGGAGTTTGATGCGATCGGATTCAATATGGCTAACAGGGTTTCACCTGAGAGTCTTAAGGGTGGTCTTCTAGATATGGTCTTCAAACTCCGAGAGAATTCATACCGGGGTAAATCCCAAATAGAGTTGCAGTTTTTAGACTTGCGTTTGTCAGAGGACAATCGTCCTGTGACAGTTGGAGATCATCCTTGAGAATAATTGCTGGAAGATGGAAAGGACGTAGATTGAGGTCGCCTACGGGTCGTGCAATTCGTCCGACGCGGGACCAAGTCAGGGAAGCGTGGATGAGTTCATTAGGAAATGACATTGTTGGAGCTAGCGTCCTGGACTTGTTCGCTGGATCTGGAGCATTGGGGCTAGAGGCACTCAGTAGAGGCGCCAAGAGTGCAGTCTTTGTTGAATCCAGTCCATTTTCTATGGATATCTTGAAACAAAATGTCGATCTTCTAGGAGTTGATTCCGAGGTGACCATAGTCAAAAGTGACGTTATGAATTATATAAAACGTTTGGGCAAATTGGACTTCGATATTGCTCTTGCGGATCCACCCTATGGCAAAGGTTATGCACAAGAATTGATAGAAATTTTTCGGGGTCACCCATTCGCTTCACGATTGTGGGTTGAACATGCTAAAGATGAGGTAGATGAGTCATTCAGTGACTGTGGCCAACGTCACTATGGCAAAACTGTTATTTCTATTGTGGAGGCAGATTGATGAGCACTACAACTTCTAAATCAGTTATTTATCCTGGTTCTTTCGATCCTATTACAAATGGACATGAAAATGTAATTGAACGTTCATTAGATCTTTTCGAGAAAGTATTTGTTGCTGTCGCTAAAACCTCCAGCCATGATAAGCAGAGTCTCTTTAACCCCGAAGAACGTGCCGAGATCATTCGAGAACTTTTTCTAGGACAAGAGGGAGAGCGGGTCCAAGTAATTTTATTCGATGGCTTGCTAGTCGATTTAGCGAAAGAATTGCAAACACCTGTCATTATTAGAGGTCTTAGAGCTGTATCGGATTTTGAGTACGAGTTTCAGATGGCTCAGATGAACCGTCAATTAGAAAGTGAAATTGAAACTATTTTCTTGGCACCTGATCAACAGTATTCATTCTTGTCTTCTACGTTGGTGAGAGAAGTCGCTACTCTGGGTGGTGATGTTTCCGATTTCGTTTCACCACTGGTCCTCAAGAAAATGTCAGAGAGACTATGAATACAGAAGGGCCTTCTAGGTGACATTTCAGACTAGTAAGTTGGGACAGAGCGTCGCAGTAGTTCTTGGCGACAGATTGATTGTTGGTAATAGTAGGGCTCTGCTGAGGCAGGTGTTAAGCGAGATTCAAGAGGGTGAAACTAGTGTCACTATTGATTTCTCTAATACTACATTTGTTGATTCCTCCGGGTTGGAAACTCTAGTTTGTCTTGCAGAGAAAGTCCATGCTCAGAAGGGTGAGGTCATTCTGCTGAATTTCGATTCAGGTCTTAGATCTTTGATGGAGCTCACAGAGTTGGATAAGTTGTTCATTTTCGAAGGTCGTTGATCGACTGAAGCTCAACCGTTTTGATAACAAGAAGTAGATATGTATCGGTACAAGTGAAATAGATGGAGTCTCTGTACTCTGGAGTTACTTAGAGATTGACAGGATGGGCTGATGCGTGCTAAAAAATCTCTTGGACAAAATTTCCTTTTGGATGCTAATTTGCAACGGGCTATTGTCCGGATTCCAGATATTAGAAAATCCGATACTGTTCTGGAGATAGGACCAGGGACAGGAGCGCTCACGAAACATTTACTTGGTCGGTCTGAGCGTTTGATACTCGTAGAGTTGGATGATGAACTAGCGAAGTCTTTGCAAAGTTTCTCTCAGGATAGAGAGGATGTCGATGTAATCCACGAGGATTTTCTGCAGCTCGACTTGTCACAACTGGTGCAGAATTTTTCGAAGTTAGTAGTTATTGGCAATATCCCATACAACATCACCGCGCCGATAATCTTTAAATTGCTGGGTCGCCCTAGACCTCGGGAAATAGTTTTAATGGTGCAGAGGGAAGTTGCCGAGAGATTAATAGCAAAGGTCGGGACGTCGCAATATGGGGCACTATCGGTGGGCCTTCGTACTGTGGCGGAAGTCGAAAAAGTCCTTAATGTTCCGAGGAGAGCATTTAGGCCTGTTCCTCGAGTAGATTCTGCTCTAGTGAGAATTCGTCCGCTTGACCCTCCGCCAATGTCTCCACAAGACGAAAAATTCTTAAGAGTGGTAACCCGGTCAGCTTTTCAGTGGAGAAGGAAACAGATCCAGAAGACCTTGAAAGATCATCATGATCTCAAAATTCCAAAGGATGCGATAGAGGAAATATCTAGAAAAACGGGTTGGGATCTAAGCAGACGACCAGAAACTTTTGCACCGAAGGACTTCATTCGGCTAGCATCCATGACCAAGAAGTTCTTATTCACTTAGTGTCAATTTGCTGTTCGTCGTCCCCTTCTCTAATATTGTGAAGTATTTCACAAGTAGAAAAGCTTGAAATGGATGGTGAATGTCTAATAAAAAGAAAATAGCTGAGTCTGCTATTGGTCGCTTATCGGTTTATCTCCGTATCTTGGAAGATATAGTGGCTGCTGGTGAACCTACAGTTTCTAGTCAGACTATGGCCTCCCAGAGTGGAACCACTGCAGCCCAAGTGCGGAAGGATTTGTCTTTGTTTGGCTCTTTTGGAAGAAGAGGGCTAGGATATTCTTCCTCCGATTTGGTATCACGGATTCGGCAGATTCTAGGTTTGAATCGAAGATGGAAAACAGCTGTGATCGGACTGGGTCGCATCGGGTCAGCTTTGGTGGAGCACAGGGGGTTTTTCGATAGAGGTTTTGACATTGTGGCCTTGTTTGATACTTCTGATTTCAAAGTAGGCAGTAATTTACATGGATTGCAAATTCATCACATCGATAAAATCAGACATATCGTCTCTGATAAAAAAATAGAGATTGTGATTTTGGCTGTCCCAGTGGAAGCAGTGTCTGAGGTTATAGATCTGATCGGCAACTCTGATATCAAAGGGATCCTGAATTGGACTCCCACGAGGCTTGCAGTGCCTGATTCCATCGAGGTGAAGAATGTCAATATGGTTATGGAGCTGGAGGCATTATCTTTCAAATTGAGTCAGGAAGAATAGACTCATAGGACAAAGTAGAACCTTGGTTTTCGCAGAGGTCTGCTGTTCTTCAGGAATTGGAAGATTTGAGATGTTTTACTGTAATTTTCCCACATAGGCACAAAGAGGCGTGAATGCAAAATAAGGCCAGGGAACCAGTCATTATAAAAGGCTGCCGGACACCCATAGGTAAATTTCTAGGAGGACTTTCTGTTCTGTCCGCTTCTGATTTAGGAGCTCTTGTTATCAAAAGTCTTTTGGAGAAGACAGGGATTGATCCGAAGAATGTTGATGAGGTAGTGATGGGTAATGTGATTGGGACGGGAGTCGGACAAGCTCCAGCTCGTCAAGCGTCTATAAAGGGGGGTGTTCCTGAAAGCGTCCCAGCTTTGACTATTAATAAAGTCTGTGGTTCAGGTCTGAAAGCAGTCATGTTAGCAGCACAGGCTATTAGAGCTGGCGATGCAAACATGGTCATAGCAGGTGGTATGGAGTCGATGTCGAATGCTCCATTTTATCTTCGTGGTATGAGAGCCGGCGTGAAGTTTGGAAATCAAAAAATAGAGGACGCATTAGTGTCGGATGGTCTATGGTGTGCATTCGGCGACTGTCATATGGGGACACATGCGGAATATACCGCAAGAAAGGGAAGTATCAGCAGAGAAGAAGCTGATGAATTTTCTCTTAGATCTCACAACCTAGCGGTTCAGGCGGCGAGTCAGGGGAAATTTGAAAATGAGATCATTCCAGTAGCTTGTGAAAATGCTCAGCAGGATGTTGTTAATGATGAAGGCCCTCGAAAAGATACTTCCCTTAGTACCTTGGGGAGGTTGAAACCTGCTTTCCCAGATGCGGCAAGGGAATATCCAGGAGGGTTGACTATTACTGCTGGAAACTCCGCAGGTTTAAATGATGGAGCGGCTGGCTTTGTTGTTGCTTCCAGAGGGTTCGCCGAAGCCCACGGATTAGAGATAGAAGCCAGAATCACTGGATATGTTGCAAGTGGCCTGGAACCTAAGGACCTGTTCTTCGCTCCCGTGAAAGCTGTAAATGACCTGATGTATAAAGAAAAAAAGAAAATTTCTGATTATGGGCTTGTGGAACTAAATGAAGCATTTGCGGTACAGGCATTGGCCGACATCAGAGGCCTGAAACTAGATATGGATTTAGTGAACGTACATGGAGGAGCAATTGCCTTGGGTCATCCGATAGGGGCTTCAGGATCTCGAATCTTGGTAACCCTGTTGAGTGCTATGAAAGACAAAAATGTAGAAACTGGTTTGGCTACCCTTTGCTTAGGGGGTGGCAACGCAGTGGCTCTTTCTCTCGAAAAACTCTAGGACATTCTATCTAGGAAAAAATGATGGCAACAAAGGTGACGGTGATTGGGGGAGGAACCATGGGGTCTGGGATTGCTCAGGTTTGCGCTCAAAACGGAATAAAGGTTTCGATCTTTGATGTATCTAGGGAAGCGTTGACTGCAGCAATGGAAGAAATATCGAGAAACCTGGACCGTCAGATTCGTAAACACTCAATAGATGCTGATTCGAGAGACAGGATCCTTTCCTATATCGATCCAATAGCTGTATTAGAACAGGCAATCAATGAATCGGATGTAATCATAGAGGCTATCCCCGAAAAGAGGGAATTAAAATTAGAGTTATTTGGAAGATTAGGTCGCATGACTAATGCTGATGTTGTTTTAGCTAGTAATACTTCATCGATTTCTATCACTGCATTGGGAACCGAAGCTGGGGATCCTGGAAGAGTTATTGGTATGCACTTTATGAATCCAGTGCCTGTGATGAGATTGGTTGAAGTCGTGCGAGGCGCAGAGACTAGCGATGAGACAGTGGAAAGCGTCATAGATTTTTCGACCGAATTAGGGAAAGCTCCAATCCTGGTGAACGACTTTCCCGGTTTCGTTTCAAATCGTGTGTTGGCACCAATGATTAATGAGGCAGCTTTTGTATTCATGGAGGGAGTGGCCGATCTTGAAGCCATTGATCAAGTGATGACCTTGGGTATGAATCATCCTATAGGTCCTTTGGCTTTAGCAGACCTTATAGGTATAGATGTATTGTTGAGTATTTTGGAGGTTCTGCATAAAGAACTAGGAGATGATCGCTATCGGCCGTGCCCGTTGATTCGAAAGTATGTTTCCGCTGGTTGGCTGGGTAGAAAAACGGGCAAGGGTTTCTACGAGTATCCAGAATAATCGACCAAATGAGTCCAGTCGATTGGACGATAGTAGCTTTACAAAATTTTATGAAAGACGGACCGAACAGTCCGATCCACGTTGATGGTCACTTGGGGATGAGGGTGGTTTTTGGAAGATGAAGAAATAGATCGGACTGTGTTCATTCTAATCATGAGGTATTGGGAATATGGGTAGTCTAGAATTTGTTGATCCTGAAGTTTTTAGTTTGACCCAAAAGGAGGTTGAACGACAAGGGAATCAGTTGGAGCTTATCGCTAGTGAAAATGTAGCCTCTAAAGCAATATTGGAAGCTATGGGTACAGTTCTTGTTAACAAATATGCCGAAGGCTTGCCAGGCGCACGCTATTATGGAGGCTGTGAGTATGTCGACGAGGTCGAAGATCTTGCTAGAAGGAGGTTGGTTGATTTGTTCGCCGCTGAACATGCCAATGTTCAACCACATTCAGGAGCACAGGCTAATTTGGCAGCCTATTTCAGTTTCGTCGATCCTGGAGATACTATTTTAGGTATGGATCTGAGTCATGGAGGACATCTGACCCATGGCTCAAGGGTTAACTTTAGCGGTCGGTTCTACAAGGCAGAAAAGTATAAAGTCAGTGAATCGGACGGCTTAATAGACTATGACGCACTGCATGACCAGGCTTTGAAGGTTCGACCCAAGATGATAATTGCAGGAGCCAGTGCTTACCCTAGGGTCATAGATTTCGCCAAATTCAGGGATATTGCTGACGAGATTGGAGCCTATCTTATGGTTGATATGGCTCATATAGCTGGACTTGTTGCAGCTGGATTGCATCCAAATCCAGTCGAGCACGCTGATGTGGTTACCGCTACGACCCATAAGACCTTAAGAGGACCAAGAGGAGGGTTAATCCTCTGTAAATCTGAACATGCTCGCGCCATAGATAAATCTGTATTTCCTGGCATTCAAGGAGGTCCTTTGATGAATGTCATAGCTGCCAAAGCGGTGGCATTCAAGGAAGCTCAAGAACCTGCGTTCAGGGAATATCAGGGCCAAGTAATAAGGAACGCACAAGCTCTAGCCCAGGGTTTGTTGGAAGAGGGGGTTTTTGTGGTTAGCGGTGGGACAGATAATCACCTACTGCTGGTGGATTTAAGAAAAAGTCATCCAGAGTTAACTGGACAGGAAGCGGAACGAGCACTGGAAGAAGCAGGTATAACTGTTAATAAGAACACCGTTCCTGGAGAAACTCGTTCTCCATTTGTTACTTCGGGACTGCGCGTAGGCACACCTGCAGTTACCACAAGAGGGTTGAAAGTGGAGGATATGCAGCAGGTAACTAATTGGATGGTTTCGGCACTATCAAATCCCTACGATCGAGATCATCTCAGTTGCATACGCAAAGAAGTTGAGGAGCTCTGCCACAATTTTCCATATGCTTCTCAATTCTCTTTAGAGACTTAATGATTGGAGAATGTGATCTGGCGTAAGAAGGAGATCGGAGACAGATTTGCATATGGCAAAACTTCAATTCGCAGACGAGATCATGGATCACTTGAAAGAGTGCTATCCCCAATTTCACGGGAACGCCTATTTATTCCTCTTGTCTGCTTTTGAGGGTTTTCTGGAGAGTCTCGGAGAGAGTCGTCACTTGGAAGGTGGGGAATTGGCTCATGGGGTTCGGCAGTTGGCATTAGAAAGGTTTGGACCTATGGCCAAGGTAGTTCTGGAACATTGGGGAATAAGCAGGACTGAGGATTTAGGAGACATTGTTTATGCTTTGATTGACTGTGGCGTTTTAGTTCAAGAATCTGGAGATTGCAGGGAGGATTTTTGTGACGTATTTGATTTTGAAGAAGTATTTGAAAAGAATTATCCGTGGAGTCCAGAGAACTAGCGTCCCTGGATGTGCAATTCAACTGTGTGGAGGGGTAAGATATGTCTAAAGAATCTGAGTTTCCTGGATGTTTGAAGTGTAAAGAAGGTGTGTTATTACCCCTCTCAGACTATGGTCGTGACGGAGCGTCAATTCGCTATAAGGCTTGGGCTTGCTCTAATCCTGAATGTGGCTTCAACCTCAGGATCGACAATGGTGAGATTTCTCTAGGCCGAGATATCGGTCAGAGTTACAAATAGACTTTCGTTCATAGTGTTGATTTATTTATTGGGTTCACAATTAATAGGACGTTAGCTTGACCCCCTGCGTGCCACTTAGGCCCTTTGGAAAATCAGTTGTTTGGGCTCCTACTGGGCCAGAGGCTTCAGCCTTTGATAAACTGGCCATTTTTGAAATGGAAGTTCCAGAAAGAAGTTTGATGGAAAGTGCTGGTCGTTCGGCAGCACAACTGCTGGAGAAACTTTTTCCAACAGGGGAAGTAACAGTGGTGGTGGGTTCTGGAAACAATGGAGGGGATGGCCTTATCCTGGCCAGGACTTTGCAGTCTTGGGGAAGAGAAACCAAGGTGGTCGGTGTCGGAGAACACTTACTTGACAGTAGATTGGGTAATGGTTGGCCGATGGAGATAGGTGGCACAGAAACATTTTCCAGCAGTCCGTCCCTGATTGTGGATGCAATACTGGGTACCGGTATGGTTGGAAAACCGCGGAAAGAACAATCTAAAGCTATTCAGTCCATCAATCGCTCCGAGTGTCCAGTTCTTTCACTGGATGTGCCATCAGGTCTTAATAGTGACAATGGCAAGGCTTTAGGAGAAATAATTTCAGCGGATGTTACGATAGCTTTTGGATGGCCAAAATTAGGGACTCTCCTTCAAGAAGGGAGAGGGCAAGTAGGTCGTTTGATCGCCATAGAGATAGGGTTGCCCCCCCCTGGTCCAGCTTCTTTTGGTGCGACGGTTGTGACACCAGGATGGGCTTTAGGAACAAAACCTATACGCAGATATGATAGTCACAAAAACAGTGTTGGATCATTGTTATTAGTGGCAGGGCAGGCTGGTATGGCGGGTGCGGCAGTGTTATCGGCGAAAGGTGCCCTAAGGGGTGGTTTGGGCCAGCTTAGGATTATTTCAGATAAAGGTAATAGAGCGGTCATACAGAGTGCTGTCCCAGAAGCGATTTTTATTTCTTTTGATGATTATGAAGCAATAAAGTATGCGATCAGCAAGTCTGATGCTTTGGCTATAGGTCCAGGACTGGGTTGTTCTTCACAAGTTGGAAGTTTATTGAAAATGTTATGTGAATGTGAAGACAATCCACCTGTTCTGCTAGATGCAGATGGTCTGAATTTAGCTACTGACGGGAACGGTCCAACAATTAAAGATTGGACTTTTGAGAGAAATGTTTTACTGACTCCACATTTGGGTGAAATGGCTCGGCTTTCAAGTCTCTCTCCAGAATTTATTGAGTCGGACAGAATTGTTGTTACTAGGGAATTTGCCGAAAAAAATGGAGCTACAGTCTTGTTAAAAGGCCTGCCGTCAGTGGTTGTTCCACCACTAGGTACTGTTTTGGTAGATAGTATGGCCAGTTCTGACCTTGCCTCTGCGGGTATGGGGGATCTGCTGACTGGTTTTATCGGAGCTCTTTTGGCGCAAGGATTGCAATGTGATGTTGCAGGAGCATTGGGTCTATATATGATTGGGCGAGCTGCGGCCAGGACGGAGTTAGGCCCCTGTTTGGTTCCCACAGATATACTTCCAGAATTACCAGAAGTGTGGAAAGAACAAAGCGATGGAGAAAATAATTTAGGGTTGCCTTTTGTAATTTTTGATCAGGATGCTCCCAGATGAAGGATCGAGATTTAAGTCTAGAGAGTACAGTAACAGAAACGGATCTGATAGCGAGAATTCTCGCTGGTGTGGAGGGCTTGAATTCACGCATTCTTTTAGGTGCAGGGGATGATGCGGCTGTTTTCGAAAACGGGCAGACTGCAATTAGTACTGATTTGACCATAGAGGATGTCCATTTTAGTCGAAATTGGATTGGCTTGCATGAGGTTGGCTTCAGGGCTGTGATGTCTGCTATTAGTGATCTTGCAGCTATGGCAGCTGATCCATTTGGGGTACTGATCTCTTTAGCTCTTCCAAAGAAAGACTCCAAGGCGGTTTTTGAAGGGTTAAGAGGCGGTATCCACGAAGCTTTAAAAAAGGTTGGAGCATCTTTGATCGGAGGTGATTTGAGTAGATCTCCTGGACCGATCGTTATAGATGTTACTGTTCTGGGTGAGGCAAGAGATTTGGTCACTCGGACAGGTATTTCTAGTGGGGATGAAGTTTGGGTTACTGGTGTTTTAGGCGGATCTGCAGGAGCCGTGAACATCTGGCTAGATGGAGGAGATCCGAACACAGAATTAAGAAATGCCTTTGCAAGACCTCCGTTCAGAGTTCCAGAGGCGCGCTGGTTGGTAAAGAATGCAGGGATTAGGACGATGATAGATTTATCTGACGGCCTCCTTAGGGATGCTGGTCACTTGGCCCGTGCTTCTGGGGTACGCATTGTGATCGAGTCAAAAAAAGTTCCTCTACATCCAGGCCTTGATGCTGGTATTGCCTTGCGTCTTGGGATGTCTGGAGGGGAAGACTACGAGCTATGTTTGGCTTCTAAGGAGGGGGTTTTGGGTCCATTAGTAGAGACTTTCGAAAAACAATTCGGTTTAGGATTGACTAGGGTAGGTTATGTTGAAACAGGTTCAGGGATTGAGATAAAGGGAACAGAGGGCAATGTAGGGCCTCCGGCAAACAGCATCTTGGGTTTTGATCATTTCTCGGTCTAGGAGTAATTAGTGCTTAGATCTACTTGGGT
>TARA_B110000116_G_scaffold80963_1_pt1 | contig 12940 bp, 14 predicted proteins | sample TARA_B110000116 | Tara Oceans TARA_B110000116 (sample SAMEA4397355) | marine metagenome | biome: Polar Biome; feature: [ZZZ] marine water layer (ENVO:01000295); material: water (ENVO:00002006), including particulate matter (ENVO:01000060) such as... | depth 199 m
CTGACGGAAGCTAACTTTGACGTGCTAGAGGCTTTGGAATCGTTCGCGGGGGAGCACGGCCACACAATGGTCGAGTTGGCGTTCGCCTGGTTGCTTGGCCACCCGGAGGTTTCTTCCGTAATTGCAGGGGCGACTCGTATCGAGCAGATTGAACAGAACGCTGCTGCGAGCGAATGGGAGCTTACGGCCGAGGAGATGACGGAGCTGGACGCTATTCTGCCGGGTACGCCCGGACCGGGAGTTGGCAACCTTCCACGAAGGCGTGGACTTTAATTCGGTAGCTCTGATCCCTTAGTCCCTCTTTAGAAAATTAGGAGTAACAGGTGCCTGAAGGTCGACACATTCTTGCGATCGATCAGGGTACGACCAGTACGCGTGCCATCGTTTTTAACGATGAGGCGCGCCCCGTAGGTTCTGCCCAGGTTGCACTTGAGCAGCACTTCCCGCAACCGGGCTGGGTGGAGCACGACCCGTCGGAGATATACAGTGGCGTGGTAAGCGTTGCCCGGCGCGCGGTTGAAAAATCCGGCCTTGGGTTGGATGAAATCGCGGCGATTGGTATCACCAACCAGCGCGAAACGGTCGTGGTGTGGAACCGATCTACCGGCGAACCTGTATCGAACGCGATCGTGTGGCAATGCCGGCGTACGGCCGATGATTGCGCTGAACTTATTCGTGCCGGGCATGCGGACGACATACGTGGTCGCACGGGCCTCGTCGTGGATCCGTACTTCTCCGCCACAAAACTTCGATGGCTGCTCGATCGAATCCCGAATGGTCAGCGCAGGGCGGAGGACGGAGAGCTTTGTTTCGGCACGGTCGATTCCTGGTTGATGTATCGGCTCAGCGGCAGGCAGAGCCACGTCACGGACGTTAGCAACGCATCCCGCACGATGCTACTGAATATCCATGACCTTGATTGGGATCCGGCCATGTTGGCATTGTTCAACGTGCCGAAGGCGATCCTCCCGGAGGTGCGGCCCTCTGCCGGAGATTTCGCAATCACTGACGGCTCGGAGTTTGGTGGGGAGATTCCGGTCACAGGTGTTGCCGGGGATCAGCACGCGGCGCTTTTCGGGCAGGCTTGCTTCAAGAGTGGGATGACAAAGTGTACGTATGGGACGGGCGCTTTTGTACTGACGAATGCCGGGGGTAGGGTGCCATCTCCGGAATCTGGAATACTGGCAACGGTTGGCTGGCAGGTTGGCTCCAAACGGACGTATGCAAGTGAGGGTGGCGTTTTCGTTACGGGAGCGGCCGTGCAGTGGTTACGGGATGGGCTAGGGATCATCGGTTCGGCATCTGACACGGACGATATGGCGGAGATGCTGGGCGACAACGACGGCGTGTATATGGTCCCTGCGTTCGTCGGCTTAGGCGCGCCCAGATGGGATCCGGGTGCGCGGGGCACGATAACCGGGTTGACCCGGGGTTCGTCCGCTGAGCACCTGGCGCGTGCGGCGCTGGAGTCGACGGCCTATCAAGTGAGGGACGTAATACACGCGATGTCTCCGTCTGGCCGGACTTCTTCTACTCCGCTTCGCGCGGATGGCGGACAGACGGCGAGTCGATTTTTGATGCAATTCCAGGCAGACATCCTAGATAGGCCAGTAGAGGTATCCGAGATCGCTGAAACCACGGCGATCGGGGCGGCGTTCCTGGCCGGACGTGGAATCGGACTGTGGCGCAGCGACGGTGAGCTCACGCGCCTGCTACGAACTGGAGCGCGTTACGATCCGGCCATGGCCGAGGGGCAGCGGGCACGCCTTATAGCGGGCTGGTATGACGCTTTGGAGCGTACGGCCAGCGTCATCGGTTAACGGGTTTGTGGACTCTTAACAAACAGCACGGTGTCAGGAACGTATCAGGCGGCCGCAATGTCGTCGACGGATTTTTGTTTAGCAGCATTTCCAGCAGGAATCTGTTCCGGTACAAGGGATCGTACGCTTGAATTCAAGGCTGATAACGAGGCTCTGCTAGAAAATGTCAATGCACCGATTAAAACCTACTCGCGAGGTTAACCCTAGGTTACCGCTTTACGTTGTTCGGCCAATTCTGCATCCGGCACTGTCACTGGGGCGACGGTCTGAAGAACTGCATATGTATCCAGGCCGGGTCGTTGTGTAGCATTGCCTTGTTTTTCAACGTAGACGCCCGGCGACAGTCACCCACGGGCCGAACTGAATCCACAGATTGAAACAGGAATATGAAACTAGGATTGAATCTCTCCGATGTTGTTCATTCAGATAAGGGCGAGCATCAGTCGGTCGTATACCAGGGATGCGACACGATGGTCTCTACGGGCGCCTCTTCGAGTGGCGGCGGGACCCTGTTTGCAAAGAATAGTGATCGCCCGTCTCACGAAGCGCAGCCTCTTGAGTTACATGCGGCAGAACGTTCCGTTGTATCTGGAACGCAGTTTGTGGAGATCGATGGTTCGGCTGCGGCATATCGGCATATCGGCTCCCGTCCGGACTGGTGCTGGGGGTATGAACACGGGTTCAACGAACATCAGGTGGTGATCGGTAACGAGGCGCTTCCCACTCTTCTCCCGGAGACGGATGAGCCGAAGTTGGTCGGTATGGAGATAGTGCGGCTAGCGCTCGAGCGTGGATCGACTGCGCAAGAGGCCGTGAACGTGATCACGGGCCTCGTTGAAAAGCATGGCCAGGGAAAATTTTCAAATAACGCCGGGGTGCGGACCTACGACAATATTTACATGGTGGTTGACCCCGGCGCGGCATATGTCGTTGAAGCTATTGGTCATGATTGGGCAGTCTGGCAGGTGTCCGGCGTACACAGCATCAGCAACGTCAGCCGAATGAATGGCGATGCAAGAATATCGAAAGGCGCACAGACTACGGCGATACACCACCGTTTGTTTGACCCGGGTAGCGGGGCAGATTTCTCATGGTCGGCTGCGTACTCTGCGGTCGATAACGCAAAGTCCGGAGCGCGTAGGCAGTCCCGTTCATCCTCAATCCTTGGGCATCATGATGGCGGGATAGATTTCGGCAAACTGATGCTCACGTTGTCTGATCACGGTGCCCCGGAATCAGACCCGGCTAAATTCGAGTCGATTCCCGGCGACCTCCGTGGGATCTGCACGCACCCTCAGCACGAGGGTGGTGTGACGGCCGCAAGCCTCGTAGCGGATCTGTGTGCTGACGAGTCACGTCTCCCGGTCTACTGGTGTGCAATGTATTCGCCGTGCATGGCGCTGTTCTTCCCGGTGTTCATAGAGGGAGAGTTACCTGATGCGTTGTCGATCGGTGGGAGCACCCACTCAAAAGAGAGCCCATGGTGGATGTTTCACGCACTTGGGCAGGTTGGTTTTGCCGCTGGGCCAGACCGAATGAAGGAGATTCACGAGGGTTGGTGGGATCTTCAAAAGGGCATGTTCGGATCGGCTTACGCAATGGCAGCACAGGGTCGAGAGATGATCGACGCCGGCGACAAGGACAAAGCAAACGAGATGCTTACCAGGTACATGGCGGATAACACCGACAACATGCTCCGAGTGGGACGTGAAATGCTCAGTTCCGCGGCTGTTTGACCGCGTTGACTGAGTTCAACCGCAGGGACGCTTTACTGGCGGCGATCACGGCATGTGGCGCCGCGGCCGAGGTCCTGTTGGCGCGTTTTCGTGATGCGGGTGACACCACTCTTGAGCGTTGCTTTAAATCGGACGGGGGCATCGTAACAAACGCCGATATTGCAGCAGATGAGGCGATTGCGGAGGCGCTCGGGACATACGATGTGACGGGCCGAATAGAGTCTGAAGAGAGTACGGCGGGCTCCGAAAACTCGGAACTACGGTGGGTGGTCGATCCACTGTGTGGCACTGCACCGTACGCCGCCGGGTTGGGCCACTGGGGTGTGAATGTGGCGTTGATGGATAGATCCGATCCTCTGCTGGGCGCCATCACTGTGCCCACGATGCGGGAGACGCTGACCTCCGTATCTGGTCGAGGTGTGTCCCGAAATGGCAAGCCATGGTCTCCTGAACCGCCTTTCGGAAAATTATCTGAACAGCTTGTTGACCTTGAAATCAACGGCTCTGAACTTGCGGCACAGAAGATGCGCGATGGCAGTCTGGGCTGGGTACGTGGAGTCGATCACACGACGACCTTTGCATCGATGGCGTACCCGCTTAGCCAGCTATGTCTCGGACGGCTCGCCGCAGTTGTTGCGTATGACGTCGGGACGGTGCACCTCGCCGCTGGATTGGCGATTGCTCAGGAGCTTGGGTTGAAGGTCACTGATGGCTCTGGAGATGCGTTGGACTGGAGCACGAAAGACGCTTGGCCTGTAATGATCACAGCATGGCCCGCTGCACATGAAGGGTTACTGGAGTTAATGCGGTGACTTCCGGGCAGTCTCGTGGCGCCTCATACTCCGGAATTTTGAGGAATAATCCAACTGATAACTCTGCTATCTGAAGGAGATAAGACATGAGCACGGATAATCCGCAGAAGCTACTTACGTTGGATGAGGACTGGGATCGCGCCGTTGCCGTGGCCGCTCACCCGGATGACCTCGAGTATGGCGCCGCGTCGGCGATCGCGCGCTGGACAGACCAGGGTAAAGAGATCACGTATTTGCTTCTCACACGAGGGGAGGCGGGAATCGATGGCATGCACCCACGTGATGCAGGGCCTCTACGCGAGGCGGAAGAGGTGGCTGGGGCTGCGCAAGTCGGCGTGACGGTGGTCGACTTTTTGGACTACACCGACGGCGTCATTGAGTACGGCATGGACCTTCGTCGTGACATCACTCGGGCGTTTCGGAAGTATAAGCCGGACATCGTGATCAGCGGAAATCACCGACTGTTATTCCCGAGTGGGAAGTTGAATATGGCGGACCATCGCTGGGCGGGGCTAGGAGTGCTCGACGCGGCGCGAGATGCTGGGAATCGATGGATATTTCCTGAGCTACTGGCAGAAGGTTACGAACCCTGGGATGGTATTCGTTCGGTACTGACCGGTGGATCCGGGAGCCCGACGCACGGGGTGGATGTAACGGACTCGCTTCCGCGCGGTATCGCTTCTTTGAAGGAGCACAAGAGGTACATCGAGGGCTTGTCGTTCGATTTCGACCCTGAGGAGTTCCTCACATGGGGCGCAGCGGCGGCCGGAGAACGACTTGGCGTGGACTATGGTGTCATGTTTGAGGTGATCGGTATCTAGCCCGCGTGCGGGTTTTGTTTGGAATAATGTCAAGAGCGTGAATTTGATATGCCTGTACGTCCTGCGATCGGTCATCAATGTCAATACGCTTCCGACCGAGCAAGTTGGTATCAAACAATGCAGATGAACATCTCCTTGACCGGCTTATGTGCGGGGCATAATCTCGTGCGGCTACTGATAACACTTGAAACAGGTGGCAGCTAAGACTGCCAGAGGAATTTCATGGGACACATCGTTAATCACGTTCATCTGAAGTCTGAAGACCCGGGGAAGACCGCCGACTGGTTTGTTAAGGCGTTCGGCATCGAGATTCGCGCGGACGACTTGCGGGAGGCCGGGGGCGACCGATTCCTGCGCTGTTACGACGGCAACGGGTTCAACATCAACATTTCCGGCCAGCGTGACAAGCTTGGCGAAAAGCTGGACGCGGCTAGTGCCGAGCCTCGCTTCGGCCTAGAGCACTTTGGGTTCGATGTCGACGACATGGACTCCGAGCTTGAGCGGCTTACCGGCCTTGGCGCCGAGCTCAAGGAAGGCCCGATTGACGCTGGGGGCGGATTGAAGATCGCTTTTATCTCAGTTCCTGGCCCGATTCGGATCGAGCTTATCCAGCGGCCTTAGCAGTCAACCGAACTTATAAAAGACGCCCGAGCATAGAGGCTCGGGCGTCTTTTGTTACCCATTGATAGTGAGACGTTAGTTGGCATTCGAGATAAACCACATTCATTTGAAAGCACAGGACCCTCGTCGTACCGCTGAGTGGTATGTCGAGGCGTTCCAGTTTGAGATCCTCAGTGATACGGTTCGCTCTTTTGGCGATCGTCGTCTGAACTGCCAATCGCCGGGCGGGTTGATCGTGAACATATCGAGCGCCCGCGATGGTGAGTCGATGGCGGAGGGAGACGCTGGGACGCACTGGGGACTGGAGCATTTCGGCGTCAACTCCGATGACCTGCTGGCGGATATCGAGCGGCTGGGCGCACTGGGCGCTCCGTTACTTGAGGGACCGATCGATGTGCCCGGCGGCAACCTCATTGCGTTTGTACAGGGTCCTGATGATGTGCGGATTGAAGTGGTTCAGCAGCGGTAATTACCAGTTGGATAGGGGAATTAAGCCCAACTAACAGGCTCAACATAACGCTTGTTGGAGTGGCCGGACCGATTGTTGCGCCGGAGCATCTGCACGCCATACCAACTGGCGAGCGCATGGACCTTCCTGCATTTCCGGTCTGAGAGAAAAGTTCGTTCCTCCCTCGAGAATGCCGGGCCTACCCGGAACAGGTTTGCGGAGGCTGGAATCGCGATGCGACCAGGAGGCGAGACGAGGAGTTACTCGTCATCACGCGGGCGTAAACCTGTGGGAGGGCCAGAACCGGTCGAAATCGGCTACCCTCACGACCTTCGACCATGTAACGGCAGCTAAATCCTTACGAGGAGTGCCCTTTTGAATTCTGGAATGATCACGGACATTGAGGTCATCTCGTTTCGCATGCCCACGAGTAGTCAGGGCACAAAGTGGGGTTACGGAGAGGTTGCTGCTGAGCATGATGGCGTTCAGTCGATTACCCGTATCTCGACCGATAGTGGCGCCGTTGGCTACTCGACCGGAGGCGTGCACTCTTACTTCTATGGAGCGACCTCGGCAGAGGTGGAGTCGATCATCAAGCCGATGCTGATCGGCCAGGATCCATGGGACAGAGAGTTGCTCTGGAACTGGATGGCGCAGCATCGCGGTATCTCGGAGGGGCTGCTCGGCAACATCGATTCGGCGCTGTGGGATCTGGCTGGCCGAGCGTCGGGTGTTTCTGTGGCGAAGCTGCTGGGTCGCGCTCGCACAAAGGTGAAGGCGTACGGCAGTACCGCGCCGAACCTTGGTGGCCCGGACGTGTACGCCCGTCTGGCGCGGGCATGTAAAACACGCGGCTATCAGGCGTTCAAGGTTCATGCTTATATATTCATGGACCCAAGAACAATGACGCCAACTCCAGGAAAGCCCGCCTCGCCCCGTGAGGATGTCGAGATTTGCGAGGCTGTGAGGGACGCGGTTGGTCCTGACATGATGCTGATGCATGACCCCTGGGGCGTTTACTCGTACCAAGAGGCGGTATACGTGGGTCGTGAGCTGGAACGGCTGGGCTTTTACTTTTACGAGCACCCGATGGACGAGCGACGGACGGAACCTTATCGCCGCCTGTGTCAGGAATTGGATATTCCGGTGTGTTCTCCGGAGTTGACCGACGGTATGCACTACAGCCGGGCGGAATGGTTGCTCCAGAAGGCATCGGATATCGGGCGTATTGACGTTAATTTTGGCGGAATCACGGCTTGTAAGAAGGCCGTCGATATGTACGAATCGTTTGGGGTGCCGTGCGAGATGCATGTCGGTGGGCACGGAAACGCTGCCATTCTCGGGGCAACAACTGAGGAAACCTGTGAGTTCTTCGAGCGCGGGCTGTTATATCCGGGTGTGGACTACGATGTGCCCCCCCTGTACCTGAACACGCCATGTGACCCGATGGATGAACACGGTTTTGTGCACCTTCCAGACGGACCGGGGTTGGGCTTCGATTTCAACTGGGATTACATCAACGACAACCGCCTCAGTGGCCCTGAGATTTTTGTTGACGGTCCGGATGTGGGTGTTGGCACCCGCCAAGCTCTTCCCTAGGAGGCCGGATGAAAATTATCGATACGCATCACCATCTGTGGGACTTGGAAAATAACCGCTACCCGTGGCTTCAGACGCCGATTGATCACTTTGCAGGCGAATACTCAAAAATACGGCAAACGTACCTGGTCAAAGACCTAATCGCTGATGCATCTGTCGGGTCGTACGAGCTGGTCAAGTCAGTCCACGTGCAGGCCGAATGGGATCACGACAGGGATCCTGTTGGCGAGACGGCGTGGTTACAGGGGGTCGCTGATTCCCCTGAGTCAAACGGGCTGGTCTCGGCAATTATCGGGAACGCAGATTTCTTTTCATCCAATGTCGAAGACGTGTTGCAACGACACGCAGCTCACGCCAACTTCCGGGGCATTCGTCAGATGTTGAACCACTCGCATGACAATCCCAGGTTGAATTTTATCGATCGCGGTGACGCAATGGACGACCCTGTTTGGCGGGATGGTTACCGCTTACTGGCGAAATTCGAGGCGTCATTCGATCTACAGGTATGGCCTTGGCAGCTTGAGATGGCGGCCCGGCTTGCTTCCGATGTACCCGAGGTGCCTGTGATCCTGAATCACACGGGGATGCCGTACGCGAACAACGCCGCCAGCCGAAGGCAATGGGATGTTGGGATGCGGTCGCTTGCCGCCACAGGCAATGTCTCGGTCAAGATATCTGCACTTGGGATGGCGACGCCGGGATGGACTGTTGAGGATATTCGCCCATACGTGGAGGGAACGATCGAAATCTTTGGCGTAGATCGCTGCATGTTCGCCTCCAACTTTCCTGTGGACAGCCTGACGAGCGACTACACGGCCATATGGTCGGCGTACGATGAGATCACGAGCGGGCTGCCGGACGAGGATCGCAGGAGGCTTTTCCACGACAACGCAGTGAAGTTTTACCAGCTGTAAGTCGTCGAACGATGTGTGTCGTTTCGTTTGGATGGCATCGATGTGGAGGTGGCAGTAGTGGTCGATTGGTATCGACCCGAAGGCGGTTGGTAATTCGCTCCTACGGAGTGAGGCTTGGATTTGCGAACCTGTCTGTCCTGTCATTCTTCTCCTCGGACTCTGCATGGCAGTCCTGGGAGACGTCGTCGCTGGTAAGAGGGTGTGGTGATGCGACGGGCGTGGTATCTATGGCTGCTCAGGCGTATCTTGGCGTCCACGAAAGAATTTCAGGCAACCTAAATCAGTTCGGGAGGCCATATGGCGGGCGAAGAGAATCTCAAGGAACGAATCCGGAGCGGCCAAACAACAATTGGCGTGCAGGTCCCATACAACGCCACTAAGTCCCAGATCGAAGACATCTATGGCAAAGACGACCAGTACAATTACATTTCGGTCGACAGTCAGCACAATCCGCTGAACGAGACCGATCTGGTGGCCGTCTCTCAGGCTGCACAGGACCTGAGTATCCCGGTTCACTTCCGGATCAAGAACACGTACTACACTTGGCAGATCGGCAACTGGCTGGACCTTGGCCCAAGCCTGATTGAGGTTCCGCAAACCGAGACAGAGGCGACTGCACAGGAAGCCGTCGACTACTTCTACTACCGGCAGTTTGGTCGCCGTAGTTGGGGTGGCGCACCCCGTGTTGGGATCGCCGAGAATCCCGAGCGACTTGACTACGCCGAGTTTTGGAACAATTACGGCGTCCTGATGCTGCAGGTCGAGTCGATTCAGGCGATCTGCAACATCCCACGACTCATTCGCCCGGGCGTGGACCTGATTTCATGGGGACCGGCCGATCTGACGTTTGACCGCGAAGCGAATACCAGCCACCCGCTATCAGTGTCAGACGATGCTTGTGTGGAGTACGCGGTAAAGGTGCTTGAGGGTACGGACACTAAGCTCATGATCCGTAACTACGACTGGACACTGCGGGACAAGTACATCGGGATGGGCGCTACGGTTCTTCTCGAAAGCCCCAAGCCTTAATAACGTAATGACCTCCTGGTCTGACCGCAATGCAGAGCTAGATCGCGAGCGCTCAGGTCGGGAGATCGCCTCACTCTGGGACGCCGATCCTGGCTCTCTCAGGCTGGTGAACGACAATATCAACATCGTTTACCGGTTCGAAGTGTGTGGTCGCGGCATGTTTCTGAAGGTGTGCGCGGCCGCCAACCGCTCGATCACGGAGCAACGGGCCGCGGCGGAGTATTTGCGGCATTTAGCGAGCAACGGTGCAGAGGTTTGTGCACCGGTCTTGTCCCGGAATGGAAGACTGATCGAGGAGTTTTGGGAAGGGGGCAATGTCTTCCTTGGTTGGGTGACCGATGAGGTGCCGGGGCGGGTGATATCGCTTGATGCCCCGACCGTTGCGGAGTTTCGGGCCTGGGGCGTTGCATTAGGCAAAATGCACCGGGCTGCCGAGTCGTACGTGCCTTCTCCTGAACTTACGTATCTGACCTGGAAAAACCTGTGGGATCAGACGCGCGACGGCATGGACCGGGGGGACAGTGAACCGGTCTGGGAGGAGTACGAGCAGCTCACTCCCTGGCTGGTTTCGCTGCCGGAAACTTCGGCCGTGTACGGGCTGACGCATAGCGATATCCGCACGGAGAACGCGGTGTGGGACGGTGCGCAGGTCCGTATTATTGACTTCGATGAGCCTGTTTATCACTGGTATGCGTCTGACATTATGCGGCCGTTTTTGGAATTCGCCCGACTGCCCGCGGATCGCTTCGACCCCCTCTTTGATGCGTTCCTCGCTGGCTATCGTGTGGTTCGAGAGTTTCCCGATACATGGGTCGAAGAACTACCGCTATTCGCCCGGATGAAGAACCTCGGGTTTTACTGGTGGATAAGCGTGAATAGCACGAAAAAGGGAGACCGGTACGCTGAATGGCTGGAGGGCATCAGGGTTCGGTTTGGGGCAACCCGATTGCGGTTGGATTAACGTGATTGTTCCACCGTTATTGTGTCGGGTCGGATACCCGGACCGCTGGTCTTTTTGGGGGCCTCAGGACACGTTTGATGTGCAGCAAGAGCTGGTTGAACGACTAGTGTTCTTACTCATCCCAGCCCTCAACCTCTGAGGGAGAGGCTCTTCGCTCCACCGGTTAAGCGATTACCTTGAAGTCGTAGGACGTGGTGTTCATTTCGCCACGCTTGAAGCGATCCATCTTGAGCGCCCTGATGTTCACGGTGGAGGCAGCACCATCAAGCATTAGTTCGGCCATCACGTTTCCGACCGCAGGAGCGAGTTTGAAGCCGTGACCGCTAAAGCCGGTGCAGATGTAGAGACCTTCTATACCGTCGACCTTGTCGATCACAGGGTGGAGGTCAGGCGTTGACGTATACAGCCCGGCGTACCCGGTGAAATACTCGGCTCCGGCAATTCCGGGGAGCCGCTTCGACAGCCGGAGCCACACATCCTCCAGGTAGTCCATGCTCGGCCGCGGGTTGTAGGTGTCTGGGTCAGCGTTCTCCTCCCGGTTGCCGTTACCTACCAGCGTTAGATCGGCTCCTTCCGGTCGGAAATAGGTCATGTTGCCCATATCCGCCCCGCCGGGGTGGAAGGGCAGTTCTTCGAGGTTTCGCTTGAGCAGGAACACCTCGTGTCGGGTGGCTTCCAATGGCAGATCTATCCCGATGCCTGCCATGAACCTTTTCGACCACGGACCCGTGGCCACGACCGCTGTATCGGTGATGAAGCGGTCTTTAGTGGTGGTCACTGCTACCACGCGATCGTTCTCTATCTCTACCGAGGTAGCGGGTGTCTCAAGCAGCACCGTTGCACCCAACTCGCGGGCGCGGGTTGCATATGCAGTCCCGGTGCCTGAGGGATCGGCGTGGCCGGAGCGCGGCTCCCAAGCGAAGACTTCGTCGTCGTACTGCGCGAACGCCGGCGCAAGCTCGTGCGCGTCCTCGCGCGAAACGATCTGAGTGTCGATGCCAACGCCCCGTTGCAGTGCGATATTGTGGCGCAGCCCATCGACAGCGTCTCCTGGCACAAACACCATGTAACCCGTTTTTACGAATCCGACGTCGCCGCCTACGACCTCATCAAAATTCTCATAAGTGTTCAAGGACTCCCACGCGAGGGCAGCGTTCACCTCCGTCGAGTAGTGCATGCGGATGGCACCAGATGAACGTCCGGTGGAGCCTGCGCCGAGCGTCGTGCGCTCAAGAAGTACGGGATTCTGCATGCCGCGCGAGACTAAGTTGTAAAGGATGCTCGTGCCCATGACACCGCCACCGATTACGACGGCGTCCGTTGTAATGGTCAAGGTTTCGCTGACTCCATTCGGATAAAGATCACGTTCAAAGTGTCATCGGTCATTTAGTTTTTCGACAGAGGAAAGCATTCTCTTTTTCGAACGCTAGGATCTGTTTCTTGGTATCGAGGCCACCCGCGAATCCGACAAGGTGCCCACTCGCACCTACGACGCGATGGCAGGGCAGGATGATCGAGATCGGGTTTCGACCGTTTGCGGCGCCCACTGCGCGGGCGGCCTTGGGCCTTCCGAGCAGTGCCGCCTGGTCACCGTAAGTCGTGGTCGCTCCGTACGGAATAGAGAGGAGCGCCAGCCATGCCTTTTCCTGAAATTCGGTACCACGTAGATCAAATCGCAGATCGAATGACATTCGCTCGCCACCCAGGTATTCCTGTAGTTGATTCTGCGTGGCGAGCAATATCGGATGGTCCGGTTGATATGTGATTTCATCTGGTAGGGGCACCCGATTAGCCATTTCAGCGGGCCACCTCACCGCTCGGAGTCCCTTGTCAGTGGCAATGAGCGTCAACTCTCCGAACTGGCTTTCCAGAACCGTTATGTAGTGTCGGTCTTCGGCCATGATGTGAGGGATCCTTTGCGCAACCGGAGCGCTGCCTGCAAGTCCCGATCAAGTTTGTATGCCAGTCTCGGCGGTTGTTCTGATTGGTCTTCACCGGAAAACGGTCTTAGAAGCGTCGATGCTACGCGCATTCCGCAGTGTCAGGGAAGCGATGTAAATCCGCCATGATAATTCGGCGGCGACTAGATACTCACCATCTACATCGACTTGGATGGTACAAATGGAGTGTCACCGATGTTAGGTCTTTGATCGTAGGCGGTTTCTGGCAAGATTCGAGA